>Ga0315274_10005557_pt1 | contig 18440 bp, 32 predicted proteins | sample YL17G02_20_MG_FD_203700 | JGI IMG/M metagenome (GOLD analysis project Ga0315274, IMG submission 203700) | Sediment microbial communities from Yellowstone Lake, YNP, Wyoming, USA - YL17G02_20 | ecosystem: Environmental > Aquatic > Freshwater > Lake > Sediment | place: USA: Wyoming | collected...
CATCTTCTCACTCCGTGATCCCAAGGGCCATCCGCATGTCACCATCGAGGTCGAAGGCGATGTCAACCCCATGGCTTCTGGCCCCAAAGCCGAAGGCGACCGCACCATCTACGACGACAAGGAGTTCAAGGTCGTACAAGAGCAGGGCAAGTCGAACGGCAACATCAAGCCCGAGTACAAGGCTATGGTCGATGAGTGGTACGAGCACTTGGACAAAGCAGGGTACGACGTAGGCGAAGGCTTTGACGAAGAAGCCTGGTACAACGACCCCGACGTTGACTACCATCCTGCCCAGACGGTCTACCCCAACACGCTAGCGGGAGCGCAGGACTACCACGAAGCCGTGATGGATCGTGACCCGTGGGCACATACAGACGAAGAAGGCGAGGTCGAGCACGACGCCAACGGCAACCCTAGTGTCTGGATGTACCAGACGCCGAACCACATCCAGGGGTATCAGAACTACAACGCCGGGCACAACAACAACGAAGCCATCGAGCCGATCATCGACCAAGCCATCACAGCAGCCAACAAAGGCGTGGACGCTCGACATCTAGCCCAAGTGTTGTACACCACGGCCCACCATCTCATGCAAGTACATGGACGAGAAGGTCAAGCTCTCCTCGAATTGTTGGACGACCGCATCCAGTTATGGAAGGCTGGCCGCAAGCAGCAGGACTCAGCCGACCCGCAGCAGGCCCTCTTCGATCAAGGAGAGCAACAGTTCGTCCGAGTGGACAACCTGCTTGACTGGGTGGCGACATACGAAAAGACTGCGTTGGAGACCACGCTGCCGGTACACAACGCACCTGGCAACGACTTGAACCACAACAACTTGAACTACCCCCACATCCCTGGTGGTCATCAGTACCCCGAGAACACATTCGCTGGTAGGCAACAGTGGGTGCAGGATCGAGGCAACGGCGAAGGCTCAGGCTACGTCCATGGCCCCAACTGGTACGAGCAGATCGAGCGCTTGCCTCACTTCCAGATGCCGGTGGTTGGCCAGCCCCTCGGCAAGCCCAACACCGAATCAGACTACTACAACGCTGAAGCTCAGAACCCAAGGCCCATCCCAGCACCCAATCCTGTCGTGACCAAGCTGTTGAAGATGGCACAAGGTGAGACCATGTATCATGTGACCGAGACCAAGAACGTTGCCACCATCATGCAGCAGGGCTTGACCCCAGGCGCAGAAGGTGGCTTCACGGACGCTGGTACGTGGGCTGACGCCTTCTATGGTGGACGACCCGTCTACCTAGCATATTCGCCGTGGGAGTTGGCCAAGGAGAATCAGGCGTTCAATCGTCTAGACTACACCACCCTCCGGGTCAACGTCAATGGCCTGAAGCTCATGGCCGACTTGCCGAGTCTGGTGGATACAGGTGGACAAATCGACGGTGATGAGATTTGGTGGGAGGAAGGCCCAGGGTATATCGAGTCGGATGAGGGCGCTGTGTCTCTGCACGATCTTGTAAGTGATCCCACAATCGTTGACGAAGCGATTTCGTGGACGCAGACAGCGGCTACCTTAGACCACATTGATCCATCTCGGATCGCAGTTCAGGGTAAGCTATCCACGGCAGGACACTCAACCGACTGGAACTTCGACACCGTTGGAGATCGTGATGTGTACCCCGAGTGTCCGTTGTGTGGCAGCCAGCTAGAGATCTTGTTCGAAGGCGGGGCCACATGTCCTCGATGCCGAACAGAGTACGAGATCGGACGCAACGACGAGGTTATCCCATCAGACAACACGGTGGAAGAGATGGCCAAGACGCAGTGGCCCGACACCATGCCGTGGGGCGAAGCAGGCAACGACTACTACCGCAACGCCAAGCAGGCAGGGCGCACTGACTTGTGGGATGAGATCTTGAACGAAACCCCTGGCTTGTCGAACACTGATCGCATGAATGCTTACTGGCAGAACCGCATCCCGTACATCTACTACCCCGAGGTAGACAAGACGTTGTTCGGTGTCCAGGGTAAGCACCATGACTCGATCCATCCACGCCTCCCATACGATGGCATCACGGGCGAGATCGCTGAAGGCAACGTCCTTCCGTACAACGGCTACCGCATCGCTGACCCGGACGCTCATCAGCAGTCAGTCCAGCGTGACATGATCGAAGCGGGCATCGATCCCGCTATCACAACGGCACAGCACTGGGCTGCATTCAACCCCGTCGTGCTTGAAGGTGGAGGCCAGCAGTCATTCGTCAAGGGCGAAGCTGTTACCGGCGCACCTGGGTCAGGACGTGAAGGCATGACGGGCCATGTCGAGGGCTACAACTGGTACGACGATGGAACGTACCACGTCCAGTGGTATCCCCATGACTCTGACATCGAGAACCGCAGGGCCGAAGATCTCGTGAGCTTGGCTAAGCCCGAACTCAAGCTGGCTATGACCGCAATCTCCATGCCCTACGACGACAACACTTGGTACCACGTCACCGAGGCCGACCGCATCCCCGATATCGCCAAGCAGGGGTTGGTGGGATCAGAGCAAGGCACCGAGCGCAAGTGGAACCTACCTATCGAAGAGAACGCTGTGTATCTGTGGCCCAACGCACAGAAGGCCCTTCAGTACCAGCGCATGCAGGGCCATTGGACTGACCCTCGCATCTTGCGCGTCAAGGGGATCGACAAGAACAACCTCGGCCCAGACCACGAGCACTTCTACGACCAATACATGGGACGTTACCCCGAGCAGCAGGAAGCTGCCGAGTGGCACAGGGATGGCGAGTCTTCGACGCAGTCTGATCTCGTGGATGACATCCAGCCCTATATCGATGCGTATGAGAAGGAGAATCCTGGGTACGATCAGGATGACCTGGGAGGAGCGCAGGCGTACGGGTACGAGCGTGGTGGACATCACCAGCACTCGGTCAACGTATTGCGCCAAATGCCCAACGACTTGAGGGAAGAGACAGCCAAGTTCTTGAGCGAGGAGTATGGGTACCCCGTAATGCACTACGGGCCGATCCACCCGTCCAAGATCGAGCACGGCAACTTCCGCATCATGGACGAAGACGGCGAGTACATGGACGACTTCTACAAGGATCACCCCGAGTGGAGTGGGCCGGGCGAAGACGATGACGAGGACGAATACTACGACAGAGAGCGCGATGCTATCGAAGACTGGATGGAGCGCCAGCCCTGGATCGACACTGACGACTTCGAGTACGACGATGAAGACCATCAAGATGACTCCCTCACCAACCGCATGGAGTGGAACCGACTCGACAAGCAGGATGACGCAGAAGAAGGCTGGAAGGCTGCCCGCGTGAGGACGGCCACCCATATCGTTGACCACACTCCCAGCAACCGAGTGAACTTCGAGGGCGAGATGGGCCAGGACTTCGACATGTGGGAGAACCGCACGCCCTACAAGTACGACCGGGGCAACGACATCCTGCACATGGGAACGCCTGGTCACTTCCATCGCCACCTGGAAGCTCCCATCCTGGACTGGTACGACAAGCATCCGTTCAGTCACCCCGTCCAGTTCCTTGATGGTGCCATTCAGGGCAACACGCATGCGATCTGGATGCGGCCCAATGTCACACCCGAGCACATCGAGAGGCTTGAAGCTGCCGTGGGTATACCGCTTACCAAAGGTCATGACCCCGACAGCATCGCCGAGCAGGCCGACATGGACATGGATGATGGTTGGGAGACATCACCCGAAGAGTGGGACAAGCAGTTCGCTCAAGGTTCTGTCAAGACAGCCAATGAAGACGAAGGTATGCCTGTGCTGATTTGGCGAGCGCCTGAAGACCAGTCGGCACATGACTACGATCCCTCGTGGGACTACGAGTTGGCTGCACCGCCCACGCCTGATCAGTCACGGCTAGTGGCTACCATGGCCAACGCGCTGTACAAGTCATCGGGCCAGCCCTTCGAGGTCTATGCCGCTGACCTGGGTGACGCCGTGGCCATGTACATCAGTGGGACGAGTGGTTACCCATGCATCCTCATCGACATCAACGGGCACAAGGGGTACGAGGATCAGTTCTACCAGTCGATGGCTCATGAGCTTCAGCACGGCGTTCAGGAGCATGAGGGTCGAGACTTCGATGAAGACGAGGCAGAGAACTGGCACGCATTCAGCAAGACGGCCAGTGCCACCACGGTGTACAGGGGCGCATCCCGAGTAGCACCATGGAACGTGCTGGACAATCCTGCCGTTCTGGCTGACCAGTTCACGAGGGGATTGTGGACGACCGACAAGTCCAACGCCAACTACTACGCTACCTTCGAGCAGGACTCAGAGGCTGACAACGAAGCCTACAACTCAGACCGCTTCTGGATCGCCACAGTGATCTACGAAGCTATCGCAGACCAGGCTGGGTTCGAGATGAACCCCGACAGGTACGAGAACGACCAGAACAACGAGTACCTCGTGCAGGCAGGCGTCGATCCTCTGGCTATGTACGTCACGTTGGTGGAGTACGACAAGGACGATCAGAACTTCGACGCATGGGGCGGCGAGATCGACAAGCCCGTCGAGGTTGCAAGCCAGACAGCGTCGTTCTCGTATGTCAATGGAGCATGGGTCAAGTCCTAGGACTCACAGACCGATAAGGTACCCATGGCTAGACAAGGAGAAAGCGAAGTCCCGATCTGGATCGTAAGCGGTCTAGTCATCGTTGCCATCGTGGGCTACATGTTGTACGGGACGATCAGCATCATCAATGCACGACACCAGGCCAAGCACATCCGCTCGCTGGAGGCGCAAGTCGCATCGGCACCCCTCGTTGCCAAGGATGACGTTAGTGCTCTGCCTGCCGTGTTCAAGTCGGCTGGCAAGGCTGGGCCTGAGAGTGTGTACTACAGGTTGGCCGATGGTGCTGAGCAGCCCAAGTCTGACGTGGACGCGCTTAACGCCAAGGACAAGAAGGCCGTCATGGGCTACATCGTCCGCCAGCAAGGCAAGCTCATCAAGCAGCAGTGCTACCAGGTCAACTCGACTGATGGCTCGTGGAACGCTGGTTGGTGCTCGTACGAGGTACTGAAGGACTACAGCAAGAAGAAGGGATTGACCGGATGAGCGTTTACTGGATTCCGAACCTATTGGTTCTGCTTGGTGCTCCGCGCACGCAGCAGAACAGGGATCTACTCATGTCGTGGTGGGCATGGGAGGGTGGCAACGGCGGGCCGAGAGGCGATGTCAAGCCGTCCGCGAAATACAACTGGTTGAACACCACAACCAAGGTGCTGGGTAGTAAGAACTTCAACGTTCTCAACCCCGCCACTGGATCGGGCGTGCAGAACTACCCGACCTATCTGAGTGGTCTACACGCAACCAACAAGACCCTCAGGAAGCCCGAGTACGCTGGCATCGTGCTAGCACTCAAGACAGGCACACCCCTCAAGCCCAAGCCGTCTCCGTTCCTCGTGAGCGGTCTCAGCATCTGGGTGTCGGGCAAGCCTGACTCAACCATCGGGCTAGCGTACGCTGATCGCGTCATCAAGCTGGCCCTGGCGTACGAGAAGGTCTGATGAGCGGGTACGGAGAACAAGCGTCGTATGGAGGAGCCGGGAGCTATGGCCCGGCTCAGCCTGCGCATGTGTGCAACTGCATCGGATGTTGTCGCTATTGCGGCACATGCGTCACTCTGCCGGGTCACACCGAGGCAGCGTGCAAGAAGTTGGTCGAGCTTCAGGCCCAGATGGCTGAAGTTCTCAATCCTACCCTACAAGAGGGTTGATTGCTCCGCATAAGGTGTGACCGCACAATGCGGAACGAGTAAGACCGACCCTGGTAGGGACTGATGACTGTAGTAGTAAAGAACGAACTGACTGACCCTTGGGTCTTTGATGGATCAGCGGGCAAGCGCCGCGTTGAGCCTGGTCAGGTCTCAGTCATCTCGGACGAAGAGTGGAACGGTGTCATCAGTGCCAAGCGTGGCCCTGGTGGACTTAACGCGCTCTGGCCTAACGAGGCAACATCCGATTCGAACGCACTCAAGTTCGATTACTACCTAGTAGGCGCTGACTACGAGATTCGATACCTCGGATTCTCGCAGCAGGGAGTCTTGACTTCAGTTCCCGAGTGGACAGTCAAGCGATTTGAACACACAACCCTCGGAGGAGAGAATCTCGTTTCGGGCATCCAAGTATTAGGTGGAGTAGCCTGGGATGATCGAGCAACTCTCCCCTGGACATAAGGAGAAACATGACCAGTGTCACAATGATCCATTCTGTAGTCTCGTCTGAAGGAGATTACGAAGCCGGGAACAAGTACGACCTCCCGACCGAAGTCGCTGACGGCTTCATCCACAAGGGCTATGCCACCGGCAAGCTCTCCCGCACGTTCTCCGCTGAGGAGACTGCAACCATCAACGCACAAACACAGAAGGTAGGCATCTAGCACCATGGCATCAGCATTCTACAACATCGGGTTGCAGGGATTCATTCAGTCGGCCACCCGTATCGACCTCACAGGCGACACCATCAAGGTTCGCCCCCTCCGCGTGTCAGCGTACACGTTCGCAGCAACTGATGCATCGATGACTCCGGTCGTTGCTGCAACAGGTGGCCCCGGCGATGCAACTCTAGGCACCAAGGTGCTCGGAACCGGCGTCAACGGTGGTAACTTCGACGCAGCGGACTCGACGTTCGTAGCCTGGACAGCAGGCGCGGCACTCGACTCACTCGCGATCTTCAAGTTCGTCACCAACGATGCGGGTTCGACCCCCATCGCGTACATCGACGGCTTCTCGGTCGTACCCAACGGCGGCGACATCACGTTCGTCTGGCAGGCAACTGCACCGTTCATCTTCAAGATCTAGGAGGCATCGATGACCCTTTCAGTCATCTCACCAGAGAAGTTCGATCTGGTTGCCGCTCCGTCAGAGCACGGAGTCTGCGACTGGACTGTTGGCGACATCATCGCCAAGGAGCAGGAGAACGGGCAGCAGTTCGGCTCATTCCATCGCAACTGGCTTCTCAAGCGTGCGCCCAACAGCGTGCGCGAGTATCAGCGATTGGGGTCGATCTTCTCCGGTCTGAAGATGGCTGACGCCAGCTTCTCGGCAGTCGAGGGGCAGGCGTCGGCTATCCCGACATCAGCAACAGCCGTAACGGCAACAGCAACAGAGACGCAGCTATGGGTGCCCGCCATTTGGACGCCCATCCCGGCTAACTCGACTCGTGCTGGTAAGGTCTTCAAGATCGCCTTCGGTGGTGTGTTCACGAGCACAGCCACGCAGGGTGTTCTGACCTGGACTCCTCGATATGGTGTCTCTGCTACTGTAGCCACCAACCCGACGCTGGGTGCATCCAACGCAACGGCTCCTGCCGCATCTCTGACAACACAGGCATGGTATGGCGAGTTCTATGCCACTATTCGTGCTCTGGGTCTTGCAGCGGCAGGCGGAACGATCACGGGTAACGGCATGGTAGTGACACAGGGCGCAGCAGCAGCCACTGGCACCCTGTACGTCATGGGTGGCACGGTTGCGGCAGCGTTCGACAACACGGCCATCTCTGGTCTGATCATGAACCTCACCATCTCAGTGGCATCGCAGTCGTACACTTGCCAGTGGGTCACTCCGGTTCACTCGATCTAATGCCTGGAGTCGTAGGTAACATCGGTGATAACAGGGGCTGGAAGGTTCCTGGAAACGGGCCGCTAACTTCGCAAATGGGCGGGGTCGGCGATACCGAAGAAACGCTCCCGCAGAAGGGGAGCGTTCTTACGATCACTGGTGTTACCTACGATAGTGTTGGAGCCATCCTTGGGAGTTGTACTGTGATGTTGTTCAAGTCCAACAAGATCGATGGTACGGATGCTCAGGTGGATCAGATGGTGTCGGACGCATCGACTGGCGTCTACACGTTCATCACACCTTCGCCTAACGAATCGTACTACGTGGTGGCATACAAGGACGGCACACCCGTCTTCGGAACGACGGCCAACACACTTATCGGTACGTAGATAGGGGGCGCAGATGCCCCTGCTGCCATCCGATGTAAACCTCTATAGCGGCGAGGCCAACCCGCAAGACGTTCGTCTTCGGGGCCAAGTCACGACGTTCCCGCAGAACGTCAATGTCACCGGCCTAGGTTCGGCCGCATCCTTTGGTACCGTCACACTTACGACGGGCAACGTCAACGTCCAACTTGTTGGTCTAGGATCTGCTGCGTCGTTTGGCACGGTCACGATCAAGAGAACTGTCAACATTGTTGCGCTTGGAGCATCGTCTCTCCTTGGTACGACCGACATAACCGGCTTCACGAACTTCGCTATCGCAGAGAAGGATATCTGGACTAACGGGTACACGGTAAGTGTCGTTGCCGGATCGAGAATAAAGAAGCTATGGGCCTACTTGGAGTCGAATGGCCCCGATCTCTACATCAGTGTGTACGATGACGATGGCGGTACCATCTCTCCTGGTACGCTACTCAAGTCAGTACAGATGGCCGCAGGCGGCGCACCAGACTGGGTCAGTGCAGATGTCGATGTGTCATCCCCCACGAGCGGCAAGTTGTGGATTGGGTTCCAGAACGTCAATGGCGCAGGTGCTATTTCCGACAAGATCGCGCTGTCGAATGCTGGCGCTCCCCCTGGTGGTGGCTTCTTCAAGTCCAACGACCTGGATGCATCTCCGTCCAATCCATTCCCCCAGGACGCGGCATCCTTAGCATGGACAATCGGAGCGTACATTGAGATCGCTCCACCTTCGGGATCATTCGGCACGCTCAGCGTTAAACAGACCGTGCCCGTTACAGGTCTAGGATCTGCGGCCTCGTTCGGTACGCTCAAGACCAACACGACCGTCAACATCACTGGTCTTGGAAGCGCTGCCGCCTTCGGCACCGTTACACAGCCAGGCGCGAATGTTAACGTAACGGGCTTGGGATCTGCGGCTTCGTTCGGAACCGTAAATATCAATCGTACTGTCAACGTCACGGGGCTAGGCTCCGCAGCGGCGTTCGGAACCCCCACGTTCAACCGCACGGTGAACATCACAGGGCTAACCTCCACTGCGTCATTCGGTACGGTCACGTTCAAGACGACAGTCAACGTTACAGGATTGGGTTCTGCTGCATCCTTCGGAACGGCTCATCCCAGCGCTAACGTACAGGGCCTTACCTCCACGGCTTCGTTCGGTACCGTTACCTTCAAGACTACGGTCAACGTTACCGGGTTGGGTTCGGCAGCATCGTTCGGTACGCTCCAGATCAATCGGACAGTCAATGTCACCGGACTGGGATCGGCAGCGGCATTCGGTACGCCGACAATCAACCGTACGGTCAATGTCACCGGACTCAACAGCGCTGCATCGTTCGGCACCTTGTCGATTAACCGCACCGTCAACGTTACGGGTCTCAACAGTGCAGCAGCCTTCGGAACCACTCACCCAAGCGGAAACGTTGGTGGCCTAACCTCGACCGCCCAGTTCGGTACGGTCACATTAAAGACTACCGTCAACATCACTGGCCTGAACTCCGCTGCTACGTTCGGAACGACTCACCCCAGCGGCAACGTAGGTGGACTGACTTCAACGGCCCAGTTCGGCACGGTTACGTTCCGAACAACAGTCAACGTCACTGGGTTGACCTCAACGGCAGCGTTCGGGACACCAACCGCCAATCGTACGGTCAACGTAACTGGGCTAAGCTCGACACCAGCGTTCGGCACAATCTACATCCAGCGTACGGTCAACATAACTGGCTTGAACTCGGCTGCCGCGTTCGGTGGAGTATCCACCACTGGTGCTCAGGCAGTCAACGTTACGGGCTTGAACTCTGCCGCGTCGTTTGGGTCAATCTATATCCAGAGAACCGTCAACGTTACCGCCCTGACCGGCACGCCTTTGTTCGGTACGCCGATAGCTACGTTCAGCCAGAACGTCAACGTAACTGGCTTGACTCCGACCCCGACGTTCGGTGCAGTTACCACCAACACGACGACCAATCTGACGGGCCTGAGCAGCACGTATGTCTTCGGCTCCGTCAACATCACGACCGGCAATGTCAACGTTCAGGTAACTGGACTCCCCGCAGCACCAGTCTTCGGTGTACCAACGACCTCGACTGGACAGTTCGTTGATGTTGTTGGCTTGAACGGCTCTGGCGGTGGAACCGTCGTAGGTGCGGCCAAGATGATCTTCGACCTCAAGGGCCACCCCATGGTTCGCATCGCCAAGGGTACGTACATGCGGGTCTAGCACGGCTACTAAACACATCACTTCCAACACGTAAAGGACGACAATGGCATCTCTTCGAGGAACAACACAAGTCTGGACGGCAGCGTCTGGCGCAGCTATCACCCAGAACGCCGTATCCAAGTGGGCGTACGTAGGCACGGCCCCGTACGTAACGATCTTCATCAAGAACGGCGCAGTCGCAGCTACCTTCAAGATTCAGGTCGCAGGCCAGGTGCCCGACAAGGCTGGGTTGAACGAGATCGACGCGGGCTTGACAGACGGTGGACTATCGTGGTACGACTACCACGCAAGCCCTTCCACGACCGAGCTATCTCTCCCCGTGGGCATCAGTGGCTTTGAGGCTTTCGACCTCAGCCCCTTCTCTCCGTCACTCCTTCGCCTCTTCCGCACAGACGCATCGGGCGCGAGCAACGTTGAAGCCTTCGTGGCTCACAACGGCGCTAACTAGCCCAACGCGCTGTAAGCCCTTCTAAGCTACTGTAACAGTAGTCTGGCACAACGAGTAGTTTATACCCTGAACGCCTCTTAGGAGGCGTTTGGTGCGTCTACAGGGGTACTCTTGGGCTTCTTCCTGGAGCCAGGGCCACTTAGCTTACGAAGTCCGCGCTCACGGTCGTACTCACCGTGACAGTCAGGGCATAGTTCGATATAGTCTTCCAGCGCCCTGCGGTACTCGCCATCGACGTTGGCCCAGTGTGTCCCGGCCTGAGTGCCAAATCCCACATCTCGTTCACAATGAGAGCAGATACCCGTCTTACTCTTGTGGCGCTTTACCCACGTATGAAGACCGCCGTACCCCACATCTTCTTTCCATCGTGGGTTATTTGGGCCGGTTATCTTCGCTCTGGTTTCCTCTGAATGCTTCAAACCCAGAGTGTTCTGCTTCCCGAGGCAGTTCTGATTGCCGACCAAGGCGACACTCAAGTTCTTTCGATGTTCTTCGCTGAAGGTTCGCGTTCTTCCGCGATGGGCATGGCCGGGCACGTAACGCCTATGCTGACCCAAGACGTAACCTGCCTTGTTGTTAGTTCGATCCGAGATGGGAGTTACTTGACCACAGCCACATTCACACAACTTTGGTTCCAGTGGCGTGCGAAGCTTGCGACCATTGTGGCCCAGAACAAACCTCTTCATTTGATTAGGCTTGTCTGTGCGGAATCCAACCTCCTGACCGCACCCACACTCACACAGCGTCATCGTGGTGACATTCCCGCAATCTCGCACATGCTATCGACCATCTCATGGAAGAGACCGCGCGTAGCTGGGTATCCCCATCCGCCATCCCAGTCTAGAGTGTTCGCTTCAACGAGGTAGCGAATGTGGCCGTCGCACTCAGGCGCTTCCTCGTTCGATATTGCGTAGTAGTCACGGATGTGCAAGTAAGACTCTTCAAACAACGGAGCGGGCACTTTAGTGACGTACGTTGTGACCCCGCCGATTGCACGTCTGCGAGAAGCACCCCGGATCATCGCTCGCAGCTTGTTCGCTTCATCGAGGGTGTTAACAACTCTTACAGCCCATCCAGCCTGGAACATCTCGCCGACTACATCGTCTGCGTCCCATCGTACAGCTAGCTGTGGATTACCTATGAGATCCTTCATCATGCGAAACTTAGCCATTGCTTACCTCCTCCTCGCAGCGGTCGCAGTTGCAGGGCGGAATGTTGATCTCAGTCTCGCAGCGCTGGCACATGTAGGTGTGATCGCCATCTCCGAGCGAGACGCGCACGATGTCGTGACCGAAGATGCAGCGCCACTGCGACATCGCGATACGTAGCCCCGCCCACATGTACTTGATGCCTTCCCATTGCTCACCCACAACTAACCTCGGCTTCCGTCTCGATCCAGACCTTGGCCCCACACGACAAAGGCTTGTCTGGGGAGTACACGACTCGTGACGGCCCGTGTATCTTGACTTCGTGTGCGTACGTGTTGGACTTGTACGTCTTGACCGTCAAAGTCGGCTCGCGCTCGCCCGTCTTGGCGTTGCGCTTGATGATGTGCTGGTTGACGTGGATGATCGTCTTCATCGTCGCCTTGGGTACGTCATGACCCATCTGCTTCACGAAGGGTTACGTGCTTGCGCATGTGGAGCGAGATGTTGTTAGATGTGAAGGAGGCACCCTGCGTCTCAGCCCATCGGATAACCTGCCTGCCGCTCGTACCCCCAGCCCACATCAAGTCCATCTGTAGTCTAAAGGGAGACTGGCAGATCTTGCATCTTCTACTGACGTGGCTAGAGTCAACTTCCGACCCTCGCACCTTGATGACTTGCACGACTGGCTTTCGATGAGACGCCATCGAGTCTACGACTTGCTCGACCATCTCTCCTGTCTCGCAACACTCCTCGATGAATGCGAGGATCTCCTTGGTGGCGTGAAACCATTCTCCTCTCATGTGAAAGTCCTTAAAACGGCGATGGAAGCCAGCCTCGTCGCCCGCGCCTCCAGGGAATGTCCCAAGCAACTTGACTTCGTATGGACACATCAGTTGAAGGGCCTTCATGCGCTTGGGGACTTTGATAGATCGTCCAATCTTGACTGGCCCGTCTTCGTGATATTGAGCGAAGTAGACGAACTCCATCGGAATCACGCCGATAAGATCTTCGAGGGTCGGAGTCTTCATGACGCCTCCTTGGTGTCGTGGATACCCGCAGCATGCACGCAATCCCACGAGCAATACGTGGCAGACACGATGTGGATGGCAGAACTCCCAGGCCAGATTGTCTTGTCGCAGATGTGACAGTAGTCAACCAGATCCTCGATGTCGTCGTTGATCTTCATTGCGGTGGCCACCCAGCGTTCGGCTCTTCCTCAAGCTCCTTGATCCGAGCCTTCAGTTTCACGATGTACGCCTGATCCTGAACGCAGTCGTTGCGCTCGTCCCGAAGATCTTCCTCCAACTCCTTGATCTGAGCGTTCAACTTGATCCGTTGTATCGCCATGTCATCCACCTGGTTCATCATCGCTTTGGCTAACATGTCCAGACCCTCGATCTCCTTCTCCTGCGTTGCGATGATCCAGTGAGCTTCGGTCAAGGTGTACTTGGCTGGGATGGTCATTGTGTCGGCCCGTCGTACAAGTCTCGATCTTCACCGTAGATCTTGTCGAGGATGCGCTCGCACTCTTCACACTTAGGTGCGCTAGCCTCAGCCTCGATCCCTATCAAGCGTTTGCCGCACAGCGCTAGGAGAGGATCTCCACCCTCGAAGACCAGACCGTCAGGGCAGTGCGCCTTACATGGCTCGTCAGGATCGAAGGGTTGGGGCCGTCCTCCGACCATGCCTGACTTGTGGAGTCCTCTAGCTGCAAGGCTCATTGCAGTCTCCCGGATCTCCGCAGCACTTGGACGCAGCCTCGGAGAAGTCTTCCCACTCCTTCATCGCCCGTGCGACTTCCTCTTCGACTGTCTCGATGTCTGTCTGCTCGCTCACCGCTCTGGAACCTCGCTCATGTCGTAGACAGCTTCGAGCGTGCGCAGCAATCCGTGGAGACGCTGGTAGAGACCAACCACGGCGTCTTCGTCTACCTTGCCGACGCACGATGCCTTGTATGCCTTGCGGGCATTCTGGTGTGTGCGCCCGCGCTCGACCTCGGACAAGATGTACGCCAACCCCCAGTCAGGGTGGTCATGGATCGGAGTGAGACTCATCGCTTGATCGCTCTGACGGCAGTGGGTGGCATACCACGCTGCTCGCCGATCACCAGGGGTAAAGCGTTGAAGACGTAGTTGGACAAGCAGACGGCATCACAGAAGTCTCGCTCAGGTGAGTGGTAGGTGTGAGTCATCGACCCTTCCCAATTGAACGTGGCTGAAATGCGAGACAGCGATCCGTCCTCGATCTCGTCACGACAATAGTCACACAGCGTGTCTACTCGTCTCATTGTTCTGTCCCCAGGAGCTTGTCGAGGTAGGCGATGGAGTGAATGAGTTCGGCCCGAGTGCGCCAGAAGAAGTCCATGTCGAACTGGTACCCCGTGCCTTCTTCGTTCTGTTCGAGAGCAGCGGCATGTTCACGAGCAGCCATCAGTACGCGAGCGTACGCTAGCTTGATGTCAGCCTTCTTCTGCGCCTTCTTGTCTTCCTTAGCCATTAGGGCAGAACCTCGAAGAGCTTGTCGAGTGCATCCTTGGTCAAGATGTGATCAACGACCCCGATCAGGCCAGCCATCCGAACTTCGTCAGTGCGGTCGAGTCCCGACCACAGGATGACGAGGGGAGTAGGCTCCTCCTGGCGCGCGTTGTAGTCGATCACATCGCAGCCATTCCCACCCGGAAACTCGTAGTCTGTAACGAGAGCGTCGAACGGCCCATCCATCTCGATCAGTTCATACGCCTCGTCAAAGGTGGTGGCGAAGTATGTGTCGTACCCCTTCGCCTCAAGCTCTCTCACCATGAGTGGGCCGAGGTAGCTGTCATCCTCGACCAACAGAACAGCGGTCATGCTGCCTCCTTGAGCGCCTTCTTGGCTGCCTGAGTCTTGTGCCCCTGAGCTAGATGAAGACGAGACTTCTCCGCGTGGGGCATGAACTTGATGTTGTCGATGGTGTACCCCCTGGAGCGGTCGATGCGGTGGCAGGAGGGAGCCGTGCGCCGTGCAAAGTCGTCAGCAGCCCATAGGTCGTACAAGCGGACGAACTCTGGATCGGTCAATCCCCAAGCGACGAACTCTTCTCTCGTGGAGATCTCCATCCCCAGCCACGGGTACTGCTCGACCCCGTGTCGGATGGGCTTCCCTTCAACGCGATGACGCATGTCATCGTGGCGATACCTCAGGATGTTCTCAGGCTTGCGGTAGTGCGCTGGACTAGGCATCGATGCGATCTCCTATCACGAATTGGTAGTCGTACTCTTCAGACCCCATCCAGGAGGCGGGGGTGTGTTCGAGCCACATGCTCAAAGCATACCTGCCGGGTGGCAAGGCATGTACGTCGGGGTCGGTGAAGTCGAAGCCCCAGTAGCTTTGCTGGTATCCGACAGCGCACTCGTGCCACTCGTATCCTTCTCCGTCGCCGAAGTAGTCGGTCTGGGTGGGACAATCGGGAAGGTGCTCGACTTCTTCCATGCGTTCGTCAGACCCAGGCTCGCCAGTGATAACGAGAACGTGGCCCTGTTCGAACTCACCTGACTTATCCACGCCCGGCCTGCTTGGGAAAGCTGGTTGTCATTGTCCGCGTCTGGTTCAACTTTCGGACGTGATCGATAGCCTTTCCTACCTCGATCTCCAACTCGCGAAGAGCGGTAAGCAGACCATCAGGGCCGGGGCGCTTGCCTCGTAGAGCGAACCACTTCTCGTTGTGGTAGAAGAAGCCGTCGTTGGCGCGCACGAACTGTCCGTACACAGGCTCAGGGAACTTGTAGTACATCTGGCTCACTGAGGGATGTCTCCTCTGAACTCTTCGCGCATAGTCAGCATGGCGATGCGGTAAGCGTCAGCCTTGCCTTGTTGGTACCACATCTCAGGCTCGTTGTGGTTGCGCTTGTCGTGCTTGGCCTCAGTGGCATCTTCTTCGAGGATCTCCAAGATCGTGTGTGCCTTGACGATTGCCTTGGTAGCACGAGCCTCGTCCTCTAGCATAGCTCGAACCTCCAGGAGACCATGACACGGCGAGCAGTGACAAGGCTGCGGATGGTCACGCACGAACCGCTGTAGGTCGGAGATGACTCGCTCCAACGGTGTCATCAGGTAGAAGCCTTTACGACTGGTCTGCATCGTTGGCTCTTTCGAGCGCTCGATTGGCACAGTCTCTCCAGAAGTCGCGGCTCAACTTGAGTGTCTCGTAGGACTGATCCAGACCCGCAAGAGCTTCGTGCAGGTTCTCGATCTCTTCGTCGGCCTCCATCAGATCATCCGTTATGGAACGGATCATGGCCTGGAGGCTCTCGATGGTGGGTTCGTCTGACATTGGCCACGGCCTGACTTCGTCCTTGGTAAGCTCGTCCAGGATGGCGTCACGCACTTCCTGGTCGGGGTCACCGCAACACCCGTCGCACCCGTGAACGTCCACGGACATGTTGGGGCCGAGACTGCGCTGGTAAGCAGCGTCATCGGGATCGGGATGGCCGACGCCGTGAGGACAGATGCGCTCCATGTGCATCTGCTTGATGTCGAACGGGCCGGGGATGCGAAGATGAGTCGGGAAGCCCCGCATGACGTGGTCAGACGGTGCATGGATCACGCACGGCCTGCCTTCACATTGGCGTGCGCTATGGACGTTGCCGACCTTGCGGCCAAGACCATCGGTGTACGTGTTGGTTTGGGCATCGAAGACGCCATCAGGCGGGAACGGCTTGTCTGTTGGGTTTGCGCTCATGGACATACCTTACCACACCTAGGATGAGGCAACTCCGTTTGCGTCTGCCAAGAGCTTCCACAAGCGACACAATTCACCGATTTCTTCGGGTGTATAGTTGGCGTCGATGATCAACCAGAACTCCATCTGTCTATTAGGTGGCGGTGCTGTGTGGATAGAGTGGTATGATGCGACACATGATTGATGCCGAACCGGCCGTTAAGATCATCAGGCCCACAAACTCGCAGCTACAAGAGGATGGCACCCTTTACGTTGAGGGGAATATCCGGCTACGCCTTGGCGAAACGGTATCGTTGGAGGGGGCGAGATGGTATTGCACGATGGCCACGCTCGACGGAGTAAGAGCTTGGTTACGCCCTGTGCCACCCACCTAAGGTGCGAGGAGACGCGAAATGGATATCGATGAGAAGAAGCAATACGAGTTCGCCGAGAGCATGATGCACTGCTCCACGGACTCAACGACAGATTGGCTCGAAGACAAGCTGAAAGAACAGCGCCAGGAGCTAACCGACCGCATTTGGGAGCTTGAGAACGCTCTCACCATCATCTTCAGGAACGCCTACGACGGTGATTATGTGTACACAACGGCCCGCAGGGTACTGGATCTCGGAGATGCGTGACGATAGCATTGCAGGGGGCAAAGGGGAGACGAGTGGCGCAGAAGTCTTGCGCCCATCTCCTCGTCTAGTCGAGGTCGCACGCGCGTACGTGGAAGGACTGGAGAACGGTGCTCGGAGGCTGGAACGTGTCGAGGGCGACCTGGACAAGGTCATCTTCCAGGCAGCTACCATGTCGAACTACAACCGTGCCCTAAGTCGCGTCCTAGCACAGATCGCCGCACTTGTCAAGGCCGACAAGCCGATCACCGAAGACCACTTGCTCAACATCACAGAGATTCTGTCGATCAACCAGACTCAGAGCGATGACATCTTCACATGCGCGTGTGGGCACAGTGTCTTCGACCACGACGACAAGGGCTGCCAGTACACTGGCTGTAAGCCCATCTGTGGATGATGTTCAGGCATGGAGGATACAGCGGCAAGTCAGGGCACTGGTTCGTGTTCGGGAAGACACGGCGATTCCGGTTGGACTGGAAGCAGCCCATCGAGAAGGATGGCTGGGTGGTTACGGTGACCCGAGTGGCAACGTGGAAGATCAACGAAGACCCGCTTGTCTTCCACTCATACGAGGTCACGCACTAGCATCACTCGTTCGAGGGACACCTTGTGGGGCATCTACTAAGCTCTGAGGGTAATGGAATAGGACAGTCCTGTCCCCAACGAAAGGAAAGACGACAATGAGGATCATCCCCATTGTGCTCGCGGCCCTCGTCGTGAGTGTTGGCGTTGCTTTCGCAGCAAACGGAGCAGCCCCGACTGGCGACCAGGGTAGGCGGCTCAGCGGCCCGTTCTGCGTTGGTAAGCCGAACGCTGGTGCGAACGCAGGCGTCGTTCGCAGCATCGCCAAGACACAGACGTGTCGTAGCTACGAGATCCGCAAGGCGGGCGTAGCTGTGCCGTGTGCGTCGGTGACGGTCAATCTCGTCCCGACTGACCCATGTCTGGTTGTAGTCAGCAAGCCCGGTGCTCCCGGAGCAAGTGGCCCACAGGGTGGTCAGGGTGCGAAGGGTGATACCGGCGCTGCTGGTGTCGCTGGCAAGGACGGCAAGAACGGTGAGAACGGCGCGCAGGGAGCTACTGGCCCCGCAGGCCCGAAGGGCGATACCGGCGCACCCGGTAAGGATGCCGAGTGTCTGAAGAAGGACGACGACGAGGACGACGACCGCGCTCCGCAGAGCTACAACCCGAGTCATAACGACGAGGGTAACTCATGCAAGGGCGAGCAGGGTGACCGTGGCCCCAAGGGCGACACGGGTGCTCAGGGGCCTGCTGGCCCGGCTGGCCCGGCTGGTGCAGCCTCGACCGTCCCCGGCCCGGCTGGCGCTCA
>Ga0315274_10005560_pt1 | contig 18433 bp, 18 predicted proteins | sample YL17G02_20_MG_FD_203700 | JGI IMG/M metagenome (GOLD analysis project Ga0315274, IMG submission 203700) | Sediment microbial communities from Yellowstone Lake, YNP, Wyoming, USA - YL17G02_20 | ecosystem: Environmental > Aquatic > Freshwater > Lake > Sediment | place: USA: Wyoming | collected...
TGTCGTCGTGTGGTCATGAACATTCCCTTTCAAAGAGTGACTACCAACCGTACTCACTAACACACAATCTGGGAATGTCCAATTCCGTCTGAGGCAACACAGGGGGAGTAGACACAATACCGCCATAGCAGTTTCCGCGGTCACAAACGCAATCTGTGTGGCAGTCTCTATCGATGGAAGCGTAAGCCTGTACTCACAAGGGAAGAAGATGTGGTCAGGTTAAAGGGAAAGAAAAGGGGGTCAGGCTTTGGATGTAGGTGTCGTTCGTTAGTCCTATCCCTCCGTGGCAATACCTATGTCCAAAGCCTGACCCCTTCCTCATGAGGATCGACAGGCGACATGTGCGAGGTTAATTGGATGATACGGATGGCGAGCAATTGTGAAATCTGGATTCCGCTGAAGAACCCCCAAAAACGGCCCAGGCACCAGCGGTTTCGGGGCCGAAAATGAGGGTAAACATGCCCCCAATAGGACTTTTTCAGCGGAATCCACATTTCACATTCGTGCGCGGCGGTCTTGATGTGGGTGCGGATTCTGGCCCCAGTGGCCGGGCTGTGTTCTCTGGGGCCAAGTGTCTTCTGACCGGGGCAACTGAGTGTTTCGGCGCTGTAGCGGGCGAGGAGGCCGGTGCGGATGGTGTGGCGGTGGATGCGGGCGAAGAACCAGCAGGCCGGCAGGATGTAGAGCACGGCGAGAGAGGCGGCCCACACCAGGCCGGATGGCAGGGCGGGGGCGCCGGCGAGGATCGTTCGCATGCTCTCGAACACGTAGGCCGGCGGCAGTGCGTATGAGGCGTATTGCATCCACTTCGGCAGCGTCGAGAGCGGCTTCTGCCCAGGTGTGTGCCTTCCTCGGCATACGTCCGGGACAGTCACGCCTGAGTTCGACCGGGGGAACGGGATTTGGTACAATGGGGGGATGAGCAAGGATCTCAAAGATAAGACGCTGGACGAGCTGGAGCGGATTGTGGGCGAGCTGGGGCAGAAGAAGTACTTAGCCGGCTATATCTTCAAGTTCATCCATGTGCAGGGCGGCCGGGACATCGCGGCCCTCAGCACGCTGAGCAAGGCGTTCCGGGCGCAGCTTGTCGAGCAGGGGTACTCCATCTCGCAGCTCAAGGTCGTCGAGAGCCTGAGCGACCCGGACGGCTCGGCGAAGTTCCTGTTCGAGCTTTCCGACGGCGAGCGGATCGAGTCGGTGCTGCTGCCGGAGGACAAGCGAAAGACACTGTGCGTGTCCACGCAGGTCGGCTGCGCGATGGGCTGCGGGTTCTGCGCGACGGCGAAGATTCGGCTGCGGCGGGGCCTGACAGCGGGCGAGATCGTCGATCAGGTCAATACGGCCGAGCAACAGGCCGGCCCGATCACGGGCGTCGTGTACATGGGTATGGGCGAGCCATTGCAGAACTATGACGCCGTGCTCAAGAGCATCCGCATCCTGAACGACCCGGCCGGCAAGGGCATCGGGATACGGCACATCACGATCAGCACCTGCGGCGTCGCGCCGGCGATCCGGCAACTCGCCGACGAGGACATTCACCCCCGGCTGGCCATCTCCCTCAACGCCCCCGCCGACGTGCTGCGCAGCCGCCTGATGCCGGTCAACCGCACATACCCGCTGGCCGAGCTGCTCGACGCGGTCCGGGCCTACCAGGCCAGGACCGGCCAGCGCGTGACATTCGAGTATGTCCTCATGGACAAGGTGAACGATTCCGTCTTGCACGCCCGCCTGCTGGTCAAGCTGCTTGCCGGCCTGATGTACAACATCAACCTCATCGAGCACAACCCGTACCCGGGCTTCGAGTACGCCGCCAGCCGCCGCCAGCGCATTCAGAAATTCGCGTCGGTCCTCAAGGACGCCGGCGTCGAGACGACGATCCGTTTTCGCATGGGCCGGGGCATCAAGGCCGCCTGCGGCCAGCTCCAGGCCGGCTACAGCCCCGTCAAGCACCCCGAAAAGCCCACCCGACGCTCGTAGGCAACCTTCCTTACCATCGACCCTGCTGCGGCGCAGGATGTCACGCCACAGGAGGAGATGACCGCCCCGCCTCTGCTCCACCAAGTCCGGGCGCTATCCTGTTTCTCGCTCGCGCGAAAAAAATCCGGGCGGCGACGGACTTTGCGCTTGACAAACCGGTGAATGTCGCTACACTAACGCCTGCAACATGTAAGTTCTTCACGAATGCGGTCATACGGTGTGGGGTTAATAGGGTAAGAGCATGGATGCTGCGTGTGCACTATTAACACGGACTGGTATCGCCGCCCCCTCAACTCGGCAGCTTTGCCGGCTATCCAGGCATCCGGTCGAATCCGGCTTCGTCCGTCGGGCGTGTCTGTCCCTGTGCGGGACCCGCGTCCTGCGGGCGGTGGAGCCGCGAGTCCCGGCCGGGCATGCGTGTCATCCCAAGCTTTCCCTGTGAACCGGCTGCGCCGCCGCGGGGGCCCTGCTTCCCGGGCGAAAGGCGCGGTCGTTGCTCGACAATAGGGATGTGAGCCGCAGCGTCTGTGAGACGCCGGCATGGGGACGCAACACACAGCGTAAACGCTTGGAGGGTGTTCCGCAGGTGTTTGCCCAGCAAGGAGGAGTGTCTCCGCACGTATAGCGTTTCGGGGCCCGCAGAGGGTCCGGGAATGGAGAAAACCCAGGAGCCGCACGCCCGCCCTGACGAAGGGGACGGGTGTCCCGGGGGGGCTTTGCGCCCAGAGGATTTGCAACCGCGGGTAAGGAGAACGATGATGAAAAGGGTAGTAGCAACGTTGATTCCTGTCATGCTGATCGCCGCGGCGGCGTCGAGCCAGCAAAGCAACACGAACAATGTCCAGAACAACCAGTCCCAGACCTCCACGGCCGTCGGCGGGGGCAACGCAGACTCCGTCTCCACGGCCGTCGTCGGCGACAACACGGCGACCGCCCAGGGGGGCAACAGCATCAGCTACTCCAGCGCCACCGCCGAGGGCGGCAACGGGATCGGCTGGTCCAATTCCACCTCCGAGGGCGGCACCGGCGTCGCCTGGAGCGACGGAGGCGTGTCCAATGCCACGGTCGACATCGACACGACGTCGATCTCGAAGTACCGCAACGCCACGCAGCCGCTGACGACCTATCCGCCCTACCTGCCCATCTGGAATCACGGAGGCTGGGGCACCATCAACGCCTATTTCCCGAACGGGCCCACGAGTGCGGACGGCGCCTACCAGCGGTCGTTCGATCCGTCGAGCCCGGAGGACGTGCGTGAGCTGCGCCGGATCCTGACCTCTATGCCGTACGACGGTCCCATCAACATACTCGGTGGCGTGTTCAACAGCCTCGTGGCGGTGTTCGGGGGACCGGACAATTATCACCGGGGCCGGGGGATCGAGATTGCCAGCTCCCTCGTGCGCGACCGCCGGCCGCGGGGAAAACCCCTGGTGGTTTTCATCGATAGCCTCATCGATCCGCAGCTCTTGAAAGAGGCGGGCTACGCGTACGTGGGGCGCATCAGCCTGGAGGGCAAGTGGGACCGCAACTGGGACCAGGTCTATGGCACCGCGGTGGCCGAGACCCTCCCGTGGGACGTGGACGTGCTGCTGCTGTCCGGCGGCATGAAGGGCGTCACGGTGGGCTCGAACACGAGTTTCCCGACCGGGTCCCTGGGCGTCAGCCAGACGGAGTACTCGATGTCTCTGTTCGGCGGCACGGCCAAGGGTGTCACGGAGGGCAAGGGCGAAGCGGTCGTCAGCGCGTCGGCCTACCGGTACAGCCCCGCGCTGCTGCAGCGTAGAAGGATTCCCGAGGGCCTGTTTGAGAAGATTCGCCGAACCGCGCCTCTGCCGGCGGCGCAGGTCCAGGGTCAGCCGGGTGCCACGGCGGCGGCCCCGCAGCCCCGTCCGACAACGTCCGAGGCGGCCCGCAGGGGGCCCGGGATCGAGATGAGCAAGGAACTCTATGACATGGCCGGCTTCAGCGGCCCTGTCGATCAAGTCATGGTGAAATGACTTCTCCGGAATCGATGCAAGCACAAAGGAAACCACCTTGGGGGGAGAAAGGAGGTTGCGGCCCGACAACCCAAGGACCGAACACCTATTGCGTATGCTGATTGCTGACGCGTGGTCGGCGATCCAATGGAGTGAAGTACTACAGGCAAGAAAAAGGAGTGTACAAATGTTGAAGGTAGTTACAGTTTCTGTTGCTGTCGTGCTGTTGGTCAGTTCGGGTGCCTTTGCCCAAGTGGGCATCATCAGCCAGCTTCAGAACACGAACATCGGGTTGGGCAATACCGTCCAATTGCTGCAGGGTCATCAGGCGGCCGATGCGATTCAGAACCTGGCCGTCGCCAATGATCAGAGTGCCAACCGCGCCTGCGGCGCGATCGCCGGCCAGTCCCTCCTGGCGAACCTGGCCGAGATCGGCCATGCCTCCGGGGACTGCGCCATCGTGGGCGTGATCCAGGGCCTGACCGCCGTTGGAATGCAAGCTCAGGCGATCGGCGATGCCTGCGGGCCGAAGACGCAGGGCCAGAGCCTGGCCATGATTGCGCAGCAGGGCCTCATCAAATCCGAGGGTCCGGGCGCCGGCAGCGGTCTGCATCAGATCGTGCTCCGCGAGGACCAGGGTGCCGCGAATCCCGCCGGGGCCATGCGGGAGTCATCGGCTGTGCTCGGTTTGCAGAGCTCTAACCTGACCGGCGCCGCCTGCGCGACCGGTGCCGTGAACAGCACGATGAGCGTCAACACGATACAGACGCAGTCGACCCTGTAAGACGCGTGGAATGACTGAGTACGCCAAAAGACATCTCCCAAGAAATCATGGCGCGGGGAGCCCTCGAGCGGCTCGCCAAGTCACTACGGGGCGAGGAGCTTCGGGGCTCCCCACTCAGGGAAGACGAATGTGGCCGGCGCGGCCCGGATCCTATGGGACGGAAAGCGGCGGTCGGGGTCCTGCCTCGGACGCCGCCGACCAGAGGGCCTGGGCGGCAGGGAGACACCGGCAAGAGTCACGAACAGAGAATTCTCGAAAACGAAGGAGTTCACACTATGTTTAAAGGATTAGCAGTCGCAGCACTGGTACTACTGCTGTCATCTGCGTCCATGGCGTTGATCAACCAGGATCAGGCGTTTGCCGTGGGCAATGCGAACAGCGTGTTCGCGGCAGGCCCGGACAGTGGAGCTGCGAATACCAATGCTCTGACCGTGGCCCAGAACCAGTTGGCCACCGATGGGGGCGGGCACATCACGACGTTCCAGGGCGAGGCCGGATCGCTCGTCCAAAGCGCCGGCGCGTCGGTCATCAGCGGCATCCTCGGCATCGAGCAGATCGGCGCCGGCGGCGGCGGGCAGGTGCAACTGCATCCCGGTGGAGTCGCCAGCCTGGGATTCCAGGATCAGTTCCTCAATGCCGGCATGAACCAAAGCGTGGTCGGCAACGGCCTGGGTTCGGCGCTGGCCCTGCAGAACTTCGTGGGCTTCCAGACCCAGTTGACGTTCACGATGTTCGGCGCCAGTGTCAACACCCAGAGTCTGGGTGTGGCCCTGTTCGATGCTTTTGGTGGAAATGGCAATGGACCGGCCGCCGCGATTGTGAGCGGTGGTGCAAATTTCGGCATCGGCCAGACACAGACGCCGTAAGAGCATTGAACCGTATCATGGTTACTGAGGAATCGTGGCCGGGCCGGTTCAGGACGCCTGTGCCGGCCCGGCTCTCGGGCTCGCCCACATGAACGTCAGAGGTTTGGACAATTTGGATGGGTCTGGGGGCCCCCCCAAATGACACGAGAGACAGGCCCCGGATCAGGGATCTTCGACGCTGGGGTGGGTGCGGCGGCGACGCCGCAGCGAAGGACTCTGCCGCTCGGGGCCGCCTGTCCGTGTCCGGGTGAGCTCACGGAGGATTAAGGTTGTGATGAAATCAACAATTGGCGCTGTCCGGCGGGGGCGTGACGACGGAGGTCTCACTGACCCTCGAAATGGAAAGGGCAACGCCCAGAAGTGGAAAAGGAGTTATCCAATGAAGAAGGTTGCATTTTCAGTGGCGGTCGTATTATCGATCGGTTCTATCGTCTTTGGCCAGAACATCGGGCCTATCAGCCAGTTGCAGAACACGAATATCGGACTGAACAACACGATCCAGTTGCTGCAGGGTCATCAGGCGGCCGACGCGATCCAGAACCTGGCCGTGGCTAACGACCAGCTCTCCAACAGGGCGTGCGGCGCGATCGCGGGCCAGTCCCTGCTGGCCAACCTGGCGGAAGTCGGCCATGCCTCCGGCGACTGCGCGATTGTGGGCGTGCTGCAGAGTCTGACCACCGTGGGGATCCAGGCCCAGCTCATCGGCGATGCCACCGGGCCGAAGACCCAGGGCCAGAGCCTCATCCTGGCCGCCGATCAGGGCCTGGTGAAGTCCGAGGGCCCGGGCGCCGGCAGCGCGCTGCATCAGATCGTGCTGCGGGAAGAGCAAGGCGGCAGCAATCGTGCTGGGAACATGCAAGAGTCCTCGGCGATCCTGGGCCTGCAGAGCTCCAATCTGACCGGCGCCGCCTGCGCCACCGGCGCCGTGAGCAGCACGATGGACGTTTGCACCGTCCAGAGCCAGATCACCGACTAACCCGGCCGCGACGGCTGACGAACAAGTAGCAGAAAACGGACTACCCAATACCTCTGGTCGGGACGGGTTGTTCCCGTGCGGTCGGCAACGGCGGCGCGGCGGATGGCCCGCCTGACCAGGGGTTCTCTGATTGTGAGGGGTGTCTCGCAGTGGCGAAGGCACTCCTGGAGGATTGACGGATAACCTACGGATGCGGGAGAGAACGGGAGGTACATGCATGGTGAGGATAGGGACGATTTCTCTCGTATTTGCAGCTCTGCTCAGTCCGGGTGCTTGCCTCGGCATCGAGCAGACGCAGAGCACCGAAGTCGGGGTCGGCGACCACATTTTGTTGCAGCAGGGCCTTCAGGCCGGCGACGTGCTCCAGAACCTGGCGATCTTCAACGAGCAGGTGATTGAAGGGGCCTGCGGCCAGGGGCTGCTCGTGAACGTCGCCGGGATCGGGCATGCCTCCAGTGAGGCCGCCGAGGTCGGCGTGCTCCGCTCCCTGGACCTCATGGGTTGGCAGGGCCAGCTTGTCACCGGTCCTTGCACGGCCAAGAGGGAGGACCAGAACCTCGGTCTCTACGGGATGCTGTCCATCGGCATGCACGAGGGCCCCGGCCAGGGCGATGCCTTGCAGCAATTCGTCGTCCAAGGCGACCAGGGGGCCGGCAACTTCAACGGGACCATGGGTTCCACCACCTCCGTCCTGGGCCTGCAGAACGCGGCGCTGGCCGGCATGGCCCGTGCCCTCGACGGGGCCGAAACGAGAATGCAGGTCGACACGGTCCAGAGCCAACTGAGCCCGTGATCGTGCCCTGCCGCGACCGGGCATGCACGTCGTGCCTGTACGCGTGGCGATGGCGGAATGAACGGAGATGAGGAGCCGAAAGAGCAAAGGATCATCGTGGACGCGGCCAGTTGCAGGGCGGGGGCCGACCGTCCTGAGTGAAAAGGGAATAGGATGAATAGAGGAGAACGTGGATTATGAAGATCGTACTCAGTTGCCTGGTTTTCGTCGTGTCGGTCGGCTCGAGTGTGTTGGCCGACATCCAGCAGACCCAGAACACAATGATGGGTCTGGGCAGCGAGATTCTGCTGTTGCAGGGCAATCAGGCTGCCGACGCCATCCAGAACCTGGCCGTCTACAACGAGCAGGGGGCAGCCTCTGCGGGCAATCAATCGTTCACGGGCAACCTCACGGAGATCGGGCACGCTTCAAGCGACGGCGCCATGATCGGCGTGCAGCAGAATCTGGCGACCGCCGGCCTCCAGACCCAGGATCTAAGTAATCTCGGTGAGCTGCAATTGGAGGGTCAAACCTTCCTTTTCCGTGCGCAGGAGGGGCCAAGCATCGCCGACGCACTGCACCAAATCCTCCTGGTCCAGGGTCCGGCGGCCTACGGTGCCGTCACGGGCATGGATGCATCCGGCGTCATCCTGGGTCTGCAAAGCTCCAGCATGGGCAGTGCCACGCTGCCGATGAGCATCACGCAGAGTGAGATGCTTGTCAGCGCCTCGCGGTTACTGGAGATTCCCTGACAATTCGGGTTGAACGGGTCGTCTCGTCTCTGAAGCCAAGACCTGGCCGGAAAATGTGATCGGACACCGGCCGAGATCTCTTGACAGTGGCGATTGTCTTGGATAGGTTCGTTGACCGGACAAGGGGATCGTCTCCGAGAGACCGAGTGCTGTTACTGGGAGGGCGCTGCGAATGAGCGCTCGCACGAGAGGTACAGGGCTTTGGGTTGCGGCTGTTGTCATGGGTCTCTGCGCCGTTGCGGCGCGCGGGGACGTCGTCTGCACCTACAGCAGGCCATTCGATCTGCGGATTCCGGCCAGCGCCCCCGCCACCCGCGGCTGGATGAACGATGCGACCATCGATGTCCCGTCTCACCTGATCATCACGGACCTCGATGTCTCCGTGGACCTGACGCACTCGAAGGTCTTCGATCTGCAACTGTTTCTGGAGAGCCCCTCCGGCTCCCGCGTCCTGCTGAACATGTACGACCCATTCACGGAGTACTTCGATGGCGAGGACTACCAGGGGACGACGTTCGACGATGAGGCGGCCACGCTCATCAAGCAGGGCTCGGCGCCGTTCGCGGGCACCTACCAGCCCCTTGAGTCGCTATCGACGTTTGACGGCCAGGACGCCTACGGCCGCTGGCGGCTCAGCGTCTGTGACGCCTTCTCCTTCGACACCGGCCGCTTCAAAGAGTTCACCCTGATCATCACCGTCCCCGAGCCCGCCACCGCGGCCTTCCTCCTGCTCGGTTTACCCCTGCTCGGTTCCGCCCTCCCAAGGTGTGCAAGGACGCAGAGCATGAAAGAAGGTACGAAGTGAAGAACGTGAGAAGATAGGACGGGATCTCTTGCCCTCTTAGGTTCTTACCTTCTGGCGGCATAGATGCCACTGGGGATGCGAAGTCCTCACAACCGGTGTCAGCCGAGGGCGGCGTCTTTTTCCTGCACGGCTTGGGCTTGGTTCTTTTTGAATTCAATCAACTTCTGGCGGAGGGCGGGATCGCTGCGGGCGAGGATTTGGACGGCTAAGATGGCGGCGTTCCTGGCGCCGGGCTTGCCGATGCCGACGGTGGCGACCGGGACGCCGGGAGGCATCTGCACCGTGCTCAGCAGGGCGTCGAGTCCGCCGATGCCGGGCTCGGCAGCTAAGGGTACGCCGATCACGGGTAGCACGGTCCAGGCCGCCATTGTGCCGGCCAAGTGGGCGGCCATGCCCGCCGCCGCGATGATCACTTGGATTCCGCGGGACTCGGCGGTCTCGGCAAACTCGGCAGCCACTCGCGGCGTGCGATGGGCCGAGATGATCCGCACCGCCGGCGTCAGGCCGAACTCACGCAATTGCTCGATGCAGCTCTCCATCACTTTCCGATCGCTGTCGGAGCCCATTACCACAGCGACTTGCGGGCTTGTCTCAGTTGCCATTTGTCTTTCCTGCCTTGTGAAGTACAATATGCGTGGCTGCCGTCGGCCCAGGGCCCGCGGAAGACCAGCCGGTCGATCTCGACCCGCTTGCTCTGCCGCGCGTGCTTCGATCATAACGGAGCCGGGCCGGCAAGGCAAGGAAACAGGTGACCGATATGCGGATTCGAACACCGGTCGTGGAAGGTCAGTTTTACCCCGCCGGCCGAGAGGCCTGTCTGGAGCAGATTCGCGAATGTTTGGCGTCACGTCCCGTGGGCGAGCCGTTGCCGCAGCCGATCGTGGGAGGGATCGTGCCCCACGCCGGCTGGACCTTCAGCGGGGACTTGGCGGCGATGGTCTTTGCGGCCATCCAGAAGCAGCGTCCGGGCGTGCACACCTTCGTGCTCTTCGGCACGGCCCACTACTTTCGGCCGCGACCCGTCGTGGACGACTTCGACTCCTGGCAGACGCCTCTCGGGACCATCGGCGTCGATACCGCGCTGCGGGAGACGCTGCTGGCCCGGCACGTGGTCGTGACCGACGACAGGGCCCATCAGCACGAGCACAGCATCGAGGTGCAGGTCCCCTTCATCCAGCACCTGTTTCCAAAGGCGAAGATCGTGCCGATCATCGTGCCGCCGGTGGAGGCGGCCGTCGCGCTGGGCGAGGCCGTCGCGGAGCTGGCTGGCGGGCCGGACGGTGCCGTAGTCTGCCTGGGCTCCACCGATTTAACACATTATGGACCGCGTTATGATTTTACCCCGATGGGCAAGGGCCCGGACGGCTTGCAGTGGGCGGCGAACGTGAACGACCGCCGGTTCATCGACCTGGCGCTGGCGCTGGAGGCCGAGCGGCTGCTAGCCGAGGCCATCGAGAAGGGCAACGCCTGCGGGCCCGGGGCCGCCGCCGCCGCCGTCACCGCGGCCCGCAAGCTCGGGGTCGCCAAGGGACAGCTCCTGGCCTATACCAACAGCAATGACGTCATGCGCAGCAAGATGGGCACGACCGGTCGCGACAGCGTAGGCTACGCCGCCATCGTCTTCTGACAGGGCCGCTCGCAAAGTCACCCAACAGGGCGGGGGGCATCACAAGTGCGTACCTGTTTAGCCTGGAAAAGCATAATCCTGGCTGGCGCTTGACTATGCTTGGCGACGCGGAGACTTGCTGCCATTCTATGCGAATTGCATCTACATTTTGCGTGTGCCAATCGTCATTCATATAGGTGAGTGGAGTGCGCGAGTATGCGTGACGCAACGGAAAGCCAGGCATGGCGTGCAACGAGTCAGGCGTAGCGGGTATATGTATTTGTACGTATTTTGTGGATCTTTTTGAGATTCTCTCTTGACAGTTGGACCGGGGGCGGCGCAAAATACATGATGGCGGAGACCTGAGCAACATTGATGGTGCCACCTCTGATTAGAAGGTCTTGATTCCGGGGGCGCCGGATTCGTGTCATGGACCGGCGAGAAGAAGAACTCCTCTGGGAGACTGGAGTTAAGGCGATGAGGTGCAAAGAGAGGCAACGATCCGACAGCGGATGGCCGGCAGGCATTTCCTGCGGATTCATACTTCTTGCTGTGTTGTCGGCGGGGCTCGCGGGCGAGGCGACGGATTCCGCGGAGTCTGGCCTGTTGGAACAAGTCCTTGCGGCGGTCCAAGACTGCATGGCCCGCTCCCCTGCCCCTTGGGCGGATGCGTGGCAACGCGAGTACGGGGATACGATCCGCCAAGCGATAGCGCCGCATCCGGATATCGGCCAATACGCCATGCGATTGGAAATCCTGTCGAGGGGTTTCCAGCCCTACTGGGAGGGCCTCCAGAAGGGTCAGGACAAGTCGTTATTCGAGGTCCACTGTGCCGAAATCCGCTGGTATCTGGAGTGTTTGATGGAGGCAGGGCTTCCTGGAGAGGAGGAAAGCCACGCTCTGCGGAATCAGTACAAGGACCTATTCCATTACGGCGCATCCTCGCTGTTGACGCAATTCCCATTTCTCGACCCCAACGCGGTACACAGGGCGCAGGCTGACCATCTGGCCCAGTGCTATCACAGGATCGAAGCACCCCTGCTGCCCATCTACCTGCGTCCCTTCTCTCAGACCGAGATGGACAGAATCAAGCAGCGCTGGCATGACTTGCGTTACGCACGCGTCGATCTCTGGCGCCAACTGGGCGGCGATGCATCGATATCCGCCAGGGACCCAAATGGCCGCCCAATCAACACACATCCTCACTACCTGCTGGCTCAGAGGAGTCTGGCCCAGTTGCAGCCGCATATCTGGGCCATCGCCGCTCCCGCTCCCGGCTACTACCGCAGCGCGGTGGCCAATCACATCGACGCCCAGAAACACCGGTTTCGGTCGAAATCGCAGGCATGGACACAGGAAAGACGCATGAACGCAGAGGTCCTGCAGACCGAATACATCTGCTTTCTGTTGGCGGCCCTGCTGGAGACGGCGGAGTGTGTTGATACGTCTGTGGCCATAAGGGCGCAGAAAGAAACCGCATCAGAGCGGCAGGACAGTCCTGCCAAAGGAGGTGGCGCACATGGGTGTGAATAGGGACAATCACCAGTCCTCATTCACGAGTTCCAGCGGCTTCACACTCATTGAGTTGCTCGTGGTCGTTGCGATTATCGGCCTGCTGATGGCCATCCTCCTGCCGGTCTTGCAGCGTGTGCGAAAGCAGGCTAGGGGGGTTGCCTGTCAGGCGAATCTCAAGCAATGGGCCACGACGCTGGCCCTGTACCTCGAGGACAACGAAGGTCGTTTTCCTCGCACGGGAGATTATGAGGGTGGCTTGTCGGTCCTGAGGGGTTTATATATCGGCTACGATGCCGATCCGAACAAACTCACGCGCTACCACTTCGTTCGAACCGAAGGTATCGCTCGCTGTCCCATGGCGACCAAGACTATCGGTGACAGGGTCCTCAAGACGTCCACGGATGGTAAATTCCAAGTGAACTCCGGCGGGACCTTTGCGGCCTGGGAAATCGTACGGCCAGCCCCGTCTTTTCGCATGAGCTATGGATTGAATCGTAATCTTTTCAGTCCTGTATTCGAGGGCCCGGGTTCGTCCACAATGGACCGCGCCTACACAGATGTGTTCTCTCTGAGAGGTCGTGACAAGGTTCCGGTGCTGCTCGACGCCGGTGGGCCCAGTGTCGGGCTGCTAAGCGAGGGCGCGTCGCCGCCCAAAGTGGAGCCTGTCGGCTCTGGAGGCGGGGCCTGTATCAACCGGCACAATGGAACCGTCAACGGGCTGTTCCTCGATTGGTCCGTCAGGAAGGTCGGACTCAAAGAGTTGTGGGCGCTGAAATGGCACCTTCAATATAACGCGGCGGGGCCTTGGACGCTGGCCGGCGGCGTGACGCCGGACAGGTGGCCTCCCTGGATGCGGGGCTTCAAGGACTATTGAGCGTGATTGGCGATGTCCAAACGTATGCGTGCGCATGAACATGAGCCGAAGCGTGGGAGGCGAATGCGATGATGGCGAACAACGAGAGAACGTTGTCAGTTCGCTGCATCGGCTTCACGCTCATCGAGTTGCTGGTGGTGATCGCTGTCATTGCGGTCTTGCTGGCGATCTTCCTGCCGGTGACGCGCACGGCGCGGGAACATGGGCAGCGGGCAGTCTGTCTGAGCAATCTCCGGCAGCTCACTATGGCCTGGATCGCCTATGCCGACGACCACGATGGTAAGCTGGTGTATGCCAGCGGCTTCGGCGTCGCGCAGAAGGGGCGGGCGAGGTTGGATGGCTGGCTGGGCCAGGCCTTCTTCTTTCCTGAGAGCCGTCTTGCCGTGGTGGAGCACCCTGACAAAGGTCCTTTGTGGCCGTACTTGCACGATATCGACGTCTACCGCTGCCCCCGGGGCTCGCGAGGCCATGCCGTTACGTATGCGATCGTCCCCGGCGCGAACGGGCATGCTGTCGAAGGGACGTACGTGGCTGGCGAGACTTCCCCGCAGCTCTCACCCGCTGTGCTTCGCGTCGGTGAGACAGTGGTGCGATTGACGAGACTGACGGATATCCGTTATCCCGGCGCCGGTCAGCGGGCCGTCTTTGTGGATACCAGCCGGACTCCCCTCAGCGATTTCATGGTCCATTATCTCTATCCCAGGTGGAGCGGCGCCAACCCCCCTCCAATACACCATGCCGACGGCATGACGCTCTCTATGGCAGACGGTCATGCAGAGTATTGGAAATGGAAGGCCCGAGAGACCGTGACCATCCCTCGCAAGCCCTTCGCTTTTCACGGTATGTACGATGAATCCCTGGCAGAGGGAGACTACGAGCCGAAGACCCCCGAGGGCCTGTACGATCTGCAGAGGGTGCAAGAAGCCACCTGGGGCAGGCTGGGATGCCCGCCCGAGGAAGACCCATAGCACAAAAGGGTCGAATCATGGTCCATCGAAAGGCGTTTACGCTGGTTGAGTTGCTGGTGGTGATCGCCGTCATTGCTTTGCTGCTGGCGATTCTGGCGCCGGCCCTTGAAAAGGCCAGGAGGCAGGCTCGGGCTGCCGCCTGCCAGGTCAACCTGCGCCAGTGGGGCACGACGCTGGCTGCCTTCGCGGAGGATAATGAGGGTTTGTTCCCGCACCTCGATTACGTGTCGAGCGATGGTGAGGGCGCTCTGTGGATTCTGACGGGGCGGTGCTTGGCGGAGATAACGAACGACCACCTGCAGGCCCCCAGGCAGTACCACCCAATCAGTACGAAAGGGATGCTATGCCCCGAGGCCACCACACCTGGAGACCTGTCTGGCGCCTCGGGCGGGTGGGGCTTTGGTGGCACAACATGGCACTATGAGATCAAACATGGCGGCACGAACAGGGCGTGGGTCCTCACGGAGTCCGGAGGGCCCACCGAGGAGGTTCGCGTCACTTGTGTCAGCTACGGACTCAACGGCTGGTTGTTCAAGCGTCCGGGTGAGCCTCTTACTCCCTTCGAGAGGCTGGAAGCGAGGAAGTCCCCGTCCTACACGAACATCTTCTTGCTGCGACGCACTGCCGGCGTGCCCCTGCTTCTCGACTGCATGTATTACCACGGCTTACCCACGGAGGACAGCCACCCGCCTTGGCAGGAGGGGGCGGGGAGGGAGGGCCCCACGGGGGTCTTCTGCATGGATCGGCATAGTGAGCACATCAATGGCCTATTCCTCGACTGGTCCGTTCGCAAGGTGGGACTGAAGGAGCTCTGGACGCTCAAATGGCACGAGAATTTCAACACGGCCGGGCCATGGACGAAGGCTGGCGGCGTGACGCCGGACAGGTGGCCTCCCTGGATGCGGGGCTTCAAGGACTATTGAGCGTGCCTGAAATCGGGAGTGACAGACAATGAAGCAGCAAGACCGAACTGGATTTGATCGTTGCCGCCAAGCGGGTGACACCGCACTCTCCAGGCGTCAGGTTGTGGGTTCATCGAGCTTGGCCCTCCTTGGCCTGCTGTCGGGCTCTGTGTTCGGGCAGGAGAAGAACGAGCCGGATCGCAAGGGTCCTGAGGCCCGGTCCCGCAAGGACGGGCAGGAACGGATCGAGGAGTTCAAGGCTTACGCCGAACGGATGCGCGATGCAAGTCCGGAAGAGCGCATGCGGCTCATGCAGGAGCAGAGGGTGCAGCAGCACCAGAGGGCCATCGAGGACCTGAAGGAGCAGTTGGGGGTCTCGGACAAGGAATGGGCGGTCATCAAACCGAGGGTCGAGAAGGTCTATAACCTGATGCACCCTCTGCCGCAAATCAGGGCGGGGAATGAGCGGCCCAGGACCGAGGTGGAGCAGCGAAGTGGCGAGTTGCGGGAACTGCTGCGCAAGGAAGAGGCTGCGGCGGATCAGATCAAGGCCAAGCTGACGGCTCTGAGGGCGGCGAAGCAGAAGGCGGCTCAGGAGCTCGCGACAGCGAAGCAGGACTTGCGTCAGTTGATGACCCTGCGCCAGGAGGCGGAGCTGGTCCTGAGCGGCCTGCTCGACTGAACCGTGGCGTTGTGAACACCGTGCAATCCGGCTTGGGCGAGCCTGCTGAGCAAGCTGATGACGCTCCAGCGAGATCGGTCCTGCGATGTGATTCCTCTGCTCTGGACTGCCCCTGTGACCGGCCGGCCGGCTGCCCCCTGGTGTTTTGACGGTTTTCGTTTGACATGCCTTTGTGAATCCGCTAAATAGATAGACTTTCGCCTACGTGGCCCTGGTGCGTGAAGTTCGCCCTACAAACACTTTGGTTGGAGATGAGACAATGGAGCGAAAGATCCTACTTCGAGAAGCCGACATGCCTCGACAATGGTACAACATTGCGGCCGATCTGCCGACGCCGCTGCTTCCACCGCTGGGGCCCGGGGGCAAGCCCATCACGCCGGACATGCTGGCGCCGGTGTTCCCGATGAACATCATCGAGCAGGAGGTGAGCACGCAACGGTGGATCCCGATCCCGGAGGAGGTGCTCGATATCCTGTACCAGTGGCGTCCGACGCCGCTGAGGAGGGCGGTGCGGCTGGAGCAGCACCTCAAGACGCCGGCCCGCATCTACTTCAAGGATGAGAGCGTCAGCCCGCCGGGCAGCCACAAGCCCAACACCGCCGTGGCCCAGGCCTACTACAACAAGCAGTTCGGCATCAAGCGGCTGACCACGGAGACCGGCGCGGGCCAATGGGGCAGCGCCCTGGCGTTTGCCTGCAAGCTCTTTGGACTGGAGTGCAAGGTCTACATGGTCCGCATCAGCTTCGATCAGAAGCCGTTCCGCAAGCTGATGATGCAGGTCTGGGGCGCCAAGTGCGTCGCCAGTCCGAGCACGGAGACCAATGCCGGCCGCAATATCCTGGCCCAGATGCCGGACACGCCGGGCAGTCTCGGCATCGCGATCAGCGAGGCCATCGAGGCCGCCGTCACCGATTCGTCCGGTCAGACCCGATACTCCTTAGGCAGCGTGCTGAACCATGTGCTGCTGCATCAGACGATCATCGGTCTGGAGGCCAAGAAGCAGATGCAGATGGCCGGGGAGAAGCTGCCGGACATCGTCATCGGCTGTGCCGGCGGCGGCAGCAACTTCGCCGGGCTGGCCTTCCCATTCACGGCTGATAAAATCAATGGCGCCAACATGGAGATCATTCCCGTGGAGCCGACAGCCTGCCCGACGATGACTCGCGCGCCCTTCCACTACGATCATGGCGACACAGCGTGCATGACGCCGCTGCTGGCGATGCACACGCTGGGCCATGCGTTCGTGCCGCCGCCGATCCACGCGGGCGGACTGCGCTATCACGGCATGGCGCCGCTCGTGTGCCAGTGCATCGTGGAAGGCCTGTTCAAGCCGCGGGCGTATCACCAGAGCCGCTGCTACGAGGCCGCCATGACCTGGGCCAAGACGGAAGGCAGCATCTGCGCTCCGGAGACCAGTCACGCCATCGCCTGCGCGATCGAGGAGGCCGAGAAGGCCCGCAAGGAAGGCAAAGAGAAAGTGATCCTCTTCAACTACAGCGGTCACGGCCTGATGGACCTGAGCGGCTACGACGCCTTCCTGTCCGGCCGGCTCAGCGATTACGAGCTGCCCGAAGAGGAAATGCAGAAGTACACGAAGGACCTGGAGAAGTTGCCCAAGGCGGAAATGAGGAAGAGCGGACGCTGGTAGATTGCCGATCATCGGTCAGGACACAACGCTGCGCAAGGATCGTTTGCAGCGGCCATTCATAAGGTGCTGTAACGGAGTCAGTGTCATGAAACAAGTAGTGTTCCTCGTGGCCCTCCTTGTCATGGCGACGCCCGCGTGGGCGCAGGATTGGGAAGGCGATCTGCTGGGGACCAACGGCGGCCTCCACGGCTCGGTCGGCGTGACCTGGGACAGCAAGTACCTGTGGCGCGGGTTCGATTTCTACGATGACAAGGGCGCCATGCACTTGTCGGCTGACCTGAGCCTGTTCGACACAGGTTTCGGGGTTTCCGTAGCGGGCCATCGCGCCACCTCCGGGGGGTTCGAGGACCGCGAGCGTTGGGACTTCGCCGGGTACTACCAGAACAGCCTCTTCAAGGACGAGTCGTACCTCACTCAGTACAGAGTCGGCTGGGTGTACTACTCGTACCCGGAGCTCAATGAAGGGGAATCCCTCGACCTGCAAGAAGGCCATCTGATCCTGTCGTGGCCGAGCATTTTGCCGGTGAAGGGCCTGTGCCCGTCGTACGCCCCGATCAAGATGTGGCAGTCGGACAGCCCATCGCGTCTGGCGGACGGCAACGGCTGGCTGCATATCCTGATGCTCGATTACGGCTTCTCGATCCCGAGCCTGGTCCCCGGGAAATCGCAAGAACAGGTGGTCAAGCTGCACGCGGAGCTCTTGTACAACGACGGGTTCTCGCCGACTCCCGCCCGACGGGTCAACGATTGGCGGTTCCTGTACCGGAATCCGGACCACGACTGGTCCCACGCCGTGTTCGGCGCCTCGACCGACTTCAAGCTCGGCTACGGCATCACCTTCACCCCGGCGGTGTACTACCAGACAACGATGAATAACTCCATCAACGAGGATGACAATGAGCTGTGGGCCAGCCTCAACCTGAAGTATTCCTTCTGACCGAAGCTGCCGCATTCGCAGATCACGGGCCGGCCACCTTGCGCCGGCCCTTTTCATAGGCGCGTGTCCGAAGCTACTGCGTTAGGAGCGAAGCGCGGCAAGCCGCCGATTTGCGCAGATTCTGCTGTCTCCGGAATTGCCCCTGCGTCACGGCGCCTTCTCCCAGCGCCAACTGCCCGTCAACGGCACCATCGGTCCCGGCTTTCGATAGCCCGCCGGCGGATTCGCATACAGGCTCGGGTCTGCGCGGAGACTGGTTAGGCTTCCCGCGAGTATCGGGTGGTATCCCCAAATGACTACCCAGGTTTTGCCGGGTAGGTCAGCCATTCCTGAAGGGTCCATACGTGACTGGCGAGGCCCGCCGCCATGGCTGGCGTGCGTTGCATCCAGGAG
>Ga0315274_10005561_pt1 | contig 18432 bp, 10 predicted proteins | sample YL17G02_20_MG_FD_203700 | JGI IMG/M metagenome (GOLD analysis project Ga0315274, IMG submission 203700) | Sediment microbial communities from Yellowstone Lake, YNP, Wyoming, USA - YL17G02_20 | ecosystem: Environmental > Aquatic > Freshwater > Lake > Sediment | place: USA: Wyoming | collected...
TCACGTCGAAGAGCGTCTGCACCATCCCGCGCAGCTCGAGCTTGGTGCGGCAGGCCGCCCCGAACTTGTCCAACTCAGCGCGGCGCAAGGGCGACAGCGCGTGTCGTTCCTGCCGCAACAGGGAGGGCACAAGGAGCGTGTAGTAGGCCGGGGGCATGAGCGCGTTCGCGCCGTGCATGAGGTCCGCGAAGGTGCCGCGCTCGTTGATGGCGAAGTCATAGACGACCGGGTCCATGGCGAACGGCAGGGCATGCTGCAAGGCGCGTTTGTTAACCGACATGATCTCCAGCAGGCGGGTTTGGGCTTCGGCCTTTCGCGCCGGATCGAAGATGAAACCCATCCCGCCGCCGGACATGCCGCCCAGCATCCAGAAGCCCCAGAAGGCCTCGCCGAACGCCCCGCGCACCTGCTGGATGAGCGTCTCGGTGTAGTCATTGCTCGCCCAAGGGATGATGCTCTGGATGGGCTGGAAGAAATTCCTGGTCGTGGCCGCGCCGATCGCCCGCACATCACCCCGACGCAGCGCCGCGAGGATCTCTTCAAGGATCCCCAACATGCCTTGCCGGGCCTTCCACTCGGCGGCGCAGCGGAGGAGATACTTTTCGGTGACCATTTCGAGGATCGGCCCGACGTTCTGCGCCATGCCGCCGTGGACCAGGACCAGGCTTTCCTGGAGCGCCTGGCGCGTGGCTGGCGAGGCGTCCTCGCGGTTCAGGATCCGGTGCGTGGGCATAAGGCGCCCCCGGCTGACGCCAAATTCCGGGTCGCCCTCCTGGGCGAAGGCGCCCTCGATCAACTTCATGCTGGGCCACAGGCCGCCCGAATCCTGCCAGCCGCCGCCCGAACCGCTCAGCCATTCGCCGAGCAGGGCGCGGGCGAGGATGAGCCGCCGCTCTTGTTCTTGCAGCGGTCCCTCCAGCGAGTGCGCCTGGCCGGTGGCCCGCATGCACACCGAAATGAGCGCGGCCAACAGCGTGGTTGAAACAGCGAGGCGTGAGCCTTTGGGGATACTGTTCACGCTGCTGACGAGTTCCAGCCCGCGGCCGGAGCCCACGATGCGAGCCAGCAACTCAGCGAGGCTCAGGCCCGAGCCTTCCAGCCCCGGTGGCACGATGCCCGAGGCGATGACGGCGGCCTTGAGCAGGCCAAGGTAGTCTTTGGCGAAGTCGAAGACCTCGGCGAGCGTGGTGATGTCCGCCGTGCAGCCCAAGTCCACGCTCACCAAACGCAACACGGGTTCCTGGAGCACGCGCAGGTACGCTTCCACCGGCGGACGCGGCCCCCCGTCACGGCCATGCAGACCGAGGTCAATCGAGATGTTGAGCACCTTGGCGCCTTCCGGGTAATCCATGCCGAGGAAGAAGATATCGCTCCAGCCGCAGTGGGTCAGGTCCATCCGCACCGGCGTGCGTTCGCGCAGGATGGGAAACGTGCCGTCGTTCGCATCCGGTCGCAGCAGTTCCGCTCGGATCCGGAGCGGCTGATCGGCGGGATGGCCCATGCGAAACATCCATTGGTTGCCGCGCACGGACCGGACACTCAGGCGCACCTGGTCGGCGAGGGTCTGGAAAGCCAGTCGCTGGTACGCGGCGGCCAGCGCGCTGGAGATCGCATCGCTGGGCCCCTCGGCTTGCTGCACGGCGAGGAAATGATCGATTGCCTCGTCGAAGCGGCGCTGGAGGAGGTGTTCGAAGGCGCGGAACGGAATCAGACCCGCGGGCCGGCTGGGCGCTGGCGAGTTGTGGAGCGGGGATGGAGGCTGAGCCGCCAGTCGAGCCGGCAGGTGAAACCGGTGGATGGCATAAAGGAATAACAGCGCGCGGACCCGCTCGTAGAGGTTGTCGCTGCGACGGCGGAAGGCGTCCAACTCGCCGCCGGCTGCCAGCAGGTCCTCGAACGACGCCGCGCGACACAACTCGTCGAGGGATTGGTCGCGTGTGGCTGGTTCGGCGGAGGTGATGAGATGGGTCAGGCTTTGCATGGCGGCATTCGGCTTGGCGGATTTGGTTATCTGAGTTCACGGCGCGCCAGCAATTCCACCAGGCCGCTGAGCACCTCGTCGCGGTCCTGGCCGTCCAGCGCCAGCGCGAGTTGGGCGGTGAGCAGGCCATATCGGACGCCGATGTCGTAGCGCCGACCCTGAAGTTCGCACGCGAGGTAGCGCTCCCGGGCGGCCAGTTTCGCCAGGGCCGCGGTCAGTTGAATGCCGCCCGGCTGAGCGGCACGCGCGACCTCCTCGCCGAGGAGTTGCATGACCGCGGGCGTCAAGACGTGCATGCCAAAAAAACAAAGGTAATGGCCGGCGCGCAGGCCCGGGACGATCAGCTCTTGTTCGGCCTCGGTGGGCGTGGGCTTTTCGACCACAGCGGCGACCTCGTACAGGCCCTTACGCCCCGAGACCAGCCGGCCGCCGACCGTGCCGTAATAGGGGAGTTTACTTTCGTGAGTGGCTTGCACGGCGGAAACCGCGCTTTGTTCGGCCACAGCGACTTCGACGAGTTGCTGGGCGCACCGTTTCGGACTACCGCTGACGTAGAGATGGTCACCGACCAGCAGCAGGAAAGGCTGGGTGTCAGCGAAAGCGCGCGCGCAGAACACGGCATGTCCGTAGCCCAAGGGCGCCGTTTGCTCGACGAACTCAAGCCGGCTGGCCAGGTTGCCGGCGGCACTGGCGTAAGCTGTCTGGTCTCCGGGACAGACCACGACACAGACCTGCTCCACGCCGGCGCTGAGAACCTCCTCCAGGATGATGCGCAAGGCGGTCTTGGGGACGCCATCGCGGTCCACCAAGGTTTGCAGAGGGAGCGTCCGCTGAGTCTTGCCCGCGGCCGTGATGATGGCCTTCTTGATTTCCACCGTTGTTCCTTTTGCTAAGGTGTCAAACGGCGCGATGCTCACACACCGAACCTTGACCGTCAACTTCGAGCATCGGGTCAGGGATTGGCGGCGAAACCCCAGCGGCATGGGTTTGTTGCTGCCTTACCTGGCGCCGGACACGTTCCACCAAACAACGGAACCGGTATGGCCTGGATGGCCCGGTGAACGACCAGGCGAAGTGGCCGCGCAACTCCCGATCGATCGGTCTTGTCCTGGGCGCGTCCGACCGGCTAGATTTGGCGTCCTGCGAGAGCGGCGAGTCGCTCTGACAGACTATGACTGAACATGCCGGACTCAAACTAATCGCGCCGCGGATCATCCCGCCGCTGGACCCCGCCTTTCGCCCAGCCGTGCTCGCGAATCGTGCCTTCACGGCTGCGGTGGAACACACCGGGAAAGCGGCGCCCGTGCAACTGGCCTTGGAGCGCGGTGACGGGGCGGTATCACGCTTTGACACTGCGGTGCTTCCGGCCGATCATCCCGCGGGGGCGGGTAATTTCCTATATCTGGAGAGGCTTTTGAAGTTTCTGCTTTGGTCCCGGGGCGGATGGCGGGTGCGGTACGCCGGCCCAGCCGAACTCGGCCATCGGCTGCAACGTCATTACCTCGAGTCCAGCACGGGCCAGTTCGACGCGCGCCTGATGGGCGACAGGATCTATGAAAAGCCGTTCACCGTCACGCTGTGCTCGGCGCAGGGGGTCCCGCCCAACCGGGAAACCACCACGCCCCTGGGCCGGCACTGGAACGGCTGCCGCATCGGTTTCGATCTCGGGGCCAGCGATCGCAAGGTAACCGCCGTGGTGGACGGCGAGACGGTCTTTAGCGAGGAAGTGCCATGGGATCCGCGCTCACATGCCGATCCCCAATGGCACTTCGACCAGATCATGGACTCGTTGAAACGGGCCGCCGGGCATCTGCCGCGCGTGGATGCGATCGGCGGGAGTTCGGCCGGGGTGTACGTCAACAACCACGTCCAGGTGGCCTCGCTGTTCCGCGGCGTGCCGGAGGAGCTGTTCCGCACGCGCGTCCGGGATCTGTTTCTGGAGATTAGAAAGGCGTGGCACAACGTCCCCTTCGAGGTCGTTAATGACGGCGAGGTGACGGCGCTGGCCGGCGCCATGGCCCTGAACGACCACAGCGTGCTCGGCATCGCGTTGGGATCGAGCCAGGCCGCCGGTTACGTCAACCGCGAAGGCAACATCACCTCCTGGCTCAACGAACTGGCCTTCGTGCCGGTGGACTACAACCCGATGGCGCCGGTGGATGAGTGGTCCGGCGATTTCGGCTGCGGGGCGCAGTATTTCTCCCAGCAATGTGTCGGGCGCTTGGCGCCTCTGGCCGGCATTGAGCTGCCGGTTAACCTGCCGCTGCCGGAGAAACTGGTGCGCGTCCAGGAGTTGATGGTGAAAGGCGACGAGCGCGCCGCGCGCATCTACCAGACGATCGGCATTTACCTTGGTTACGCCACGGCGCATTACGCCCGGTTCTATGACTTCAAGCACTTGCTGATTCTGGGCCGGGTCACCAGCGGGCACGGCGGGGAACTGATTCTTCAGGAAGCCCGGCGAGTTTTGCGGGAGGAATTCGCGGAACTGGCGGCAACCGTGGCGCTGCATCTGCCGAGCGAGAAAGAAAAACGCCACGGCCAGGCCGTAGCTGCCGCCAGTCTGCCGTTGGTTTCCTGAGACGTAACGCGTGCAATCAACCGATGCTGCCCGGTTCAGCGAAGTGTCTTCACGATCCACGACCCCCGTTTAACGATTCATCCCTCCGCTTATGAATCCATACCAAGCCTTCGTCGCCGAAATGGCTCGACGCCACACCGAAGCCAAGGCCTTCCCGCTGGGCGGCTTCCCGGCGCTCCCGCGGCCAACCATCGAGCCGGATGCGCCCAAGGTTCTGGTGTTCTCGCCGCATCCGGATGACGAGTGTGTCATCGGGGCGCTGCCGTTGCGCCTGATGCGCGAATCCGGAATGCGCGTGCTCAACGTGGCGGTTACTCAAGGCAGCCGCAAGGACCGCCAGGCGGCGCGTCTGAACGAGCTGCGTGCGGCCTGCGAGTACCTCGGATTTAGTGTGGTCCAGACGGACGAGAACGGCCTGGAAGGGATCAACCCCAAGACCCGCGCACAGGCCCCGACGCAATGGGCGGGCTCGGTTGATCGGATCGCCCGGATTCTCCGTGAGCAGCAACCCAGGATCATCGTCTTCCCGCACGACGCGGACCACAACACGACCCACATCGGGACGCACTACCTGCTGGTTGACGCGCTGGGCAAGCTGGGACCGGATTTCGGTTGCTACACGGTGGAGACGGAGTTCTGGAGCGCGATGGCGACACCCAACCTGATGGTGGAAGCCAACGCACGGGATGTCGCTGATCTCGTGTCGGCCCTCACGTTTCACGTCGGGGAAGTCCAACGCAACCCGTATCACTTGCGGCTGCCGGCGTGGATGATCGACAATGTGCGTCGTGGGGCTGAGTTGGTGGGGGCCCAGGGCGGCGCGGCGCCGGACTTCCTGTTCGCCACGTTGTATCGCTTGCGGCAATGGCGGGACGGGGCGTTTCGTGACGTCCTGACCGGCGGGAGGTTCGCCGGTTGCGCCGATGACCTGGCCGGCCTGTTCCGCGGTTGATCGCGTGATCACTCGCCTGTCGCCCAGGACAAGACTGGTTCGTCCTCTGGGCCAGGCTGTTCCGGCTCCGGTGGCTACTGGCCTTTGGCTCGGTAGAACCGTTGGCGAAACGCCGGATTGAGCGGGTCCGCCAGGGGCATTGACCAGGCGGCACCCACCGCATTCGTCACTGGGGCCCAGTTCAGAAAATCCGTGGTGGCCTGAATCTCATAGGCCATGCCCTCGTTACCCGCCAGCCGCAGCTCATACCGGCCCTGATTCGCTGACTCCAGACGCAGCATGGCTGGTCCTTCCACCAGGTTCGTCGCCCAAGCCACACTTCGTTCGTCAAACACCGCATTGACAGCACGCACCCCCGCGCCGTTGATCAACTCGCCGGGGACCATCGGGATCACTGTCAGGCGCAACTCCGCGCTCTCCGCGCTGGTCATGTGCCCCAACTCAAACGTCACCGTGTCCCCCTCATGCCGCACGCGCCCCCGCTTGGACTCCGCCGCCACAAACTGCACGGTCGGCGCCACCCGATTCGTGACCACGACACCCACACCCTCGCACTCCCCACCGTGTAGCACACGCAGCTCATAGGTCATCGGACTTCCCACCCGCACCGTCCCTTCCGGCCCCTGCATTTCCAGCGTCACCCGCAACGTACTGCAAGCCCGACACTGCTTGAGCAACCACGTAACCGCATTCTGGAACAGCTCCTTGCGCTCCTCCATCGACGCCCCATCACCTCCGGTCGTGACGCGACAGGTTTGCGTGAAGCTCCGGACCTGCTCCCAGTCCCCCTCCGCCACCTCAAGCGTCGGATACGCTACCAACACATCCCCGCCGGTCCCGCGCCCAAACACCTCGGCGTCCAGGGCAGCCGTTGCCAGAGCCACCTGATTCGAGTACCCAAAGTCCACCGGCGCGCCAAAGCGACCATTCAACAGGCAGTGCGGTGCCGTCACCGGGTTCACCGCGATCATCCCCGGCGCCGCTGTCCCGCTCGCCGCAACCACGTGCAGCAGGTTGGTCCATAGAGCCCATTCCTCCGCCGCGACATCCTCATTTGCGGACAGCAACTCATCCCCAATCAGATACAATGGGATCCCATTGGTGTAGCTCCGGTGGAACAGCCTGATTGTCGAACCCAACAATCCTCGCTTGCCCAGATCGTCCCAGATGATCAACTGGAACCGCTGCAGCGCCTCAGCCGTCAGCCCCTCCTGCGCCAACACCCGCGAGCTCAGCCCCATCTCGAATAAGCAGTCCTGCAAGGTCTGGATTTCCGGATCCACGCCGTTGCCCACGATCGCCACGTCCCCCGTCATCCCACTCACTACGATGGTTACCGGAGCCGACGTCGCCGTCGCCCCTTGATCGTCCGTTGCCTTGGCCGTCAGCGTATAATCGCCCACCAACACGTTCTCCCAGGTGAAGCGATACGGACGACCCGTAGCGGTGCCCAGGTGCGTCGAGCCCACGTAGAAATCCACGCGACTCACCGCCCCGTCCCAGTCGCTCGTCGCCGCCTCGATCACCACATTGGTGTCGGATGGGAAAACGGCGCGGTCGGCTGGACTGGTGAGGGTCACCGTGGGCGGGACATTAGCGTCATCGTCGAGGATGGTGCCGACTCCTTGACGTTGGCTGATGTCGGCGTTAGCGCTGCAATTAGTCAGACAGACAAGGAACGTTTCGTTGGTTTCCCGCAGCGTGTCTCCCCACACCACCACGCTGATCGATTTGCCGGTGTCACCCGGACTGAAACGCAAGGTCCCGTTGGTCGCCAGGTAATCGCTGCCAACCGCGGCCGTGCCGGCGATGGTGAAGTAGTCCACCGTGACCACCTCGCGGCTGGCCAATGACAACAATACCGTGAACAGGGCATTGGTCATGGCGCTGTCCCCCTCGCGCACGACCGCGTCCGTGATCGAGAGCGTAGGCTTCGAGTCATCGTTCATAATCGTGCTGCGGGCTTGGCTGCGCGTAATGCGGTCCACGTTCGTCGCGTTGGCCAGGTTGACAGAAAACGTTTCATCCGGTTCGTAAACCGCGTCGCCCAGGATGAGCACGCTGAGCGCCTGCGTGAGCGCACCCGGAGGGAAATGGAGCGTGCCATTGGTCGCCAGGTAGTCGCTCCCGGCAGTCGCCGTGCCGTCCGTGGTGAAGAAGTCCACCACCACCGGTTGCCCGCTGGCCGCAGACAACCGCACCGTGAACACCGCGTTGGTCGTCCCGCTGTTCCCCTCGACGACTACCTTGTCGGAAATGGAAAGTGTGGGGGCAGGATCGTCATCCACGATCGTCCCGATGCCTTGCCCACGAGTGATCCCCGCATTCACCGCATTGCTCAGGACCACCGCAAATCGTTCATCCAACTCGTCCAACGTGTCTCCAACCACGCTCACCGTTATCACCTTGTTCGTCTCGCCAGGATCAAACGTTAGCGTCCCGCTCGCCGCCGTGAAGTCCACCCCACTCGTGGCCGTGTCCCCCGCCGTCGCGTAATCCACCTTCACCACCTGCGCGCCCGGTCCTGACAAACTCACCGCGAACACCGCGTTGGTCGCACCGCCGTTCCCCTCGACCACGGAAACATCGTTGATCGAGAGCGTCACGGTGTCGTCGTCCATGATCGTCCCGATGCCCTGGCCCCGACCAATCCCCGCATTCACCGCATTGCTCAGGACCACCACAAATCGTTCATCCACCTCGTCCAACGTGTCTCCAACCACGCTCACCGTTATCACCTTGTTCGTCTCGCCAGGATTAAACGTTAGCGTCCCGCTCGCCGCCGTGAAGTCCACCCCGCTCGTGGCCGTGTCCCCCGCCGTCGCGTAATCCACCTTCACCACCTGCGCGCCCGGTCCTGACAAACTCACCGCGAACACCGCGTTGGTGGCCCCGCTGTTCTCCTCGACCACGGAAACATCGTTGATCGCGATCGCCACCGTGTCGTCGTCCACGATCGTCCCGATGCCGACCCCGTCTCCGATGTCGGCGCTGGTCGCGTTGGCGAGCATGACGAAGAAGGTCTCGTCCCCTTCGGCCAGGACATCTCCGCTGATGGTTAGTAGAATGGTTTTGTTGGTTTCGCCCGGATTAAAGACCAGAGTGCCGTTGGTGGCCACATAGTCGCTGCCGGCGGTGGCGGTGGTGTTGGTCGTGAAGAAGTCCACGGTCACCGGCTGGCCGCTGACGCGGGACAGACTCACAGTAAAGCCCATCTCCACCGTGCCGCTGTTACCTTCGGTCGCGGACTCATCGGTAATCGAGATCAACGGCCATGGATCATTGTCGGCGATCGTGCATACGCCCTGGTCGTCTGCTAAAGTCGCGTTGCTGGGGGTACTCAAATTGACGAAAAACGTTTCGTCCGCTTCTGGCAGCGTGTCGCCCAGGACGGGCACCACCAAGGTGCGATTCGTCTCGCCTGGATTGAAGGTCAGCGTGCCCTGCGCAAACACGTAATCCAGGCTGCCCTGGGCCGAATCGGCCGCCGTCGAAAAGTCCACCGTCACCGGCTGACTGGAGGGCGCCGAGAGCCAGACAGTGAAGACGGCATCCACCGTCCCCATATCGCTCTCGGTCACGGCTGCGTCGCTGATGGAGAGGGAGGGCAAGACCGCCGGCTGAGTCTCCTCTGTGACTGTGAGGAACTGGTTTCCGGCGATGTTGGTCAACACCTGGACAACGCCGGACGACCATTCGACCCGCACCACATCCAGGTTGCTGCCGCTGCCCAGACCGAAGAACGCCTCCAGACCGCTCTGGCCACTGGACCCAAACATATAGGAGGCCAGCTCGCGGCTCTGCTGCAGCGTGACCCCGTTCTGCGTGCCCCAGATCGTGATTTTGGCGCCGATGCCCGAGTGGGTGGACTTGGTGCCCACGCATTTAACCCTCAGCCAATTGCCCATCATGCCCTCGTTGTGGTAGAGGAAGCTGTTCTGGTTCTCCGCATGCGTGACGAACAGGTCGAGTCTCCCGTCACCGTCATAGTCCACCCAAGAGCCGCCGGAGCACATTCCGGCGTCCGTAACGAGCCAGTCGGCCGCCATCTTTTCAAACGTCCCGTTCCCCAGGTTGTGATAGAGGAGATTCGCTTCGTTGTACGCATTGGCGACGAACAGATCCAGGTAGCCGTCGTTGTCGTAGTCGCCCCAGGCACATCCCACTGCCGGCGAGACAACGGACGGAAACCTGTCTGCCGGAATTTTCGTGAACGTGCTGTCGCCGTTGTTGTGGTAAAGCAAACTCGGCCCGCCGGTATGGCAGGGAATGAAAAGGTCCAAATAACCGTCGTTGTCGTAATCCGCCCAAGTCCCCACAGTGAAGTTGCCGGCGTCAACGGCCAGGTCGCCTCCTGGCACTCTCGTGAAGGTGCCGTCACCGTTGTTTCGATAGAGGTAATTATGGCGCTCGGCCCCTCCCGTCACGAACAGATCCAGGTACCCGTCGTTGTTGTAGTCCCCCCACGCACAGCCGATGAAGTCCCCAGCATCATTGACGATTTCGCCCTGCGTGACTTTGACGAACGTTCCGTTTCCTTGATTGTGGTACAAGGCATTGTTTGCACCCCGATTGCAGACAAACAAATCCAGGTGGCCGTCGTTATCGTAATCCCCCCAGGCGCAGCCGCCGCCGCCATAACAGTTGCCGCCCTCACTGACGAGGGGTCCCTCGGCAATCTGCGTAAATGTCCCGTCGCCGTTGTTTCGATAGAGAGAATTGTTCGCCGCGTCATTTCGCACAAACAAATCGAGGTGCCCATCATTGTCGTAGTCGCCCCAGATCGCCCCCCACGCGCTCGCGGTGTGATCGACCACGCTGCCGGTGGTGATTTTGGTGAACGTGCCGTTCTGGTTGTTACGGTACAGGCCCCCATATTGGTTATACCGCCGCGGCACGAACAAGTCCGGACACCCATCGTTGTCATAGTCCCCCCACAAGGACGCCTGGCTTTCCCCGGGTTCCGTGAGCAGACCCGCGTTGGTGACCGAGGAAAACTGCGGCACGGCCAGGCTCACCCGCAGCCGCGCCTTGGGGTCGGCGCCTGACCCGATGGAGTTGGTGAGGAGGAGGCTGAAATTGTCCGCACGACTGGCTCCAGCATTCGCGTCGGTGACGGCCCTGGCGCCGGGCACCGCGGTGCGCCCGGGCGTGAAATAGTTGGTCGGCGCGCCGCCGCCAATCGCGGCACTCCGGTCCACCAACAAAACCAGCGTGACCATCACTGACCTGAGGTTGGCAAACGATCCTTTCATTATGGGCCCTCCAATCGCGGAATCGAACCACAAGCCACAGGAAGCGAGCCGCCACGCGGCCGCAGTCCAAGTAATGGGATGGCGTGATGCGGTTTCCTCCCTCGTCTAACCTGCCAGGTACCAGTCTGGTCCTCAAATGACAAGCTTTATTGTGTCGCCCCGGTTTTCCACTGGAATGTGGCTGCGGAACTGTGGATGATGGGCCATCTATGAAATCTACTTTGATCAGTTCGGGAATCACCCGCCGTCATTTCCTTGCCACTTCAGGTGCCGCCGCCGGGGCGGCGCTGGCGGCGCCCACGGTCATCCCGGCCAGCGCCTTGGGAGCGGAGGGTCGCCCGCCGCCCTCCAAGCGAATCACCATGGGTGTGGTCGGCTGGGGCATGCAAGGCCCCGGCAACACGGACTCGTTCCTCGGGGCCAGCGATTGCCAGGTGGTGGCCGCCTGCGACCTGGACCAGAACCACCTCAAGCAGGCCGTTGATCGCATTAACGGGCACTACAAGAACCAGGACTGCAAGCCCTACCACGATTACCGCGAGATGATGGCGCGCCAGGACATTGACGCCGTGATGATCGCAGTGCCGGATACCTGGCATGCCCTGGTGGCCGTCGAGGCGGCCAGGAACAAGAAGGATATCTACGGGGAGAAGCCGCTCGCCCGCACTATTGCCGAGCAACAGGCGATCGTGAAGGCCGTCCAACAAAACAAGCGTATCTGGCAGACCGGTTCGTGGCAGCGCTCCCAGGAAAATTTCCACAAGGCCGCCGAAATCGTCCGCAACGGCTTGATTGGCAAGATCACCCGCGTGGAAGTCGGGCTGCCGGAGGGCCACCACGATTTCGCGGGCACTGGCAAACCCCTGCTGGAAAAACTCGCGCAACTGCCGGAGAAGGTTGAGAACCTGGCCAAGGTCGTGCCCGGCACACCTGCGTGGGACCTGGCCGTCAGCCAGCCTCCGCCGGAACTCGACTACGAGCGGTGGATCGGCCCGTCCCGCATGGAGCCGTACATCCAGGCCCGCGTGCACATGAACTGGCGCTGGAACTACAACGTCGGCGGCGGCCAACTGCTGGACTGGATCGGCCACCACGGCGACATCGCCCATTGGGGACTGGACTTCGATAACGCCGGACCATCAGAGATCGAGGGCAAAGGTGAGTTCCCGCCGGCGAACGCCATTTGGAACACGTGCGCCAAGTATCGCATCACGCTCAAGTACCCGAAGGACATCACCATGACCATCGCCGGCGGCCACGCGGACATCCGCAGCGGCACCAAGTGGATCGGCACCGACGGCTGGGTCTGGGTGGATCGCGGCGGGTTCGACGCCTCCAACCCCGAATGGAAAGACATGTCGCGCCTGCCGGACAACCTGCGCAAGGTCAAGCTCTACAATTCACGCAATCATGCCAGGAACTTCCTCGACTGCGTCAAATCCCGACAACCGGCCATCGCCCCGGTCGAGACTGCGCATCACTCCGCGATCCCGGGACACCTCGGACTCATCTCGATGCTGGTCGGCCGGAAGATCAAGTGGGATGCGCAGAAGGAGATCATCCTGGGTGACGCTGAGGCCAGCAAGTTGCTGAGTCGTTCCTACCGTTCGCCCTGGAAGCCGAGTTGACCGCAAAGCGCGACCAGAGCGGGCGGCGAGCCTGAGGCTGAGGTCAATCCTCCGCCCGCTCCCCGCCCGGGCACATCTTCACCAGCCGCGGTTCAAACCGCCCCAGGATCTCCACCAGGTCCGCCTGCGCCGCCATGACCTGGTTGATGTCCTTATACACCATGGGCACCTCGTCGAGGCCGGCCGAGATGAGCCGCACGCCGCGCTCACGCAGGATGATGTTGGCTTCCTTCCACGACAGCGTCTTGTGCGCCTGCGTGCGGCTCATCACCCGCCCGGCGCCGTGAGACGCCGAGTTCAATGATTCCGCGTTGCCCCGTCCGCGCACCACGAAACCCGGCGACGCCATCGAGCCGGGGATAATGCCGCGCACGCCTGGGCCCGCCGGGGTGGCGCCTTTGCGATGCACGATGACCTCGCGCTCGACGCCGTTGATCACGTGCCGCTCTTTCCAGGCGAAGTTGTGGTGGTTCTCCAGATCCAGCAGCACTTGCGCCCCGAGCTGCGCCGCGATGTGCTGATGGATCAGCGCGTGGTTGGCGGCGGCATAACGGCCCATCAACTCCATCGCCGCCCAGTATTCCTGGCCTTCCGCGCTGTCGAGCGACAGCCACGCCAGCCGCAGCAGGTACTTTGGCAGTTCGGGGTGCTTTTTCACCGCAAGCTTGCTGTAGTAATCGCACACGGCCGCGCCGGTGCCGCGGCTGCCACTGTGGCTGAGCAACGCAACGTATTCGCCGGGCTCAAGCCCGACCGCGCGGTCGTGCGCCGTGAACACGCCGAACTCGACGAAGTGATTGCCGCTGCCGCTGGTGCCAAGCTGCGCCCAGGCACGGTCCTGGTTCTGTCTGGTCACGGGGCTGACCGACCAATCCGCGTCCAGGACCTCATGCCGGCGGCGGTGCTTGAAGGTCACGCCCACGCCGAAGCGCGTCTCCGCCTCGATGGCCCGCGTGAGGCGGTCCTGATGCCGCTCCAGGTCGCGCAACGGCAGCTCGAGCACGGTCATCTTCATGCGACAGGCGATGTCCACACCGACCGCGAACGGAATCACGGCGTTGTCCGTAGCCAGGACGCCACCAATGGGCAGGCCGTACCCGACATGTGCGTCCGGCATCAGAGCGCCTGCCACGGACACTGGCAACAGGCAGGCCTTCTCCATCTGCATCACCGCCTCCTCTTCAAGCCCCTCACCCCACTGACGATACTTCACCGCAGCGGCGCGCAGCGGGGATGGCGCCGCGAGCAAGGCCCTGGCAAACTCGCCGCGCAACGGGTCATCGGTGAATGCCGCTGGAGTACGCACTATGGCCTCGACTTCCTCGGCCAGGCGCGACTTGTCGCCGCCGCCCAGGACAAACTTGGAGAGGAAATCGGTCGCGCGCCGCATCGGTTCGCCGAGCGGCACGCCGAGGTGGAGGAGGTCTTTGGTGTTCATAAAAACAAAGCGTTCATACCGTCGCCGCCCTCAAGTATCCGACGTTTACCGCAAATAGGCAAAAAGCGCGAATAATCCAAAGAGCGTCCAGGTTTTTCATTTACGATGGGCCGACAACCGGCCTACTGCTCTCTTGCCGACAACCTGCTGTCTGTTTACTCTCTTCCACAGAAGTGATGCAGAGTGAGAAATGGAACAACCGCCAGTACGGAGTACACCTCCCGACAGGCAGGCTTGCTCCGTGAGTCGCAGTGCCGTGAAAACACCGCACCCAATTCCATACCAAGGCAGCAAGCGGAATCTCGCGCCGGTCATTCTCGGTTACTTCCCGGAAAGCGTCGCCGCGCTCATAGAACCGTTTGCTGGTTCCGCGGCGATTACTTTGGCGGCGGCGGCGCGTGGTTTGGCGGCGCACTACGTCATCAACGACCTGAACCGGCCGCTCATCGAGCTCTGGCAGGCCATCATCGACTCGCCGGAGAGGCTCGCGCGTCAGTACGAGATGATTTGGAAAGCGCAACACGAGGACCGGCGGCACTATTACGACAAGATCCGAGACATGTTCAACCACACCGGCAGGCCAGACTGCTTCCTCTACCTTCTCGCCCGCTGTGTGAAGGCCGCCGTGCGCTACAACGCCAACGGCGAGTTCAACCAAAGTCCCGACAATCGCCGCACGGGTGCTCGGCCAGCGACCATGCGCGAACACATCTTCGGCGCTTCTTGCCTGCTGCGAGGAAAGACCGAATGCTCGTCTCTCGATTACAGAGAGGTCGTCGCCAAAGCCACGCCGGACGACTTCATCTACATGGACCCGCCTTACCAGGGCGTCTGTGGCAATCGCGACCCCCGCTACCTCAAGAGCGTTGTCTTCGATGAGTTCGTCGAAGTACTGGAATCTCTCAACTGCCTGGACATCAAATACCTTGTCAGCTACGACGGGCGGACGGGAGACAGGACCCACGGGCGCAAGCTGCCGAACCATCTCCGCCTGCACCTGGTCGAGTTGGAAGCCGGGCGGTCATCGCAGGCCACACTGCTCGGACGTGCCGAGGTCACCGTAGAGTCACTCTATCTTTCGCCCGCACTGGCGGAGTACAGCATTGGGGTCAGATCTCTGGAATCTGGATTTAACTGGCTGGCCGGAGGCCGGCGGTCCGAGTCCCGGCGGCTTCGGCTCAGGCGGATTCGTGCCCCGGCCGGTCGCGAGGGGACAACTCGGGAAGGTAAGCCTTGTTCGCGCTGTGTCGTCGAGATTTGGAATCCAGAGATGTGACCCCAGGGCATCAAAAGCCGCGCAAGGCGGTGCTTCGTCGCTGTGGCAGGCCGGCCTTCGGCGTCCGTTTCAGCACGTGGTACTGGATGTGGTGTTGTTCGCAGCAGGCGCGTTTCTCCGGCCGGTCGCCATCTTCATTCACGGCATAGATGTCCGGCTTAATCCGCTGGATCTCAGGCTCGGCGTCCAACCACCCCTGTCCGGTGGAGATCAAGGCCTGCTTGACGTAGCGGACAGCCTCCACCATGTACCGCCGCTCAGTTTCGGGGAACAGGGGGTGCCCCCGCCCTTTGAGCGCGCGAATGTTCGCATCGTGGCCCACCACCACATACAGATCGCCCAACTCCGCGACCTCCTCGAAGAACCGCACGTGGCCTGAGTGAAACCAGTCATAGCAGCCGGTCACCAGCACCTTCTTGCGGGAAGACGAAGCGGCCGGCTCGACAGGACCAAGCTCCGGGAAACCCCGCAGGTCTTCGTTGCGCACGACATGGTAGTCGATACCCAGCGTCTGGCAGCAGGCTTTCGCCGCCGCACCATCCTGAGCTTCATTCACCACCCGGATGTCGGGCTTGAGTCGGGCTTCTTTTAGCACCGGCGTCAGGAAAGCCACTTGCGCTTCGGACTTCGGACTTCGGACTTCGGACTTCAGGATCACTCGGACCTGGTTCACGTAGCGGATCGCCTCCAGCAAGTACCGCCGCTCGAGTTCGGCGAACTTGGGCGGTTTGCCTTCCAAAAAGCGAAAAAGCGCATCCGACCAGAGCAGGACCTGCAGCTCTCCGAGGCGCGCTGCTTCCTGGAGAAAACGGATATGCCCCGAACGCAGGTCGTCGAAGCCGCCGCTAACCACTGCGCGTTTCATCCGGTTCCCCGTTCCCTTGCGATCCGCACGCGCACCTGGAAGGCGCCGGGCACCGGTTCCTCGGACACGACAAAAAGGTACCCGCCCCCGCAACCGGAATACATGGCGCCGGGATAGCGGGATTGATAAGCGCGCAAGAGGCCCTCGAGGTCCACTGGGATCGTCGGATGCCGCACCGTGTGCGGCAGCAGTGTCTCCCAGCAGACCATGCACTCGTTCATCGACGCGCCGAGGGCCCGGAGGTCCGTGCGCCGGATGGCCTCGAAGCAGTCCTTGCCGGTCTGGCCAAGACGCGCGACCCACCGCGGGTCAAGGTGTTTTTCGCCCAGCGGATTGTAGCCTTCGGGCCGCGGCGCGACCGGCAGGACGTGCACGACGTTCTCCAGCCAGCGCGCGGCGCGAGCGCTGGTGAGCGATTGGATATGGGACGGGAAGACGCCGCCGTTGACGGCGAAATCGTAGTCGAGCCGGTTCACGCCTGGATAAATGAGGCCGATCATGTCCTGGGAGCCGCTGGGCTCGGCCTTGCCCTGGTTCTCGGCCGCGTAGAGTTCACGGACCAGCCGCGCCGGATCGCGCGCCGGCAGTCTGCCCTTCCACAGCTTCGTGGCGATTTGACGAGTGCCGGTGGCAATCCCGGCCCGGTCCATGAACCGGAACGTCGGTTCCACACCCACCACGACCATGGATCCGGGCGGCTTGGGGTTGAGGCGCGAGACGAACGGCTGGTCAATCCAGCCGCCTGCGAGCGCCAGCCGGTATGGGATGCGGCCGATGACGCGGGTGAGAGCGGGTGGTTCTGGTGGAGGCACGGTCCAAAGGCCTTGCGGTTACTCCACCACCCGCTTTCCCTTCTTCCGGGCGTCATACTGCTCCTTGATCCACTTGTAGGTAGCCCGGAGGCCGGTTTCGAGCGGCGTGTTCGGTTCCCACTTGAGCACTTGCCTGATGAACGTGTTGTCGCTGTTGCGGCCCGTCACTCCCCGGGGCGCGTTCGGATCGTAATGCCGATTCAGTTTCACGCCGGCGATCTTCTCGACCTTGGACAGAAGGTCGTTGATCGAAACCAGTTCGTTGGAACCAAGGTTGATCGGCGTAGCTATCAACGCGTCGCAGTGCATGATCAGGTCGATGCCCTTCACGCAATCCTCGATATACATGAAGCTGCGGGTCTGGTGGCCGTCGCCCCAGATCGTGATGTCGTGGTTGCCGGTGTCGATGGCCTCGATGACCTTGCGGCACATCGCGGCGGGCGCCTTTTCGCGTCCGCCGTCCCACGTGCCGTGCGGGCCATAGACGTTGTGGAAGCGGGCGATGGCCGTCTTGAGGCCGCGTTCGGCCGAGTATTCCTGACAGAACATCTCGCTCATCAACTTCTCCCAGCCGTAGCCGCGCTCGGCCATCGCCGGATAGGCATCGGATTCCTTCAGGGCGCGGACATTCGGATCCTGCTGGAGCAGCACATTGTAGGCACAGGCCGATGAGGCGAAGAAGTAGCGCCGCGCGCCGCCCCGATACGCGGCTTCGATCATGTGGGTGTTGATGAGAATGCTGCGCAGGCACTCCACACGGTATCGCTCGATGAAACCCATGCCGCCCATGTCGGCAGCCAGGTTATAGACCTCGACGGCCCCTTCGCAGACGCGGTGGCAGTTGTCTTCGTTGCTGACATCCAGGCACAGCGACTCCACACCCGGCACGCGCAGGTACCACTCGTACAGTGGTTTCTTGTCCACGGCCCGGATCCGCGTGAACCCTTTTCCCCGAAAATACCTGGCGAGGTTGCCGGCTATGAAGCCGCCCGCGCCGGTGATGAGAATCAAGTCGTCTTTCTTCAGTGTCGGATCTTTATCCACGAGTCGTTTCGTTTCCATATCACTCTGTTAATGCGCGATCCTGTTCGGGTGCCCGCTCTATGTCTGCCCCAAATTGGCTTCCGGACCATCGCCCAACAAGCCCAAAGTACAATCGGCCAGTGCCGGCGGGCCGTTCGTAGCACTGGTGCCGGAGCGCGGCATTTATGCCGCTTCACCTTACGAAGCCACGGCGAGGCTCGGGCCTTCTGTAGCGCTGGAACCTCCCAACGGTGAAGCGGCATAAATGCCGCGCTCCGGACCTCGGGTAGTCGTTGACCTCAGGAGACGATTCCCGCCGTCACTGACCGATTAAGCCGGGAGAGTGCGATTCTCCGGGTTCGGCGCTCCGGACGGTATGGCCCGCAGATCCTTCACCGGCGCCGGCCGCGGCGATAACTGAACCGGGGCGCGGAACGTCTGCCAACCCCCGGGCCGGTTGGTCAGGCAGGTGACCAATGCTTTGGCCGTGAGGCTGTGCCTTCACCGGGAGGCCGGGTGGTGCCGGGCCAACGCCGTTCCCGGGGCAAAGCGGGGCTTGACAGAATATATACCCTTGTCTATTTCGAGATGGTCCAAACGGGTCAGAGCCGGCTTCGAGGG
>Ga0315274_10005562_pt1 | contig 18432 bp, 15 predicted proteins | sample YL17G02_20_MG_FD_203700 | JGI IMG/M metagenome (GOLD analysis project Ga0315274, IMG submission 203700) | Sediment microbial communities from Yellowstone Lake, YNP, Wyoming, USA - YL17G02_20 | ecosystem: Environmental > Aquatic > Freshwater > Lake > Sediment | place: USA: Wyoming | collected...
GCATTGACCACACTGGCCAGGGCATATTCTCCTTTTCCTTCTGTGGCCTTCCAAAATCCAGGTTCCTCAGCAGCAGAAATGATTGTGCCAAAGGGAAGTGCAGGTACTTTCATATCATACCACTGCTTAAGGAGGATGGAACTTTCCGGCATATCCATCCATATAAGAATCACCTGGGCATTCTCTTTTTTAGCCTTCATCAGCCCCACAGAATAATCTGTTGTTCCAGTTGGGTAGATCTCTTTGCCAAGAACCTCCCAACCTTTCTCTGAAGCCAATTTGGCCACAAGATCGCCTCCACCTCGGGCATGAGCGACATCCTGGATCATGATGAACAATTTATTGAGGCCGTATTTTGCTTTGATATCCATGAGGCAGGGGAGAAATTCTCCTGTAACCATCCAACCGACTTCGCCGGAGATTCTGAAACAATACTTAAATTTCTCATATTCGGCTTCCACCCGCTTGTGATAGGCTGGAGTTAAAACCCCTGTCGTCAGGATGGAAACTTTCTTGTACTTTGAGAGCAAGTCCATTGCCGCAAGAGCTGCCTCAGAACGGACAGGGCCACCCACGATAAAATCAGCATTTTTCTCCAATATAAGTTTTTCTACCACCAACAAAGCATCGCTGGTTGGCACTCCAGGCTCGAGGTCCCGTGTATCGATCACCTCCACTTTAAATGGTCTCTTCACACCACCTACGTTTACCCCTCCTTTGGCATTGATTTCCTCCACAGCCAGCTTTATTGCCCTTTCTGCATCCCAACCGTAAAGAAAAGCTGTCGCAAGAGGGGCTCCGATTACAATTGGTTTTTCTGCTGCTCTAACCTCTCGTCCAAAAAATGATAGGCTCAATAGGCCAATAACCAGGAAGAGGCTTCCCATCAGAACTAATAAATGTTTCTTTCTCATACCCCTTACCTCCTTAAAAGAGATTTGTCCCACCCTTAAGGCTTGCCACTAAATCATCTTACAATATCCGCAAATTAAACCTACCTTTATCAGTTCTTAATTATTTTTGTCAAGATAATTCCTTGATATTTCGTAACCCTCAGTTTCGAGTGTGTAACTCAGGGCTTTAGCCCTGATTCATCAGCCCTAAAGGGCTGAGTTACAGGAGACGCTATCTTTCAGCGTCCATAACTGAGGGGTTACGAGATTTCTGAAAAAGTCCGGAAATCTCTGATTAAGAGAGCGTGAAGTAGTTTTTCAGAGCTCTCTCTTACCTTCCAACGGAAATGAACTCAGTATATCGTGAAATCTTTCCATCTTTGATGATAAAGATTCTGGATTCCACACTAGGGCGATGATCCATAGCGGTAATGGTCAAAGGTGGCACAAGGCCTCCCAAAACGAAATCTTTAAACCCTTCCAACGCTAACTTCACCCTTTCACGAGAGAACCCTTGTTCTGGAAGCGACCTTCCCAGAGCCTCTGCGATCACTTGGACAGTTGCCCATCCTTCCACATAAGAAAGGGTATGAGAATCAAAGGGATGCCATTTCTGATGAGCCTCTTTGATCCCAGCCATCCCTGGAATATCTTCTCCGAAAGGTGAAACGGGTTGAGCTCCAAAAACTCCATTGAACGCAACAAGGCTTTCATCAAAAGCCTTCATGTTGCAAATCCATCTCGTCCGGAGGCCCATTTCCTTGGCTTCTTGTAGTATGGAAGAGGCTTCTTTCGATGCGAGGCTTAAGTAGGCGAAGTCGGGATTGTAGGAGTTCATCGTCGAGAGAGGAAAAGATAGTCTTTTCACCGTCATGTCTGCAGATGGGGATAGTTCGGAGACCCAAATATCTGGCCCAATATCGAGCCCCATTCGTCTGGCATATTCCTTCGCCTCATCTAAAAAATGTCGGCTTGGATGGTCAGGAGACCCAACGAAGACGATCTTTGGTTTTCTCGCTTTGATGCCGGACCTCTCTGAGATAAATTTTATAGCAATTTTTGATAAGTCAAGGCTGGTCGGATTGATTGAAAAAATATAAGGGTATTTGACGGGGTTGGCTAAATGGGAAGGAAAGGAACTCGCCAAGGTAGAGATGCGATTGAAGTGGATGTGAGGAAGCAGGGCAAGGGCTGTCTCCGTTGAGTAAATATAGAGAAGGAGGATTTGATCCGCTTCATTCAATTTTCGGAATGCAGCCACAGTTTCAGCGGGCTCGGAGGTATCGTCGATGAGGAATACTTCCAATTTCATTCCAAAGATTCCTCCTCGTTGATTGAGCCACTTACTGGCATCCAATATTCCTTTGGCGCATTCCCTCCCTGAATCTCCCCATCGGCCAGTAAAAGGGATGAGAATTCCTACTTTGAGAGGTGCTTGGCTGGAAACAGAAGTGGATAAGATCATGAGGAGAAGAAGAACAAAAAGAGAAAAAGATAGAATTTTCATTGCTAATTTTGCAATGCTCAATTTGCAATGGTCATTTATGTACCAGCAGCATAGAGTACGGCTAAGATTTTCGTTCCCTTATCCTGGTGGCATTGAACTCGATGGGGAATGGTTGAGTCATAATAAATCGAATCTCCAGGGTAAAGGACATCTGTATGGTTTCCAAGAATCACCTCCATCTCTCCCTCCAGGACAAAGATGAACTCCTCGCCTTCATGGACAGAGGTTTTAGAAGTCTTAACCGTAGCAGGTTCTAGGGTTACAATGAAAGGTTCCATATGACGGTCTTTCTTCTCAAACCCTAAAGATTCATACGAATAGCCATATTTGACCCCTTCTTTTGAGGCAAACCGGGAAACATTTTTTCTTTCGTCCTTCCTCACAATCGTAAAAGGTTCTCCTTGGGTCTCACCCAAAAAGTCACCCACCTTTACGCCAAATGATCTTGCCAATTTGATAATTGTTCCAAGGGAAGGGGAGACGAGGTGGTTTTCCATTTGGGAAAGCAGTGCCGTTGAAAATCCTGTCAAATCGGCCACGTCTTTTAATGAAAGCCCCTTTTGTTCTCTCAATGCCTTAATCTTTTCTCCAACCCGGATCTCTTCAAAATCCTTTTCTTCTTTCATAAAATCCCCCTTTTGATGGGCTTTGTTGGATTCCTTCCCCCCTCACCCCTGAACCATGTGAGGTTCAGGGCTTTGCCTTGTACCGAAAGTGGTTCAGGGCCAGCCCTGCATCCCACGTGGTGCAGGGCCCTTTAAAGAGATCGAACAAATTCTGCTCCAATTTCGATGGCTTTGATATTGGATGGGATTAGATTGTGATAACGTTCATCCAATACTTTTTCTAAGGACTCAAATAGAGAAGTCATCTGAACCAATTTGGTCTTTTCGTTAAAAGCGCCTAAGGCCACCATATTAGCAAGTTTTGGGCTCCCATTCTCAATAGCAATCTCATTGACAGGGATTGAAAGAATTTGGATGTCTTTTCGATAAGTCTCTTTGGGCTCAATGAGAGAAGAATTGATAAACAAAAGCCCGTTGGGTAGAATGTGGGGTTCATATTTTATAAGTGAAGGCAGATTCATCACGATAGCGGCATGGGGACTTCCCACAACAGGGGATCCGATCTGGTGAGAGGAAATCACAACCGTGCAATTGGCAGTCCCGCCTCTCATCTCAACTCCATAAACGGGCAGATAGGTGACATGCTTACCTTCCTTCATGGCAGCATAGGCGAAGAGGTTTCCAATCACCATTACTCCCTGTCCTCCAAACCCAGAAATAATTAGATCATAATAAAATCGATCGCTCGACATAAATCAACCCAGTATCCAATGATCAATGGCCAATGACCATTGACCATTGACAAATGAATCATTACAGATAGTCTGCCATCTTCCGTTCTTTAAAGATTCCCAATGGAAAGTAAGGGATCATCTCTTCTTCAACCCGGCGATTGGCCTCTAAGGCAGTCATCCCCCAATTGGTGGGACAAGCCAATAACACCTCGACAAATGAAAAACCCATTTCTTCAATCTGTATCTGAAAGGCCTTACGAATTGTTTTTTTGGCTTTCATCAAATTCGCAGGATTGTTCACAGCCACTCTTGCCACGAAGGCGCTTCCTTCTAAGGTCGCCAACATCTCAGCCATTCGAATGGGGTAACCGTCATATGTGAAATCTCTTCCATAAGGGCTCGTGGTTGTCTTTTGTCCGAGAAGCGTTGTGGGCGCCATCTGCCCTCCGGTCATCCCGTAGATCCCGTTGTTGGCAAAGATGATGGTGATATTTTCCCCTCGATTGGCTGTATGAATGCCCTCTGCAATCCCAATGGCTGCCAGGTCTCCATCTCCCTGATAGGTGAAGACGATCCGGTCTTTCCTGGCCCGTTTCACTCCAGAAGCCACAGCAGATGCCCTTCCGTGAGGTGCTTCTAATACATCGATATTGAAATAGTCATACATAAAAACGGAGCAACCCACGGAGGCAACTCCAATTGTTTTTTCCCTGATCTTAAAATAGTCAATCGCCTCTGCCACTAACCGATGAGCGATACCGTGGTGACATCCGGGGCAGAAATGAAATGGAATATCAATGAGACATTCGGGACGTTTAAAAACGAGTTCCATGCTTCCTCCTACCAATCCTGCCCCTCACCTTTATCCTCTCCCCTCGGGGGAGAGGGGAGGGTGAGGGGGATAGTATTTTTTTATCTCATCCAACACCTCTTCTGGAGTGGGAAGGGAACCTGGAGGCCTTCCATAAAAATAGACTTGGGCATCCCGGGCCACCGAAAGCTTAACATCCTCCACCATCTGGCCTGTATTTAATTCGACAGTCAAAAATAGTTTGATCCGCTGGGAGAGGTCATAAAGAGCATTTCCTGGAAAGGGGAAGAGAGTGATGGGCCGGAAGAGCCCCACTTTCATCCCTTCCTCTCTTGCCAACTCGACAGAGGTTTTTGACACCCTCGCCATACTCCCGAAGGCTGCGATCACCAGTTGGGCATCCTCCACCCAAAAACTTTCAAAACGAACCTCCTCTTTTTTCATCTGCTCATATTTCTGATGAAGTTTCCAGTTATGCTCCGAAAGTTCGCCATCCTGGAGATAAAGCGATTTAAGCCGGTTGGCTTTTCTTCCTTTTGCTCCGGTCAAGGCCCAGTCCTTGGGTGGAAGGGTCATCTCTTTAGGTTTTTTTCGCATGAGAGGCTCCTTCATCTGTCCGATGAGGGCGTCTCCCAAAATCATTGCGGGGTTTCGGTATTTATCGGCAAGGTCAAAGGCAAGGAATGTCAGATCATACATTTCTTGGACAGTTGAAGGGGCAAGGACGATCATCCGATAATCTCCATGTCCTCCACCTCGGGTGGCCTGAAAATAATCACCTTGGGAAGGTGAAATTCCACCCAGTCCTGGTCCGCTCCTCGAAATATTGACGATCAACCCAGGAAGTTCACTTCCCGCCATATAGGAAATTCCTTCTTGCATGAGGGAGATCCCGGGGCTGGAGGAGGAGGTCATAGCCCTCATCCCAGTGGCAGAAGCCCCTAAAAGCAGATTGATGGAGGCGATTTCACTCTCTGCCTGGATGAACCCACCGCCCAAAGGGGGGAGGTGCTTAGAAAGATATTCCGGGATGTCGTTCTGAGGGGTGATGGGGTATCCAAAATAGAGGAGACAACCCGCATCAATGGCAGCCATGGCAATAGCTTCATTCCCTTTTATCAATATTTTTTCTGAATTTTGATTTTCCACTCTACTTCCACACTTGAATGGCTACATCCGGACAGATCTCTCCGCAGATGGCGCAACCCGCGCATGCTTCATTCTCATCCCAACAGACGTAAAAATATCCCTGACGATTGATTTCGTCTCCCATTCGAATCAATCCTTTCGGACAGGAGATGGTACACAACCCACATCCCTTGCATCTCTCTCGATCAATCTCAATTTTGGCCATCACTCAAAACCCATTGGAATAATGGAATATTGGAATGGTGGAATATTGGGTAACAGAGAAAAGAAGTTTATTTCCCTTTAAACTCATCATTCCATTATTCCATCATTCCAGCATTCCAGTTTTTCATATAGCTTTTACTTCTCTGAAACGTTGGATCTCCTCTTCTGAATAGCCAATCGACTTAAGGATTGCCACTGTATGTTCTCCCAAACGGGGCGGGGGTGTTCTCAACTCAAAATCAAATTGAGAGGATTTAATGGGGTTTCCGACCTGGCGAATCTTTCCTTCGACAGGATGTTCGTACTCCATCACCATCTGCCGATGAAGAACTTGAGGATGGTGAAAGACCTCTTCAAAGGTTAAGATGGGTTCACAGCAGGCATCCACATTCTTGAAAAAGTCAATCCACTCTTTTTGTGTCTTGGTTTTAAAAAGTTCTTGAATCTCTTCGATCACGCGAAGCTGTTCCTCTCCTTCTATATATTGTTTATAAATGAGGTCTCTCCGTCCGATCGCTTCACAGAAATTCTTCCAGAATTTCTGCTCCATTGCACCCAGAGACATATATCTTCCATCCTTTGTGGCATAGACCTGATAACAAGCATATCTTCCCGTCAAATGCATTTCACCCCGCTTCGAAAGTTCTCCATCCATGAAATATTTTCCTGCATGCATGGAGAGCCAGGAGACGACGCCATCCATCATGGAGATATCCAGAAATTGCCCCTTGCCCGTTTTTTCCCGGTGAATGGCGGCAGCGAGAATGGCGATGGCTGCCATCATTCCCCCTCCCCCGATATCGGCGATTTGGACTGCAGGTGGTATGGGAGGACTATTTTTCATTCCGGTCAACTCAAGCACTCCTCCCAAACCAATGTAATTGATATCATGACCGGATCTCTCTCGATAAGGTCCATCTTGCCCATATCCCGAAAGAGAACAGAGGATGATACGGGGGTTTCTCTTTTTCAACTCCTGATAACCGATGCCAAGACGATCCATCACCCCTGGTCTGAAACTCTCTAAGACGATGTCATACGATTGAATGAGTTTATAAAAAATCTCCTTTCCTTCTTTCGCCTTGAGGTTCAATATCATACTTTTTTTATTTCGATTCAAGGCGAGGAAATTGGCACTGTCATTTTTTCGAATAGGGCCTATCATCCGTAGATAATCCCCTTGTTCAGGGTCTTCGACTTTCAATACTTCCATCCCTAAATCTGCCAGGAGGAGAGAGCAATAGGGTCCGGGCAGAAGTCGCGAGAGATCAAGCATTTTTAACCCTGTTAAGAGTCCCACCCGTTACTCCTTTTTCATAATTCTTAAATTTAATAACATATTAGAGTTGAAAATAAAAGCCTCGGGTCTTTTGGGTAACGTTAAAATTCCAGTTCCTGTTATGCGCAGAGCCATGCAGCGCATGGTTTAGAGAGCAGATCACCTGCCTGCGGTAGGCAGGCCAGGCACTTAGCGGCTTTAAGAAAAGGGATGGCAAATTACCCTTGACGGAAAATCTCGGGAGTGATATTGAATGAAAGTCGATCGATAGAACTCAAATTAAAACATGGGGGATTTTTATGAAAGAACCGCTATGGAAGCCGTCCGAAGATCGAATAAAGAACGCCAACATGACCCGATTTATAGAATTTGTAAATCAAAAATATGGTAAAAAATTTAAATCCTATGATGAATTATATCAATGGTCCATTAATTGCATCCCCGATTTCTGGGCAGCCTTTTGGGACTTTGCTGAGATCAAAGCTTCAAAGAAGTATGATCAGGTGGTAGATGACCTGAAAAAGTTCCCGGGGGCGAAGTGGTTTGTCGGGGCAAAGCTGAATTTTGCAGAGAATCTTCTCCGATATCGAGACAATCGATTAGCTTTTGTTTTCAGGGGGGAAACACAGAAAACTGCAAAGATGACCTATGCAGAGCTCTACTCAACGGTAGCACGCCTGGCAGCATCTCTGCGTGAGATAGGAATTCGTCCAGGAGACAGGGTAGCAGGCTATATGCCAAACCTGATCGAGACTGCCATTGCTATGCTGGCTGCAACCAGTGTTGGGGCTGTCTGGTCTTCTTGCGCCACAGACATCGGGGCACAGGCTGCGCTCGATCGACTCGGTCAAATAGAACCCAAGGTCTTATTCACGGTGGACGGCTATTTTTACAAGGCGAAGCCCTTCAGCTCCTTAGGGAATGCAGCAGAAGTTGCCAAAGCCGTACCTTCCCTGAAGAAAGTAGTCATTGCCTCCTATGTAGGAGATAAGCAGGATATCAAGAATATTCCTAACGCTGTCCATTATGAAGATTTTTTGGCTAAGGGAAAGGAGCCTGCCATTGAGTTTGAACAATTACCCGCTGACCATCCCGTATTCATCATGTTCTCCTCCGGGACGACTGGCAAACCTAAATGCATGGTACAGGGCGCGGGTGGCATTCTGCTCAACCAATTGAAAGAGCTCATTCTCCATACAGATCTTAAGCGAGAGGACAAGATCTTTTACATCACCACCTGTAGCTGGATGATGTGGAACTGGTTACTCAGCTCGTTGGGCGTCGGGGCAACTGTCGTCTTGTACGACGGCAACCCGAACTATCCCGATGCTGGGGCGATGTGGAAAATGGCGCAAGACGAAAAGATAACCATTTTTGGTCTCAGTGCGAGCTATATCAATTATCTCCGAAGCCAGGGAGTGAAAACTGGCAAGATTTACGATCTCTCCTCACTCAGAGAGATTTCTCAAACCGGCTCTGTTCTCTCAGCAGAAGGTTTCGAGTGGGTCTACCGGGAGATTAAGAAGGATCTCCATTTCAATTCCATCTCTGGTGGAACGGATATCAATGGATGTTTTGCCATTGGCAGCCCCATCATACCCGTCTATGCCGGTGAGCTACAAAGTCCGGGCTTGGGCATGAAGGTGAAGGCTTATGACGAAAAGGGGAAACCCATATGGGATCAGGAGGGAGAGCTGGTATGCGAAGCTCCGGCTCCTCCCATGCCTCTCTATTTCTGGAACGATCCCAATGGGGAAAAGTATAAAAGCGCCTACTTTGAGCACTATCCTAATGTATGGCGCCACGGCGACTATATTGTCATGCACAGTGACACCAAGGGCATCACTTTCTATGGTCGTTCAGACGCCGTACTGAAACCCTCAGGAGTCCGGATCGGCACAGCTGAAATTTATAATGTGGTGGAGAAATTGGAAGAGATTGCCGAAAGCCTCGCCATTGGGCAGAATTGGGAGGGTGAACAGCGCATTATTCTCTTCGTGAAACTTGCCCAAGGGGTGAGTTTGACAAAGGAGTTGAAGGATAAAATCACAAAGACCCTCCGGGAAAAAGCCTCTCCTCGCCATGTCCCAGCGATCATCATGGAGATGCCTGATGCCCCCTATACCATGAATATGAAGAAGGTGGAGAGTGCTGTAACCAATATCATCCACGGGAGACCGGTTCTGAACAGGGATGCTTTGATGAACCCAGAAGTTCTGGATTACTTCGAGAAGATCGTCCCGGAACTCCAAAAGTGAATATAGTTCAATCTTTTGACTATCCCATCAATTGTTGAAGCTCTTTTCTTCTTAAGAATTAAATTAATTTTTATATCATTTCCGTTAGAAAGTAAATCCGTGAGAGCTCTGAAAGACTACTCTACGCTCTCTTAATCAGAGATTTCTGGACTTTTTCAGAAATCTCTCCGTTATTGCTTGACAGGGATTTTTTTCTGAATAAAATTGTCTACTGTTGTTAAAAAATTAATTCGCTATAACCAGAAGGGCTTTAATTTATAGAAAACTAAATGTATAACATTTCTTTCCAGGCTGGGAAAAAGGCTATTAAAAATCTTGGAGAAAGGAAATAAAAATGGCCAGAATTGAAAAGGAATTGTGTACCGGATGCGAGAATTGCCTTTCTTATTGTTCAGTGGGGGCTATTTCTATTCACGAAGACAAGGCAGTCATTGATCCACAACGTTGCACTGAATGTTATATTTGTATACGAAACGAGATTTGTCCTTCCGAAGCCATCGAAGCAACTCCTATCGAATCTTTTATTCACCAATTTCAACATATTATCAGCGATCCTACCGAAACGACAGCTCAAACCGGGGTTCCAGGCCGCGGGACTGAGGAGGCCAAGACCAATGATGTTACCGGAAGATATAAAAAGGGAGAAGTCGGGGTATGTATCGATATGGGACGTCCTGGAATAGGCTGCTACCTCCGGGATGTGGAAAAGGTCGCTATGGCTGTTGCAGAAGCTGGATTAATTTTAGAAGGTCCTGAGATTACCCCTCTAGCCCAATTAATGACCGACCTGAAGAAAGGGAAGCTTCGAGATGACCTTCCTAATGTCTGTTTCCTTTCGATCATTATTGAAGGAAAGTGTCCCTTAGGTACCCTTCCTTCAGTGCTTAAAGCCCTCAAGAAGGTTGAGAAGGAAATAGACACTGTTTTCTCTTTGGGATTGGCCAGTCGTGTAGATGAAAAGGGATATTCTCCTGTTTTAGATATCATCAAACAACTCGACATTCCTCAGCCCATCAGAGGGAAAGTCAATGTAGGTCTGGGCAGACCATTGATAACAGATTAACAAATTAATCATGGCCAATTGGCCACCCACGAATCCCGCCTTTAGCGGGAAAAATTGATAATCCCCCCTCACCCCCCTTTAGTAAAGGGGGGAAGGGGGGGATTTGAACTTATTTTCTATGTAATTTAATATATTTTTCACGCTTTGCCCTATGCTCTATGCCTGCCCGCCGTACACGCCTGCGTGCCGGAACGCCTCACTTCGGTCTGGCAGGCGGGCGCTTTGCGACTTTCTTTAATAAAGGAGAGGAAAATGACTCACTCTTTACACCGTTCAGGGAGTATCGAATCATTAAGAGGAGATTATGTCTGGTTAATGTATCAGGCGAAAGGTATTAACGACAAAAATATCAAGGAGAAGGCTAAAGAATTTATTGCGGTAGCAGAGGCAGTCGGTTCAGAGAATTGGGGGGATGTAAAGAGCGGTCCTAAGGTATGTTTACCGGTAGAGGAGATTAAAAGTAATATTGGGGATAAGTCTCGATTAAGAGGGGTTTTTACCAGAAAGGAACAGGTCGTTCAGTTTCTCCGAATGATCAAAGAGAAAGAGCTTGGAATCTCCGTCATTATAAGCGGTCTCCTAAAAGAGACCCTGGAGGCCTGTAAAGAGGCTGGACTTACCTCGCACACCATCAATTTTTCTCTGGGAGTTTGGGGGAAAAAGGAACTTCTTCCTTCGGATGAAATCCTGTCGATGACAACCATGTGTGGGCACCACATGATTCCTTCTGGGATGGTAAAAGAGATGATGGAACAAGTAGAGGCAGGTAAAATCAGTCCAGAAGAAGCTGGGTTAAAATTAGCCCAATTCTGTCCCTGTGGAATCTTTAACCAAGTAAGAGCGTCAAAGATATTGGCTGCTTTCCTTCCCACAAAAGCATAAACAACCATCCCTGAGAGATTTTTGGGAAAAGGCAAAATCTTCTGGCCCCCGGAGTCGGATACTCTACGATGGGGGTGCGAGTTTATTTTTTCCTTGTATTTTTTTAAACTTCCTGCTAATATCTTCCAAAAATTGAGGGGATTTATTATCCCCTCAATTTTTTATGAAGATTCCACTGAATCGCCTAAGCACTGGCAGGGTTTTTGACCTCCAGGCCCCGGCTTGAAGGCGGAGATGAAGACTATATTCCAGTTATGAAATTGACGAGGGAAGAATTTGAGGAGGCAGTGGTTTCGGCGCTAAAAAAGCTTCCTAAATTTATTAAAGAGAAGATGGAAAATGTGGATATGGTGGTGGAGGATCGAGCCCCTCAAGATCTCCTTTCGGAGATGGGACTCCATTCCCCCTCCGAATTATTGGGACTTTATCAAGGCGTCCCTTTAGATCGGAGGGGGTTTTATTATGGGAATGTCCTTCCAGACAAAATTACACTCTTTCAGATCCCCATTGAATCGATCTGTAAAACAAAGGAAGAGATCAAAGAGAAGATTAGAGAAGTGGTCATCCATGAAGTAGGCCACTATTTTGGATTGAATGATGAGAGGTTGGAAGAACTGGAGAGAGGCGAATAAGGATAACAAAACTTTTTTAGGTTCAGGTTTAGGTTAAGGTTAAGGTTAAGATTTGGATTTAGAATGGAGATTAAGCTGGTTTTAAGTGATTGAGGTTAGTGACTAAACATTTGATGTTTATCGATAGGGAAATTTCTCCAACCTCAACCTCAGCCTTAACCTTAATACTTATATATATGTCTTTTATCAAATTCATTGGCACCGCAGGTGCTCGATTTGTAGTGACGAAACAACTCCGCTCTTCCGGTGGAGTCTGGCTCTCAGTGGGTAAAACGAATCTCTACATCGATCCAGGGCCAGGCGCTTTGGTTCGGTGTCTTAATAGCAAACCCAAATTAGAACCCTCAACATTGGATGGTATTCTCCTCACACATAAACATTTAGACCATTCTGGTGATGTGAACGTCATGATCGAGGCCATGACCGATGGAGGGTTTAAAAAGAGGGGAGTCCTCTTCGCTCCTAAGGATGCTCTTGAGGAAGATCCGGTCGTTTTAAAGTATGTGAGGAGCTATGTTGAGAAAATAGAGGTGTTGAAGGAAAACTCCGAATATCGAATAGGAGAAATTCATTTCTCCACTGCCCAAAGACATCACCATCGAGTGGAGACTTATGGTCTCAATTTCAAGACATCACCCCACACGGTTTCTCTTATTACTGATACCAAATTTTTCCCTGAACTCCCAAATCTTTATCGGGGAGAGATCCTTGTCATTCATGTGGTTCGGCTAAAACCCATTGGGGATGATCTGATCGACCATCTCTCGATAGAAGATGTGAAGAGCATCGTTAAGAAGGCAAAGCCAAGATTGACCGTCCTGACCCATTTCGGAATGACGATGATCAAGGCAAAGCCCTGGGTCGTTGCTTCTGATTTGGAAAAAGAGGTGGGGATGAAGGTGATCGCTGCCAGCGATGGTATGAAATTAGATCTTGAAGTTGCAACTGAGAGTTAGAAAAGGGGACAGGTGTGCTGAGAAAGCTTTACCAGCGACACCTTGAGGATTTTATAATACCCTTGATACCCATTCAAAACTGATTTTTTGTGATCACAGGCGGCTTGCCCAGGAATCGACTATAATGATCGCTTTGTAAAGCTTTTGAGGCCTATCTGTCCCCTAAATTTATGGAACGCTGAAGTAGATTTGAAGGAGGTTTGATTATGGAAAGATGGATGATGGGAGATTTGAAACCACCCTCTCGAATTCTGATGGGACCCGGACCGAGCAATGTCCATTACCGTGTTTATCAAGCGATGTTGAATCCAGTCGTCGGTTATCTCGATCCTAAGATTCTGGCCATTATGGATGAGATCAGCGAGATGTTGAGAAGCCTTTTTCAGACAAAAAATCGTCTTACCCTTGCTATTTCTGCAACAGGGAGCTCTGGGATGGAGGCTTCTTTTGTCAATTTTATTGAACCCGGAGATACAGCCATTATCGGCGTAAATGGTTTTTTTGTAGAAAGGATGACAGAGATCGCTGCCCGATGCGGTGCAAAGGTTATCCGGATCGACCAGGATTGGGGAGGGATCGTCGAACCTGAAAAAATGATTAAAGCCTTGAAGGAACATCCTGAAGCAAAGATTTGCGCCGTCGTTCATGCTGAAACATCCACCGGCGTGAGGCAGCCTCTTGAGGAGATCGGAGCCTACTGCAAAAAAGTGGATACTCTCTTTTTAGTCGATGCGGTCACCTCTTTAGGAGGGTGTGAGGTGAAGGTGGATGAATGGGGGATCGATATCTGTTACAGTTGCACACAGAAGGGGATCAGTGTCCCACCCGGACTTTCTCCAATCACAATAAGCCCCAAGGCATTGGACGTGCTCCGCTCCCGAAAGACAAAAGTGCAGAGCTTTTATCTCGATCTATTATTGCTTGAAAAATATTGGGGAGAAGAAAGGGTTTATCACCACACAGCTCCTGTTTCGATGTTTTATGCTTTGAGGGAAGGGCTGAAGATCATTTTTGAGGAAGGACTCGAGACAAGATTTAAACGCCATGAAATCCTGGGTGATCGCTTGAAGATGGAACTGGAGGGGTTCGGTTTCAAGCCCTTTGCTCAGGAAGGATATCGTTTGCCCATGCTGACCTCAGTCACTCTCCCCGATTGGGTCGATGACATCCCGATACGGAAAAGGCTTCTGAATGAATACGACATCGAAGTCGGTGGGGGCCTGGGGCAGTTGAAAGGAAAGATCTGGAGAATCGGTCTGATGGGTGAGACCTGTAAAATCCAGAGTATCCATTGCCTCATGGGAGCCTTGAGGGATATCCTTTCATGATTGCGGATTGCCGATTTTAGATTGTGGTAAAAATGTAGGGTGCGTTCCCCGAACGCACCTTTTAAGGGCGTGATCCCCGATCACGCCCTACAGAATTGCGTCCTTTTTAGCGGCCCGAATGGGATTCAGGATGGTCAATGCAAAATCTTTGGATTCTACACCAGGGGATTCAATCCCTTTTTCTCCATAGAAGGTCTCCACTCTTTCGATGATCTGATCCTCTTCCAATGGGACCTTCTCTAACGATCTCTCCAACCCATCGAGGTGCTCTTTGGGATGAAGCGTAAAATCCCCTGAAATAGAGATATCTTCAATTCTTCCTTCAGAAATTTCCTCAGCGGTTCGAATCAAACCCCCTCTGGCCTTGTGGAGGCCATAGAATAATTCTACTCCCTCTCTAATTTTTACCCCTTTTGGAATTTTGGGGGTCTTTTTAAAGAGAAATTCTTCTGAAGACATCCACGATTCCAACTGCTTCATCTTATCGAGAATTTCTGAATTTAACGAGGCCGATTCCAATTTCCCTACCATTTTTTCAAATTTCTCTTTGAGAACAGCAACCACATCTTCTCGTGATGGAATCGAACCCAGTTCTCTCTTCATCGTTGTCAGATTTTCTTCCATGGTTTTATAGACTTTGTCCCTAAATTTTTCATCAGGAACTTTCAGAATTCTGCTCATCGTTTTGTAATCGAAGTCGAGGAGGATCCCTCCCACAAAGACCATACATTCCCCAATATTTCCTCCGCCCTCTCCTGCGATCTTTCTCCCCTCCTTCGTGATGATATCATTGATGGATCGATATTCTGCCTGAATTCCGAATGTCCTGTAAGTTTCCACAGGAGCTTCTGAAAACCATGGGAAGATATCATGGATCGCCTTCGGAAATTTTGGGTTATCCTTCCTCCAGATGAGCTGATAGAAAATCTGATTCTCATCTAAATAGGTCGCCCCTCCACCAACCTCTCTTCGCATGAAGGGGATTTTAGACTCCTTACAATATTGAAGATCGACTTCTTGTTCGGCATCCTGGAAATATCCAATACTTGCCAGAGGAGTTTTGGGCGATACGGCCACAAGCGCCTCCATTCCCATTCGGGCAAGGGCATGGAAGATGAGCATCGATTGTTGGCCAGGAAGTGTTCCAAGATCGAATAAAAACATACTCTCCTCCCTTACTTAGAGAATAACTTTCAAATCCCCCCCACCCCCCTTTGCTAAAGGGGGGTAAGGGGGGATTTTTCATTTTCATCGGTTGAGGGTGACGCATCCGTCATGAAAGATTATAAAATTAGATAATGTCCCTCTTTTTAAACGCTATGCCTTATGCTCCTTGCACTATGCCATATTCTTGAGGACAAACTCTGTGATATCCATTGCCGTAACGGGAATCTTCTTTCTTCGGGCTGTGGTCATAATGGTACGAATACACTGCTGACAGGAAGTAATCACGGCGTTAGCCCCTGTGGCCTGGATTTCTTTGATCTTCTCTTGGGCAAGGGCTGCTGAAAGCTCTGGATCTACCATCTCCAGATTCCCCCCTCCACCACAACATTTACACTGGTCTCTGTTACCCTCCATCTCCACCAGTTCCACTCCAGGGATGGCCCGGAGGACTTCACGTGGGGCCTCATAGACCCCGCTTGCCCTTCCCAGGTCGCAGGGATCGTGATAGGTCACCCTCATCTTCTTCTCCTTGAAACCAATCTTTCCCTCGTCAATCAGTTTCCTGATGAATTGGGTGGAGTGGAAGATCTCAATATTCGTTTTGTATTCTTCCATCCAGGTATGATAGCAAGAGGGACAGGCAAAAACCACTCTTTCCACACCCTTCTCTTTCATCTTTTCCAAATTGTGCTCAATCAGAGCTTTAGCCTCCTTTTTCATACCAGCGCCGATGAGGGGAAACCCGCAGCACCATTCCTCTCCTCCCAGAAGGGTGAAATCTACTCCTACTTTGTTTAAGATTTCAATAAGGGCTTTAGGGATCTTCTGGACCATAGGGAAAAAGGATGCGACACACCCCACAAAAAAGACCACCTGGGCCTTCTCTTTCTGGTAGCCGTGATCTGGAAGTTCGCCCAAAGACTCCAACCAACTCACCCTCTCCACATTTTCGTTTCCGAGAATATTGTGAACCTTGAGGATATTGGACTTCATCTGATCCATTATCTTCGGGAAATATCCCATCTCTACTAAAGTTTCTCTTAGGGCAAGCCAAAGATTTTTGGCATCGATGGAGACCGGACAACTGGCGCCGCATTCCCCACAAAGTGTACAGCGATAGACCATCTCTGAGAATTTTTTCAGCTTCTCCTCATCCAATTTCTTAGGGCCGAAAATTCTGGCCCATACCCCATATTGGCTACGGATAAAAGACTTGAAGGCCTGAATCTTTCCACGAGGATCAATATCCTCCTCACCTTTCTGGGCATATACAGGACAGTATTTCAGACATTCACCACAGCGGGTGCAGGCATCGATCTCGACGAGTTGTTTGGGAGAAAGGCTTGAGAGTTTCAAGAGGACCTTATGCTGCCTCCTTTTTATTCGTAACTTTTTCCTCGTAAAGTCGGGCGAGAAATTCGGTTATATTATAGATCTGGATATTCTGTTTTTGGCGTTTGGCATTTTTGAAATTGTGTAGACATGAAGGACATTCCGTGAGCAGAATCTCAGCTCCGGTGTCCTCGATGATTTGACTTAGGCGGTTTCTCGCAATTTTTACAGATTCTTTGGGAAATGCTCCCCTAAATCCGCCTCCTGCGCCGCAACACATGGCATTCTCCCTGGTCCGCCTCGGCTCCACAAAATTTGAAGCGATCTTCCGGATGATCTCCCTTGGCTCTTCATAGATGCCAGCATGACGGCCAAGATCGCAAGGGTCATGGTAAGTCACCTTCTTCTCTGTTTTCACCTGAAAGTCAAAATCCTTAAGAAACTGGGTGATATGATTAACTTCCAAAGCTAAGTCTTTATAAGCGGGATGTTCTTTGAACACCCGATAACAGTAAGGGCAAGTAGTGATCAACGTTTTGGCTTCTGTTTTCTTGATCTCTCGTACATTGTGTTGGGCCAATTCACCTTTGATTTTGTACCCCACATCCTCCAACACACCGCTGCAGCAGACTTCATCGATCAAGGTGAAATCCACATTTAGGAGATCCAGGAGGCGAATCGTCTCACTCACGCTCTCTTCTTCACGGTAAGTTCCCACACAGCCTAAGAATAGAACATAAGGAGCTTTCTCCTTTTTGTGGCCCCAATCATGCCGCTTTTCCTCTCCGTAGATATTTCCATATTTCTCAACCACTTCGCCCATTGCCTTAAAAAGGTTGTCGTAACCCATTCCAACCATATCCTTCCGCATCATCTTGACCACTTCCTGGGGGTCCACGCCTGAAGGACAGTTGAGCGTGCAATTCATGCAAGTGGTACAACGCAGGAGAGCTTGAGCAACGGCCTCGGTGACGGGAAGCTTTCCTTCTATCACCTCCTTGAGGAGAATCATCTTTCCCCGGGCGTTGGTAATGGGCCTTTTGGTCAAGTCAAAGATGGGACAGACAGCCCGACAAAAGCCGCACCGGGAGCACTGGGTAATCGCCTTACGTCGTTTTTCGTCAAGCTGTAATGGGTTAGTCATTGTATCTCCATAAAAGAATGGAATGGTGGAATAATCTCTGTTGGAATGATGGATGAACGTCTTTTGGAATAATGGAATGTTGGAATGATGGAATATTGGGAAAATCATTAATCTTCAACCAAACAAACCCAATATTCATTTTTTGCAATTTTTTTTCCATTGTTTCATTATTTCGATATTACAGTATTCCAATATTCCAGTTCTCAATCATCCAATGCCCTCTTGCCGGGATTCATGATATTGTTGGGATCCAAGGTTCTCTTGATCTTTTTCATCAAGGCCATCTCCACCGGATCGTGCTCTAATGTCATATAGTTGGCCTTGGATAGACCGATGCCGTGTTCTCCGGACAAGGTTCCCTTAAGTGAAATGGCTAAGCAAAAAATCTCCTCCTCCACCTTTTCCATCTTCTCCACCTGTTCCGGGTCGTATTCGTCGTAAAGGATCTGGGGATGGAGGTTTCCATCGCCGGCATGACCGTAGGTGGCCACCACCATGCCATGTCTCTGGGAAATCTTCTGGATTCC
>Ga0315274_10005563_pt1 | contig 18430 bp, 28 predicted proteins | sample YL17G02_20_MG_FD_203700 | JGI IMG/M metagenome (GOLD analysis project Ga0315274, IMG submission 203700) | Sediment microbial communities from Yellowstone Lake, YNP, Wyoming, USA - YL17G02_20 | ecosystem: Environmental > Aquatic > Freshwater > Lake > Sediment | place: USA: Wyoming | collected...
CTAAACTGATCAACATCAAATTTATCCCAAGTAACACCTAATTGCTCTCCAATCTTCTTAGCCTCGGCTTTTGTAAATTTCTTTTTTGACATTTTATCTACTTACAAGATGGAAAATGAATTGCTGTTTAAATAAGTTGTGGTGGAAATGTTTTTATATTCTAATTTCTAAAGATAATTATGCTAAAGCTATACAATACACTTTCGCGGAAAAAAGAGATTTTTAAGCCGATAAAAAAAGGAGAGGTTGGAATGTATAGTTGTGGATTGACTGTTTACAACTATGGGCATATTGGAAATTATATGGCTTTTGTGAATTCTGATATTTTAAGAAGATATTTAGAATATTTAAAGTATAAAGTTAAGAAGATAGTGAACATAACAGATGTCGACGATAAAACTATAAAAGGAAGCATAAAAGAGGGCAAAAGTCTTAAGGAGTTTACAGATAAGTATGAAAAAGCTTTTTTTGAAGATGAAAGCTCATTAAATATTAAAAAAGCCAGCGTTTATCCAAGAGCAACAGAGCACATTAAAGAGATGATTGAGCTTACTGATAAATTATTGAAAAAAGGTTATGCTTACAAAGCAGAAGATGGAGTCTATTTTAATATTAAAAAATTCAAGGGTTATGGAAAACTCTCGCATCTTAATATTAAAGAGTTGAAAGAGGGGGCGAGAGTTAACAGCGATGAGTATGACAAAGAAAATGCAAAAGATTTTGCTCTATGGAAATTTTATAATAAAGATGATGGAAAGGTTTTTTGGGAAACAAAATTAGGAAAAGGAAGGCCTGGCTGGCATATCGAGTGTTCTGTAATGTCAACAAAATACCTGGGAAAAAGTTTTGATATCCACACAGGAGGGATAGATTTAATTTTCCCTCATCATGAAAATGAAATTGCGCAGAGTGAAGCTGCCAATGGAAAGAAATTTGTTAATTATTGGGTACATAATGCACATATTATAGTTGAAGGCAAAAAAATGTCAAAAAGTTTAGGAAATTATTATACTTTAAGAGATATTTTAAAATTAGGCTATTCTCCGCTTGCTTTGAGATATTTTTATTTAACTGCTCGCTACAGAACGCAGCTTGATTTTACGCTTGAGAATTTAAAAAACGCTTCAAATTCTTATGAAAGATTGAAAAATATTATTTCAGAAATAAAAGATAACGGCAAAATCAGCAAAAAGTATCTTGAGGAGTTTGAAAAAGCAATGAATGATGATCTAAACACGCCACAAGCACTTGCTGTTTTATGGGAACTTGTTCGCGACAAGAAAGCAAAAGGAAAATACAGGACAATAGAAAAAATAGATGAAGTGCTTGGTTTAGATTTGTTAAAAAAAGAGAAGGAAGAAGTTCCAAAAGAAATTTTAAAGCTTGTTGATGAGAGAGAAAAAGCAAGAAAAGAGACTAATTTTGAGCTTGCTGATAGATTGAGAGAGGAAATAAAGAAAAAAGGCTGGGTTGTGGAAGATGCTCAAGAAGAAGTGAAGATTAAAAAGATATAAAATGGAGCCTATAGATATAAAATTATTTTTAGAAGGTTTTATAATTGTGACAGCTATTCATGTGTCTTTGGTAAATTTAATTCAGTATACACAAGCTAAAAATTGGTTAGGGTCTCATGGTATCGATCCTTCCTATTATAAAGATAAAATTAGAGAAAATAGAACTATTAATTATTATCTAGGAGCTCCTGGAAGAAAACTTGCTTATATACTTTATTCAAAAAAGAAGCAAAAAGAGATTTAGAGAAATTTGGGATAAATATTTAAAATACAATTAATTGAACATTTTGTAATGATAGAGATAAGGGGGTGAAGAAAAATGTGTGGATGTTGCGGATGCAGAAAAAAGAAGAAGAGGTAAAATGAAACAATCTGATTTTTTGAATTTGAAATACAAGCCAAAAGAAAGCGACTTAATATGCTTGTTTAGAGTAGAGCCCGCGCGCGGAGTTTCTATAAAAAAAGCAGCTGAAAATATTGCTCTTGAATCAAGCACAGGAACATGGACAGAAGTTAAAACCGAGAAAAAATATATGCAAGAGCTAGCTGCGAAAGTTTTTTCTATTCGAGGAAATTATGTTAAAATTGCTTATCCTTCTCGTCTTTTTGAAAAAGGAAATGCTCCTAATATTTTGTCGTCGATAGCAGGAAATATTTTTGGAATGAAAATTGTGAAAAATTTAAGGCTTGAGGATATAAAAATTCCTAAAGAAATTTTAAATTCTTTTTACGGCCCGCAATTTGGAATTCCTGGAATTCGCAAAATGCTGAAAGTTTATGATAGGCCTTTACTTGGCACAATTATTAAGCCAAAACTCGGCTTGAAAACAAGAGACCATGCAAAAGTTGCTTATGAAGCTTGGTTAAATGGTATTGACGCAACTAAAGATGACGAAAATTTAAGCAGCCAAAAGTTCAATGAGTTTGAAGAAAGGCTTGCAAGAAGCTTAGAAAAAGCAGACCAAGCAGAAGAAGAGACGGGAGAGAAAAAAGCTTATTTAATTAATGTTACAGCTGAAACAAAAGAGATGATGAAAAGAGCGCAGCTTGTTGAAGATTTAGGAGGAAAATTTATTATGGTTGATGTTATTACAGAGGGCTTCGGAGCTTTGCAATCTTTGCGCGAGGCTGATTTTAAACTTGCTATACACGCGCACAGAGCAATGCACGCTGCTTTTACCCGAAACAAAAAACACGGAATAAGTATGTTAGTTTTAGCTGATATTTTAAGATTAATTGGAGTTGATACTCTGCATATTGGAACAGCAGTTGGAAAACTTCAAGGAACATTAGAAGAGGTTTCTGAATTAGAAGAAGAAATTGAGAAGAAAAAAGTGAAAGAAACAAAAATGAGACTTTCGCAAAATTGGGAAAAAATAAAGCCCGTTATGGCTGTGACAAGCGGAGGTTTACATCCAGGACATATTCCATATTTAATAAAACATTTAGGAAAAGATACTATAATGCAATTTGGTGGTGGACTGCACGGGCATAGGTTAGGAACAGGAGCGGGAGCTAGGGCAGTAAGGCAAGCATTAAACGCTACAATGGAAGGAATATCACTTAAAGAGTATGCAAAAGATCATATAGAATTAAAAATTGCTCTAGAGCAATGGAATGGTGTGAAGTTTTAATTCATTGTTCAATTTATTATAAATTTTGGTATATTTATCAGTTAGTCTATACGAAAATTTTACTTTATTTATTTTTCTTCTAGACAAATAATTTTGTTTACACAAAGTTAAAACTCTGTTTAAATGTCTTCCCTTAAATCTAAAATAATTTTGTGCTTCTTTCATTGTGAATTCTTTATTTAAAAAATATCCAAAATCCATAAACTGCTTTGTAAATTTATTATTAAAGAAATATCTAAAGAATTTAACTTTCTTCTCTTCATGCAAGTCTAATAATCCTAATTCATATACCTTAATGAAATTTTCCCACCTTGAGATTATAACTGCCCCCGCTCTTCCTTTTGTTGTTTTCCATCCTCTCTTTATCCCCTCTTCTGGAGAAACCGTAGGCATGTCTTTACAAGATACATTAATTCCTATTTTCTTTAAACATCTTTTATAATGCTCTCGCTCCACTGGTTCACTTGCACTTATTCTTATCATATAAATACATTTAGTTGTTATTAATTTTACATTTATATTCCCTTCGGCTGCAATAATCCCTTTTAGATAGCTTATTGAAAGTTGCTTATTCTTCTCTATTTTGGCTTTTGAGGAGGAGACTATTTTCTTAAAAAGTTTAGCTACTAGAGAACTATTTATAATAAGATGAATCGTTCCATGCTTTGTGGTATTATCAAATTCTTTTCTTAATCTAATTCTCTTCAGGTTAGTTTTAAGATAAGATTCCCAAAATTTCCTGCATTCATCTTCAAAATATTTTTCCTTATTTTTAATTGAGATTTCTAAATACATCTTTATCGGCAAATCGAATTGTTTTAAGAAATCTATAACTTCAGTAATAGCTTTTTCATTAGAATTAGCAAATACAAAATGCCTCTCCCCAATATATCCCTCTCCGACGATTAATCCAACTACTTGGGGAGAAATTATGATTTGTTTAGGCACCTAAAGATTTAAATACATACTATTTTTTTATATATAATGAAAACAGCAATAAAATCTTTGAATGTTACGCAAGAAACTTTTAAGAAAATAAACTTAATAAAATATAAACTTAATTTTAAATCAGTAGACGAGACTTTAAGATATTTAATAAATTTAATAAAACAACCAAACAAATATAAAAATGAAAGCCCTAAAATTTGAAATAGTTTTGAATGATGATAAGATAGTAACACATTTTCATACTAAAGGATTTTCAAAAGAAAAGATAGACGACCAACTTATAATAGTTGGTGTTTTAGAAAACTTAAAATCTTTGTTTAAGGATAGAATTAAAAAGTTAGGAGAAGTAAAGTTTGAATAAAGTTTTAGGAGAAAAATGACAATACAAGAAGAGCTTTAGAACAGTGGAAAAAAGCTAAGATTTAATAACATATTTTTTCTTTGGTTATATGGGAAAATTTCGTGAATTCAAAACATCAGGTGGAAAGCAAGTTTTAGCAGGCAGAGATGCTGAGAGTAATGAAAAGTTAGTGGAGCAAGCAGGAAAAGAAGAAATAATTTTACATACTGCAAAACCTGGAAGCCCTTTTGTGAATATTAAAGATGATAAAAAGAAAATAACGAAAAAAGATATAAAAGAAGCTGCGATATTCTGCGCAAGATACAGCCAGGACTGGCGGGACAACAAAAAACAGGTTGTTGCGCATTATTTTTTAGGAGAAGATGTTTTTAAATTAAAAGTAATGAAATTAGGTACATTCGGTGTTAAAAATTTTAAAGAAATTAAAATAAAAAAAGAGGAAATTGAAAAATTTATAAAGGAGCAAAATAAAGAAGATTAAAGATGAAAGTAATAAAAGAATCTAAAAGATTTCCTGTAAACGAAAGGATTATTCGGGAAAAAATTGAACAAAGTATGAAAAATGGCAGGGGGGTGTATAATTTTTTGCTTTCGGTTGTTAAAACAAGAATTAGAGACAGAAATTATGCAGAAGATGCCGCAAGTATCGCTTTATGGAAGGTATGGGGGAATGCAGAGGTTTATAAGTATCCTATAGATAGAAGAATACCTCTTGAAAAAGACAGGAGATTCAGGAACTGGAGCAGAAAAATTGCTATCAATGAAACAATTAATGCTTTTAGAAATAGAATAAGGCCCCAGAAAAGAGAATTTCTTGAAACAGAAGTAAATTATAATGGGAATTTTTTAGAAATTGTTGGGACAAGCGAGGAGAGTGATCCTTTTATAAGGGTAGCCTATACAGAATCAGATGAGATTTTAAAGAGAAGACTTTTAAACGCCGTTCCTCTTCTCCCTGAAACTCATAGAAGGTGCATAGAACTTTTTTATTTTGGGAAAAAAGAATATTCTGATATTGCAGACATACTTCAAATTCCTATGGGCAGCGTAAAAAGTAGATTACATTACGCTAAAAATCGTTTAAGAGAAATATTAAAAACATCTTTCTTGACTGAATAAAATGAGCAAATTTCAAACAACTTTGCAGATAGGGAAAAATGGTCTAACACCCGGTATTTTGGAAAATATAAAAACCTGCTTTAAGACAAGAGAAAATGTAAAAATTTGCTTATTAAAAAGCGCAGGGCATAATAAAAAAACAGCTGAAGGACTTGCAGAAAAAATTGTAAGTGAGCTTGGAAGCAAATACACTTACAAAATTATAGGCTTCACAATTTTCCTGAAAAAGTGGAGGCGAGCGATTTTGCGACCAAGAAAATCCTTATAAAATTTTGGATTTTCTGGTCCAGGAAATTTCAAAATAAACAAAAAAATTTCCTTGGAGACAAAAATTAAATAAAAATGACGAGCGAGATTGCGAGGGAAGAGCCAAGTAAAATCTAGAGAATAAAAATACAAAATGCTCAAAACAAAATTCTCATCTTATTGTGTAAATAGTTTGCCTTCTGGCTGTAAACTTTGTGTTAGAGGTAAAAAACTTGTGGTTTTTATTACTGGCCTCTGCCAGAGAAATTGTTGGTATTGCTCTTTAAGTGAAAAAAGAAAAAATAAAGATAAAATATGGGTAAATGAAATAGAGTGCAAAAATATTAAAGAGATGTTAGAAGAAGCAAAAGAAAGCAGGGCAACAAGTGCTGGGATTACTGGCGGAGATCCTTTTCTTTGTTTTAAGAGAACTTTAAAATTTGTTTCTGCTTTAAAAAGAAACTTCGGAAAAAATTTTCATATTCATATATATCTACCAACAAAATTTTTAACGAAAGAAAAGCTGAAAAAACTTTCAAAATACATTGATGAGGTTAGGTTTCATCCTGAATTTTTGGCAAGAAAATTAAGCAACAAAGAAATAGAGAGAGATATTGAAAGAATAAAACAAGCAAACTTGTTCTGGAAAAAACAGGATATTGGAATTGAGTTGCCTATGTTGCCTGACAAAAAACAGAGTATATTCGAATTTATTAAAAAAATTTCTAAATACATTGGCTTTGTGAATTTAAATGAGTTAGAAATAAGTGATACAAACTTTAATTTTATAACAAAAAATTATAAATTAAAAGAAGGCGGTTATGTTGTTGCAGGCTCAAAAGAAGCTGGGCTCTGGATTTTGAAAAAATGCGAGAAAGAAAATAAATTAAAATTAAAAGTTCATTTATGCACAGCAGAGCTAAAAAATAATTTCCAATTTAGAGAAAGATTGAAGAGACATAAAATTCTGCCTTTTGGCAAGAGAACAAAAGACGGGCTTGTTGTTTATTTTATAACAAATATTAAAAATCACAAGACATTAAAAAAGGCAAAATTGAAATTTTTTATTGATAAAAAGAAAAATAGGATAATTTTAAGCGAGAAAACTGCAAAAAAGCTGTTGAATTTTGGATTAAAAGTAGAGAGAGTTGAGGAGTTTCCGACTTATGATGCTATAGAAGTGGAGAGAGAAGAAGTTTAACAGAAGTTCAAGATTATTCAGATGGATTTGAAGTATTTCATAACTTCATTAAGAAAGCAGAAAAAGATAAACTTTCTCCCGCTGAAAGATATGGGGTAGAGATTAATAATATTAATAAATGGTCTTGACTTCTCTTAAAGAGCTTAGAAAATGGAAAACCAGATTGTTAAGGGAAGTGAAATAGATAAGATAGAAATGTTCAAGACAGTTAAAGGGATAATGATTGAGTTTCTGAAAGGTTATCCCGCCTATATATACTGGGGTATTATTGAAGGTCGCTTTGAAAAAGGTGTAGGCGATAAAGTTAGGGATATACTTGAACAACATGGACTTATCGAAGTTGGACGTGTTAAAATAGGCAATGTAAAGGAACCACCAAAATATTATCGTCTCACTCCAAGAGGGATAGATTTCGCTGTTTCTGTGGTTAATTTAGAGCATAGTGAGAAAATGTTGAAGTACAGCAAGGAAATGAGGAAATTTACTATTGCTATAATCATTATAGGGGGATTAACTCTTCTTCTATCTGGATTAACTTTTTACTTTCAATTTTTAAGATAAGTCCCTCTTGCGACATCTTTTATTTTTCATATTAAAAGTCCCTAATTTATGGCAACACCCTTGTGAAGTGTAATGTAACGTCTTCGGTTGGTGGAAAGAATTATAAGCCCATTTTTTCTTAACTTTTTATGGCAGATTTAGTAAGAATTGGCTCGGAAACTGCTAAAGGCGGTTTTGCTAATGAAAAAGAAATCGCAAAAAAATTCATTAATTGGAAAAAGGATAAGGAAGCTCAAAAATGGCTTAAAATTATGGATTATAACCTAAAGAAAATTAAAAAAGTTGAAGCTGAAGTATTGCATGGACATAAAACCGATGTTCAGATTAAAGTGACAATCACATTAAAAAAACTTGTTTCTGTTCAAAATTTATCTGTTAAAAAGACTAATTCTGACGCAGACTATAACCAGATTGATAAAAGATGGGTAAAAAACTATATAGAGTTATGGAATATTCCTGAGAATATTACAACGCTCTTAAAAATATTCTGTGGAGAAATATCTCCCTCTGAATTATTAAGCGAAAAGAAAATAACACAAAGCAAATATAACTCGCTCAGAGATAAAAGAAGGTTCTTTATGGATGAGTTTGAAAATAAACATAAGAAAACAATAATAGACTTTTTCACAAAAAATAAACTTTTGATAATCGCTGATATAATCAAAGGCGGGGGCAAGTTTGCTGCTGATTGGATGTTAGTAACGAGATACGACACGAAAGAAGATGAAACTACTTGGGTATTGGCAGACATTAATAAAGCTATGAATATATTTGGAGAAGGGGAAGTTGAAATAAGCCCAAGAGGTAGTATTTCTATTGGTAGAATCACTTTACAAAGAAAGGGTGGTGATGGCGGTAGAGTTACAGGGAATATGCTACAATTTAAGATAAGACCCTGTGATTTATTTAGATATTAATTTTCCTTTATCTAAGTATAAAACTTTAAACTCTACTTCATCTTCAGATAAATTCTTTTGTTTAAATCCTACTTTTTCTTCAATTATCTTAATAAACTCTGGATTAATGTCTATACCAACTGAATTTCTACCCAGAGCTCTCGCCGCTTTTGTAGTTGTGCCGCTTCCGACAAATGGGTCAAGTACATTATCTCCTTTAAAAGTAAACATTTTTATAAATCTCTCTGGCAATTCATAAGGATAAGCGGCGACATGCTTATCATTTACCCCATTAATATCCCAGATGGCGTCTCTAAACTCTCTAAATTCTTTTAATGTTACTTTTGATTTTTCTTTGATATCTTGTGGCACTTCTCTCTTGCCAACTTTTCTAAAGATATGTATCGGCTCAACTGCAGAAGAAATCATAAAGTTGCTTGGATAAGGGTAACTTCCAAACAAAACTGCCCCGTTTCTTGAAGTTGTTTTTTTCCAATAGATAGTTCCCATATATCTTAATTCTTTAAAATCATCTAATTGCTTCCATAAAAGATAAGATAAATTAGCTGTTGTTTTTCTTGTTTCATCTGGCCCAGTATAGTATATGTTACCGATGTTTAAAGCAATTTTTCCGTCTGGCATAAGCGTTCTTACCACTTCTTTCCAAACCTCGTTTATTCTGTCAAGATATTCTTTTAAACTATCTTTAAACCCTATTTGCTCTGGATGTCCATAATCTCTAACATTCCAGTAGGGTGGGGAAGTTACCATTAATTGGAAAGTATTATCTGGAAATGTCTTTAATGCTTTTGCACTATCACCAAAAATTATTTTATGGTTTGTTTTCATTTTTCTTTTTGAATAACTAATTTATTGTTATTAATCTCAGCTTTTAAAAGCTCTCCTTTTTTCCATCCTAATTTTTTGATTAGCTCATTAGCAATTACAACCCAAAATTTTATATAATTTTTCCCTTTGTATTCACGACTTTTTTGACTTAATAACTTCATATATATTTAGATACCTAATAGTATTTAAACTTTTCTATACTTCAGTATACATTTTTAGATACCTAACAAACACCCAATAGTTTTATAAACCCTTTTTCTTCTTAAGTTTAGACTAAACAGCTAAACTTTTAGGAAAAGTTTAATCAAAAACAACTATTAGCTGTTCTAATTCCGCAAGGAATGGTCAATTTTATTAAGAATAAAAAATGCCAGTATATGAAATTCCTGCTGATTTATACAATAAAAAATTAGCTGAAGCTTTAAAACAGCTTGAAGAGTTTAAGATGCCTGAATGGGCGAATTATGTTAAAACTTCTGTTGCAAGAGCAAGGCCGCCTGTTGAAGAAGACTGGTGGCATAAAAGAGCAGCTTCTATTTTAAGGCAGATTTATATCAAAGAAGTAGTCGGAGTTAACAGATTAAAAACAAGATATGGTGGAAGGAAAAATAGAGGAATGAAGCCTGAAAAGTTTAGAAAAGGAAGCGGGAAAATTATAAGAACAATTTTACAACAAGCTGAAAAAGCAGGAATTGTTGAAAAAATTAAAGCTAAAAAATCTGGCAGACAGCTAACAAAAAAAGGAAAAGAATTTTTAGAAGGAATTAAAGGAGAAGGGGAAAATTAAAATGGGATATTTGGATATAGAACTAAATAGAGATGAGAAAAATGATAGAGTTTATATTTTTCCAAAAGATGTTTCAGATATAAGTCAAGTAATTCATATAGTTTACGATAGGACAAGGAATGGACCACCTTATATACATCTGTCTATAAAAGCACAAAAAAATGTAATAGTTTTGAGAAAAGAAGTTGTTGATGAAAATTATGGTGGAATAGAAAAACTTATCAAAGATATAAAATCTGGAAATATAAATTTAGATAATTTAAGATTATCAAAACCAGGACTAAAAAAATAAAATGCCAACTAGAAGAAAACGCTATCAGAGGAAGATTAAATTAGCTGTGCATGGAAGAAGAACAAAATGGGCTCCGTTTTGGGCTGTTTTAAGAAAATATGGGATGGGAAAAAGAGTGCATCCGAGCAGAATGACAAGACTAAAAAGAAGCTGGCGAACTACAAAATTAAAAATTAAACCAAGAAAAATGAAAAAGGAGCATCTTGGGTAAAAAAATGGCGAAAAAAGAAATTGAGCCGAAAGTTGTGCTCGAAAGAGAATACATAATTCCACTTAGACGCGAGTGGCTTAAAGTGCCTGAATATAAAAGGGCAAATAAGGCAGTTAAAGCTATAAAAAAGTTTCTCGTTAGACATATGAAAATCTATGATAGAGATTTAAGAAAAGTAAAGGTTGATATTCTTTTGAATAATGAAATAAGATTCAGGGGAATGAAAAAACCTCCTGCAAAAATTAAAGTTAAAGCTGTGAAATATGATAATGATATTGTAAAAGTTGAACTTGCAGAAATTCCTCAGGTTTTAAAATATAAAATTGAAAGAGAGAAAAAGCAGAAAGAAAAAGTTGAGAAGAAAAAAGAAGAGAAAAAGCCAGAAGAGAAGAAGGAAGAATTGGAAAAGAAGCTAGAGGAGGAAAAGAAAGAAGAGGAGAAAGAAGAAAAGCCAGAGGAAAAGAAAGAGAAAGAAGAGAAAAGGGAAGCTGGAAGAGAAGCTGGCTTAAAAATTGCAAAAGAAGAGCATAGAAAAATGAAACATGAAGTTACTGGAAAAAAACAGCCGAAAATCCACAGAATGGCTCTGCAGAAGTAAGCAAGGAAATTCTCATCAAGAAAATCCCTTATTTACCACATCTTAAAAAGTTGGCTTGTTTTGGATTTTCTGGACTTCAAAATTTATTAAATCTCAGGAATTTTGAATTCCTGACGACTATCAGAATCTTCTGATTCTGAAGTTTTGATAGCTATCAGAAACCAAAGGTTTCTGAAGTGCTCGGAAATTAAAGAAGTAGAGTTATATCTATAACATAAACATTAAGGTTTAATTTCTGACATCACAACAAAACTTTTAAGCTTGATAAAACTTGATTTTTAATGACAAACTACAAAATCAAAATAGCTGAAGAGATTGGAAAAATAGCGAGAGAGCTTAGAAAAAAAGAAAAAATAATTGTAACAACAAACGGAAGTTTTGATATTTTGCATTATGCTCATATTAATTTACTTGAAAAGGCGAAAAACGAAGGCGATGCACTTATAGTTTTGTTAAATTCTGACTCTTCTGTTAAAAAGTTTAAAGGAGAAGACCGGCCGATTATTCCTGAACAAGAAAGAGCAAGAATGCTGGCTGCTTTGCAATGTGTAGATTATGTTGTTATTTTTAATGAAGATAAGCCATTAAAATTACTTGAGATTATCAAACCACATAAACATATGAAAGGCGGAACTTTTATAGAAGAGAGAATAAAAGAAGAAAAAGAGCTGCTTGAAAGCTGGGGAGGAGAGTTTAAAAATTTAGAAATTGAGGAGGGATTTTCTACTACTAACATAATAAATAAAATTCTTGAAAAAAATGGACTTGGAAAAGATAAAAGAGAACAAAACAATTAAAGAGCTTCTAGAATTTTCAATCCTGAATATAGACAAATCATCAGGGCCTACATCCTTTCAGGTAGATATTTATATAAAAAAAGCATTGGGCTTAAAAAAAAGCTCTCATGGGGGAACACTTGACCCAAAAGTTAGCGGAGTTTTACCTATTCTTTTAAATCGTGCTTGCAGACTTTCAGAATATTTTATGCATAAAGATAAAACATATGTTGGAATAATGCATTTGCATAAAGAAATAGAAAAAAAAGAGCTTGAAAAAGAAATGCAGAAATTTATTGGAAAAATAAAACAAATTCCGCCCATAAAGTCGAGAGTTAAAAGGCAAGAGAGAGAGCGTGAGATTAAGAAGTTTGAGGTAATTGAAAAAAACGAAAAAGAGGTTTTGTTTTTAGCTGAAGTAGAGGCGGGAACATATATCCGCAAGCTCGTGCATGATTTAGGAGAAAAAATTGGCGGGGCGCATATGACAGAGCTAAGGAGAATCAAAGCAGGAATTTTTTCAGAAGAAGATGAAAATTTTGTAAATCTTTATCAGTTTAAAGAGGCTGTTGAAGAGTATAAAAAAGGGAATGAAGAAATGTTGAGAAAAATGCTAATTCCTGCTGAAATTATTGTAAAAATTTTACCTGTTGTTCAGGTAAAATCTGAAAGTGTAAAACAATTATTGAATGGAAAACCATTAATGAAATATGATGTTATTGGAGAGCTGCCAAATTCAGAGAGATTTGTTGTTTTTTGCGGCGAGAGATTTATAGAAGTTGCAAAAAAATCAGAAGAGGGGAATATTATTGCAAGGCCGGAGTTTGTGATGAATTAAAAATATATATTTGGTAAGTATATACTCTATATTCGAAAAGCAGTAAGATTTTTAAAGGCTAAATTTTTAATTATAAAATGAGAAGTCTGAGCCAAAGAAAATTAAAAAGGCTGCCAAACAAAAGAGAAAGAAGTGAAACGAGGATGGCTTTAAGAAAAATAGTTCTCGATGCCGATACTTTAGTGGATGTGGGAACTCCAGGTCTGAAAAGTCGTCTCTCTAATGAATGCACAGAAACTTCTAAATCAAAATTTAATGAAGAGTATAATCAAGAGGTTCCAGGAGAATACGTTGAACCAAACCCTGAAATAATGGAAGTAGCTTTTGCGCATAGCCCTGTTTTAACTAAAAGAGATTTATTAGATAGTGGTATTAATATCCCTTTAAGCGATTTAGATAAAACTGGAATTAATGATCCCATTGAAGACTTCTTAGGAGAAAATTATCTTTTTCAACTGCAGTATGCTCCGTAATATTAGATTAATGTAATATTTTCCATTTCTAGCTAATAAATTTTTCTTAACATTTATATAACCCTTTTTCTTTTAATTTTTACAATGAAAATCATAAATTTTCAAGCTTCAAAATCAAAAGATTTTGATAGTCATCAAAAACATAAAGTTTTTGAGACATTCAAATTAAGGAGGTTAATTTGAATATGAGAGAGTTTATTTATTATTCGCAACGCGCAAGAACGAGCGGGAATTTTAATACAGATGAGCTGATGAAAGCCGGAAGAATGGATATTGTCTGCAATTTTATTATAGCGACTTTTTTCTTATCACACAAGCAAAGAGAGGATGTGCATTTGCATTTAATTTTTATGGGGGCTCCAAATCCTCCAATGCATTTAGAGTTTGTCTCAAACAAAGGCATGCCAATAAGCAAAAAAGACGTTGCAGGATTAATTAAAAGAATGTTGTATAAATGCAAGCCTGAAAGAAAAACAGAAGTTTTTCCTGGCTGTTTTATAGAGAAAAAAAGTTTCCCTAAGCTTGTTGATGAGCTGGAAGGAGAAGGAAAAAGAATTTTAATTCTTGATAAAAGTGGAGAAGATATTAGACAAATTGCAGATGAAGAACTAAAAAATTGTGTTTTTGTTATAGGAGACCAAGAAGATAAAGGGCTTCCCCGCAAGGAAATTAAAAATTTTGACAAAATTTCAATAGGAAAAGAAACCTATTTTGCTTCGCAGACGATGATTATAATACATAATGAGCTGGATAGAAGGGGATAAAAACAATCTGTTATTCTAACAACTGCTTCGCAGAGAGTGTATTTCATAAGATAATATATTTTATAGTTTATTAATTAACATGCATCTTTAATATATCGAGCAAAAGCGAGCAATCATTAAGAGAACAAAGAGAAGGATAAATTTATAATCTTGAGAGTTTTCTTTATTTTATGAAAAAAGCTCTTTTAGAACCGCGAAAATCAAAAGATTTTCGGGGTCCCAAAAAGCAAAGCTTTTTGCGGAAAGACCTTGGAGAAAAACTAAAATGAAGAAATCAGTTAGAATATATTTCAGGGGAACTGTCCAGGGAATTTTTTTCAGGCAGTTTATCAAAGATAATGCTGACAAAAGAGGATTAAAAGGATTTGCGAGAAATCTTGAAGACGGAAGAGTAGAAGCCTGGCTTGAAGGCGACAGCGAGAGGGTTGATGAGATGATTGAAGTATGCAGAATTGGACCTCGGCACTCGCAGATTAAAGATGTTGAAGTCAAAGAAGAAAAATTCCAATACTTTAAAGAGTTTAAGATTCTTAGATTCTAGAATCTTGATAACTATCAGAATTTAGAAAATTCTGAAGCTTCAAAATATTAAGTTTTTGATAGCCATCAAAAATCTTTGATTTCTGAGAGTTCAAGATATTAAGGTTTTAAAAATTTAATTTGCTAATTTTTTAATCATTTCAGGACTTAATTGTTTTTTAGCTTCTTTAGGGATATATTTTTCTGGGAGTATTGAAGATAGGCCTCTTGTATATCTTCTTAGATTTATTAGCCGTAATTGAATATTTTCTTGATAATGTTGGTCTGTTAGTTGTTTGTAAACTTGTTTAAATAAAGGAATAATTTTTTGTTTAATTTGCTGTATAGATGCTTGACTTCCCTGAACCGCATTACTAATATACATTGTTAGTGTGTTTAACTTACTTTCTTTTTCTCGAGAAACATCGCTTGCCGATAAACTTTCTTGTAAGAGAGATATAGCAATATCTGGATTTACAGAAGCCATTTGCATATTCATAAGTTCAAGTGCATTCATATTTTTACTAATTCTTTTAGCTTTATAAATTTTCGTAATGTATTTAAATCTCGATTTCTTGCTTTAGACATGGCAAGAGAGCAAGAAATAATAAAAGAGAGGCTGAAGAAAATACAAGAGCTGAAAGAGAAGGGAATTGAAGTTTACAAGTATTCTTTTGATAAAAAAGATTCTGCTGAAGACCTCCAAAAAGAATACGCGAAACTGAAAGCTGGCCAAGCAACTAAAAATAAAGCCAAAATAGCTGGAAGAGCCATGATAGTCAGAGAACTTGGAAAAATTAATTTCATAAGCTTACAAGATTCAAGCGGAAAAATACAGATAATTCTGCAACAAGATAAAACACCAGAGAAGATTATTGATTTTTTTAAAAAATACATAGATGCAGGAGATTTTATTGGCATAGAAGGAAAAATTATGAGAACAGAAAGAGGTGAATTAAGCATTCTCGCGGAAAAAATTGAATTATTGAGCAAGGCTCTCTTGCCACTTCCAGAAAAATGGCACGGCTTGCAAGATAAAGAAGAAAGATATAGGAAAAGATATTTAGATTTAATAATGAATCCTGAAGTCAAGAAAGTTTTTGAAACTCGGCAGAAAATTATAGATGCAGTTAGAGAGTTCTTAGTAAAAAATGGCTATGTTGAAGTGCAAACTCCTATATTGCAACCAATTTATGGCGGGACAAGTGCCAAACCATTTGAAAGCAAACTTAATTCTTTGGATATGAAAGTTTACATGAGAATTTCAAATGAGATGTACTTAAAAAGATTAGTTGTGGGCGGGTATGAAAAAGTTTTTGAGTTTTCTCCTGATTTTAGAAATGAGGGAATAGACAAACTGCATAATCCTGAATTCACACAGATAGAAACCATGTGGGCTTATGCTGATTACAAAAATAACATGGAATTTTGGCCAAAGCTAGTTGAATTTGTTGTTAAAAAAATTCATGGAAAAACAAAAATTAAGTATAAAGAAAATGATATTGATTTTAAAGCGCCTTGGCAGAAAATAAAATTTTTAGATGCTATTAAAAAGTATACTAAAATAGATTTTTCCAAAATTAAAGAGCTGGAAAAAGCAAAAGAAGCAGCTAAAAAAGCAGGGATTGATGCAAAAGATTGCAAGAGTATTGAAGAAGTAATGATTAGTGTTTTTGAAGAATTGGCTCAACCAAAAATTATCCAGCCTACATTAGTTTATGACTATCCAAAAGATGTTGTTGTATTGGCAAGGGCAGAAGAAAGTCAGGATTTTGCAAAATCATTTGAAGTGATAATTAATGGATGGGAAATTGCTTTGTCATATTGCGAAGAAAATAATCCTAAAGCTCTAGAACAGAAATGGAAAAAACAAGAAGAAGAATTAAGGAGAGGAGATGAAGAAGCCCAGAGAATGGATAGAGATTTTATTAATGCTTTAGAAGTTGGCATGCCACCAACATCAGGAGTTGGCATGGGCATTGATAGATTAGTTATGCTTTTAACAAATCAGCCAAGCATCCGCGATGTTATTTTGTTTCCATTTATGAGGGCTGAAGAGAAAGAAAAAGAGGAAAAATAACGCTTCTATATTCTATTTCAAAAAACCAAAAGATTTAAATAGTTAAAGTAATTAAATTTACCAAATGGTAAAAAAAATTACTAAAGCTCGAATTATAGGATTATATTTAAATGATTATTCTAAAAGATATTATCTCAGAGAAATGGAATCTTTATTAAATAAGCCGCATCAAACAATAAAGCCCTATGCAGAAGAGCTTGTTAAAGAGGGTATTTTAGTGAAAGAGGTAAGAAAAAAGATTATCGAATTTAGATTAAATTTTAAAAACCAAAAAATACATGACTATCTAATAATCTCTGAAAAAGAAAGATTAATAGAAAAACTGCAAGAAGAAACTCTTCTAAATTTATTGTATGAAAAGCTATCAAAATATTTTCAAGACAGCACTTTTATTATATTTGGCTCTGCATCTGAACAAATAAGAAAAGGCTCGGATATCGATTTATTAGTTATTGGGGGAAAAAATATAAATTCAGAAGTAAAAAATTTTGAGGAAGTTTATAATAAAAAAATACACAAAATCCAAGTAAAAGAGTTTAATAAGGCAACACAAACTTTAGTTAAAGAGGTGTATAAAAAACATCTTATTTTAAATAACACAGAAAAAATTTTGGGATTTTTTGGAGGGTTATATGAAAAAAATAAGCTGGTGTAAAAAACAGGACAAAGGAGTTAAACTTGTTGAACCGAATGATAACCTTAGCCAAGAGTATTTTGAAAATGCAGAAGAGAGTTTAAGGGTTTTAAAGAGTATAAAAGAAACAAAATCAAACATGTGGCTTGCTACAACCAAGTATTATATTGAGTATTTTGCTGTTTATTCTATATTAATGAAAATAGGAATAAAATCTGAAATTCACGATTGCACAATAGCTTTAGTGGAATTTCTTGAAAGTGAAGGAATAATGAAAAGAGGAATTGCGAAAATATTAGAAAAAGATAAAGAATTGAGAATAGGCAACCAGTATTATTTAAAAAATATTCCTGTTGAAGTTGATTTTGAAAAACTTTCAGAATTTTTAGTTTTAGTAAAAGAGGTTTTAAACAAACTCGACAAAAGTAAAATAGCAGAAATAAGAGAAAAAATAAAGTTAGCATAGAAAAGATTAATAAAGAATATTAAATTAATAAATTAAGAGGAGAAATCAAAATTATTTTTATCATCGATATTCTTAAATTAAAACTATTTGCCCATTTTGCATAAGCATTCCAGCCTTGGAAACTTTCAAGAAGCTTCTCAAAACTCATTTTATTATCATTATACTTTTTGATTTTTAACAACATTTTTCTAATGTTTCTTTTTCTCAATAATTTGAAATGATAAAAATTCCTGAAACCAACAAAATCAATTCCTCTTGATAAAGGTAATATCTTGGATTTTTCAGGATGCAACTCTAACTCTAATTTTTCTCTTAGAAATCTATCAATTTCTTCTTTCCATATCTTTAGCTGTCCTTTAAAATTATGCAAGATAACAAAATCATCAACATATCTTATATAATATTTTGTTTTTAGTTTGTGTTTTACAAAATAATCTAATTCATTGAGATAAACATTAGCGAAAAATTGGCTTGTTAGATTGCCGAGAGGCATACCTTTTCGCGCTTCGCCCCCCCCAATCGCACTCGCCGAGTTATTTAAAATTTGTGTGACATCCTCCACAGCCCTAAACAGGCTGTCCCATAATTAGTAAAGTATAAATACTCGTTTATCGTCGATATATTAAATAAATATATTATTTTACCGACGGTAAAATAAAGAGG
>Ga0315274_10005564_pt1 | contig 18426 bp, 15 predicted proteins | sample YL17G02_20_MG_FD_203700 | JGI IMG/M metagenome (GOLD analysis project Ga0315274, IMG submission 203700) | Sediment microbial communities from Yellowstone Lake, YNP, Wyoming, USA - YL17G02_20 | ecosystem: Environmental > Aquatic > Freshwater > Lake > Sediment | place: USA: Wyoming | collected...
GGGGAAGGTAAGGATGGGGGTGGACGTCATGGACCTTCATCCCCCCCACCTGAATCCTCCCCCGCCGTGGGGGGAGGAAGTAATTTTTAGCTCAATTGGGGTCATACTTTTGTGAATTCTCTTAAACAATATCCTTCAAATTGATCTGTTGGGCATATTTAGGATCGACCTCAATGCCCTCCACTGGATTTCTTAAAGTCCCGATCCCCTCTATTTCTGCCTCGATCACATCCCCTGGCCTGAATGGGCCGGCAGGAGGAGTGGCTGTGGTGACCACATCTCCCGGTTCCAATGTCCAGAAGCTTGTTACAAATTCGATGATCTCACCAAACCCAAGCCTCATATTGGAGGTGTTCGATTCGCATTCCACTCTTCCATTGAGCCTTCTCAACGTTCTTAAACGATAGATATCTTTTGGCATCTCATCGGGGGTAACGATCCACGGCCCCATTGGAGCAAAGGTATCGATATTTTTACCCCAGGGTTGAAATTCACGGTTGGTGGCTTCAAGGGATCTTGCCGTAATGTCGTCGACAATAGTATATCCAAAGATGACCTCATCCACCTTCTCCTTTGAAACCCTTTTACACCTTTTAGAGATGACGCAGGAGAACTCCCATTCGTGATAAAAGACTCCATATCCGGTGGGAAGGTAGATGGTCTCCTCATGACCGATGACCGCAGAAGGGGATTTCAAAAAGATAAGAGGCACAGGAGAGAAAGGAATCCCGATGATCCTCCGATAGTCTTCATAGTTCGTTCCTGTGCAAACAATTTTGAGCGGTCTGTGTGAAGCTCTGAAGGTAATTCCGGAAATAGGATAGACACATCCCGGAACCTGAAAGTCCTTCTGCCTCACATAATCAAGTGTCTTTCGCGCTGCCGGGATGGATATTTCATTTTTTATAATAAACTCCATCATATCGTCAGGGAGCTCTGCATCACCTTTAACCTTCGCCTCACTCAACCCTTTCTCTTTGAGGTATGCACCATAGGCCCCATTGAGGTCTATTGCCCAATCCCTTTCAAAGGCACCGAGACGCCTCATTCCGTCAATCTCAAAGGTTCCAAGTCTCATTAAGCCTCCTTGGAGATTAAAGTAGTGATTGGGGGTTCTCCATATAGCCCATCTTAGACGAGATCAGAGCAGCTGCTTTCATTACCTGCCTTATAAACAGTTTTTCATGAGAGGTATTGATCTTCCTCTGTGGGCCTGAGATGCTGAGGGCCGCAATCACATTTCCCAGATGGTCCTTGATAGGTGCTCCGATGCATTCTACATCTTCTTCATATTCCCTTTGATCCAGTGCGTATCCCCGCTTTCTTGTCTCCCTCAATTCCTTGATCAATTTGTTCTTAGAGGTGATGGTGTTTCTGGTATAAGGCTTTAGTCTTATCTCATTGATGATTCTCGATAACTCCTTTTCAGGCTGAAAAGCTAACAAGGCCTTTCCCAATGCGGTGCAGTGGACAGGTGCCCTCTGGCCGATCTTGGACATCACCCCTAAGCTTCGAGGTGAATCGTTTTTGTCTACATAGACGATCTCCGTATCACTCAGGACAGCAAGATGAACTGTTTCTTGGACTTTTAGAGCCAGATCAGCCATGAAGGGTTTAGAGATCTGGACGAAGTCCATTTGCCTTAGGTAGACGTTTCCAATTTCAAAAGCTGCCATTCCCAAGGAAAATTCCCCTGTCTTTTCGTCTTTCTCCACAAGGCCACACCTCTCGAGTGAAAGGAGGATTCGATAGGTGGCACTTCGATCGAGGTGGAGCTGGCGAGCAACCTCGCTGATCTTGAAATGGGTTTTATCTTTGGAAAGGCATTTCAAGATATTGCAGGCACGTATAATGGAGTTGATCAGATATCGGTCTTTTTGGGTAGCCATTTCATTATTAAAACAATTTATTTAATATTAAAACTAACTATTTTTGTCAAGCATTTTCTTCTTGACATAAAAATATCTTTTTCATATGATTTTCTCGATTAAAAGTCATTTCATATCACTTCACATGAAGGGTGTGCCGGGTGATCGGCACACAGAAAGGAGGCTGTTATGTTACGGAGATTTTGTCTCGTGTTTGTGGGTGTTCTTACTCTGGCCTTGATATTGCCATCCTGGGTACCAGCGGCGGGTTTTCCGGAGAGGGACATCACCCTGGTCTGCCCTTGGTCAGCGGGCGGCGGCACTGATACCCTGGCCCGTACCCTGGTAAAAAATGCTAAGAAATACTTCGGGGTCAACGTCAACGTGGTGAACAAGGTCGGGGGCACCGGCGCGGTCGGCATGAACTCAGTCGCAACAGCACGGCCGGACGGCTACACCGTCGGTGTGATCACGTTCAACCTTAGCACGTATCGGATGATCGGGCTTGCTGAGCTCTCCTACAAGGACTTCGACCTCATTGCCCTCCTCAACCGGAGCCCGGCAGGCTTCTCGGTGAAGACGGATTCTCAATTCAAGACGTTGAATGAACTGGTGGAGTACGCCAAGGCCAATCCTGGCGTCGTGACCGTTGGCCATTCGGGCCCGGGCCAGCCTTGGCACCTTTCGGCGGCCCTTCTGGCCGTTAGTCACAAGCTGAAGTTCACTTTTGTCCCCTTTGATGGAGCAGCCCCGACGCGCGTGGCGCTGGTCGGCGGACACATCACCATGGCCGCGAGCGGCATGGACGAGGTGCTCCAGTTCTACAAGACGAAGCAGGTCAGGATCCTGGCGGCCATCACTCCGACTCGCAACCCGTTCTTCCCCGACGTCCCGACCGTGGCCGAAGCTGGCTATCCGATAGAGAATCCGATCTTCGACTGGCGCGGCCTGGGCGTGGCCAAGGGCACGCCTCCCGAGATCCTGAAAGTCCTCCGCGACGGGTTCCGCAAGGCAGCGGAGGATCCGGATTACATCAAGCTGATGGATGAAGTGACGCTCCCCCGCGCGTACATGGAGTACGACAAGTTCGGGGAGTTCCTGGCGAGCCTCGAGAAGAGCCTGGAGCCTGTCCTGGATACGGTCGGTCTGCTGAAGAAGAAGTAGGACCATCGCACGACAAAAGGACGGGAGGGAGGGGAATGGCCCTCCCTCCCGAAACTTGAATAATCTCAAAGCGTATCGGAGCTTCCCATGGCCAATCTGACTATGAAGAAGGCGGATATCATCGCAGTGGTGATCGTCATCCCGATCTGCGTCTACGTCTTCTACGAGTCGGTGAAGTGGCCTGTACCAGCGCTGCTCGGCAGGCCATTTGTCATCCCGCGAGGGGTCGCAACCTTTCTCCTGGTCGCTGTCTTCTTACTCCTCTACCGCGCCATGAAGGGCCGGGCGCTCGATTTGGAGAAGAGACTGGAGGGGGCAGACCTCTGGCGAGTCATTGGAGCAGCCGTGCTCACCTTCGGATACCTGTTTGTCGTAGAACGCATCGGGTTTTTCGGCACAACGCTCTTGTACATGCTGCTCTTTGCCTTGGTGCTGGGCGAGCGGCGCTGGCCCCGTTTGGTTTTGTTCGCGATCCTTGTCCCGCTCGTCGTATACATGCTCTTCTCCACTGCCCTACACGTACCCCTGCCGCGGGGATGGATCGAGAACAGCCTGCGCGACCATGGCCTCGCGCTCATCTTCTGATGGTCTTCCCCTGGGGGGCGTTTTGATGGTCGATCTCAACCTGTTGCTTCACGGGTTCACCACGGTCCTGTCGGGCTACAACATCGTGGCGCTGGTTTTGGGTTCGTTCTTCGGCATCATCATCGGAGCCATTCCCGGGCTTACCGCCACCATGGGGATCGCCCTATTGGTGCCCTTCACGTTCGGTATGAATCCGATCACAGGCATCGTAATGCTCCTCGGCATTTATACAGGAGCGATCTATGGCGGGGGCGTCGCTTCAATTCTCATCAAAACTCCGGGGACGCCGGCGGCGGCAGCGACCGTATTCGATGGATACCCGCTAGCCCAGAAGGGCATGGCCGGCAAGGCGATCGGCATGGCCACAGTGGCCTCTGGCATCGGCGGGACATTCACTGCACTCTGCCTCACCTTCTTCGCCCCGATCTTAGCCAACTTCGCCCTTCGTTTCAGTGCCCCTGAGTATTTTGCCCTCGCCGTCTTCGGACTCTCGGTGACGGTCACCCTGACCGGCAAATCCCCGTTGAAGGGAATCATCTCGGGCTGCCTTGGCCTCCTCATCGCCATGGTTGGCCTGGATCCCATGGGAGGATTTCCGCGGTTCACCTTCGGCACAACCCAACTGACCGGCGGATTCTCCTTCGTCCCGATGCTGATCGGGCTTTTCGCCCTATCTGAGGGCTTCCGACAGGTCGAGGTAATCCTGACCGCTCCGAAAGTGAACGCGGTCCTGACAAACATCATTCCAACGTTTCGCCAGCTCCGGGAGTGCACGAGGACGTTCGTGCGTTCATGCATTATTGGCCTGATCGTTGGGGTCACGCCCGCCATCGGGGCTGAGACCGCCTGCTTCATCGGGTACAGCGAAGCCAAGCGGACCTCCAAACATCCTGAGCTGTTTGGCACCGGCATCCTGGAGGGTGTGGCTGCACCCCAGTGCGCGGAGAACGCCAGCACCGGGGGGGACGTCCTGCCCATGATGACTCTGGGATTGCCGGGCGATGCGGCAACCGCGGTTCTCATGGGCGCCCTGACCATCCACAATCTCCAGCCTGGCCCGTTGCTCTTCCGGGATCACCTTGACCTGGTTCATCAGATGTTCGCCGGCATGATCACGGCGAACATCGTATTCGTGATCCTGGGGCTCACCTTTGCCCGGCTCTTCGCCAAGGTCATCAACATTGACCGCCGCTTCCTGGTTCCCTTAATCTTCATCGCCTGTATGGTCGGCTCGTATGCGATCGGGAACGACATCTTCGACATGGTGACTTGTGTCTTCTTCGGGTTCATCGGATACATCATGATCCGGTACGACTACCCGGTTTCACCGATGGTCTTGGCCCAAATCCTTGGGGTTATGATGGAGTCGAACTTCCGCCGTTCGATGGCCATGTCGCAAGATCATCTCTCGATCCTGGTGACTCGGCCGATTGCGGTGACGATCCTGATCCTGGCCGCCCTTACCACCATCACGGGCATCCGGCGTCAGCGGAGGGCGTTGCGGCAGCAGGAAGCAATAACAACCCTCAATAAACCAAATCCCAATAACCAAACATCAAGCTCCAAATAAATTCCAATGACCGATGTCCAAATAGCCAAAACGCATATTGATCAGCCTTATTTTTGGAGTTTCGATCATTAAGTTTTTAGTGGATGTTAGATTATTGTTTCTTGGAACTTGGTTATTAACATATTATTTAATGCGTTTGAATTACTAAGGAGTACATAATGATGGTCTCGTAAAAAGTAAATTTCCCCCTCCCCTGGCGGGAGGGGACTAAGGGGAGGGGGGACCAACGGGTCTTCATCTTGTCCACCCCCACCCTCGCCCTCCCCCCTGCCTTCGCCGAAGCGGCTTCGCGCAGGCAGGCATCGAAGGGGGAGGGGATTATTGGGAGGATTTGAAATATCTTTTGTTAATCATTACCGTCTATACAATTATGTAGAAAATAGCACCTAATATACCTCCTCTCCCCTCTGGGGGAGAGGATTGAGGTGAGGGGGCAAAGGCTTTGACTCACCCTCACCCCCACCCTCTCCCATCAAGGGAGAGGGGGAAACAATTTTCATGGTTCGAGGGTGCCCTCCGGGCATGGGGTATTATGGACTGATTAGTAATTCTAAAAGGAGATGAATTATGTCGACAACTTATCCTGTTTCAATAGCAGAAATGTGTGAGCGCTATAAAAAGCTCTATACGGGAGCTATTGGTGATATTTTAGACAAGCGGGGATACAGAAATCAAATTTTGCCTTATTACATCAACCCCATCCGTGATGACATGATGATTGCCGGCCCTGCCTTTACGGGTTACGGCGAACCCCATAATGATCCCACCGAAGACGATACGCACATGCGGTTGGCCATGCTGGAAGGAATAACTCCTTATTCCATTTCTGTGTGGGCAACCAATGATGATTTTAGCGCCGCCCATTGGGGAGAAATCATGAGTACGGCAGCTCGCGAGCGAGGTTGTACCGGTGCAGTCGTTGATGGTGGTGTGCGTGACACCTCCTTTATTTTAGATATGAATTTTCCTGTCTTCTGCCGGTTTAAATGTTCCGCCAGTTCAATCGGACGCTGGTCGATCCGTAAATTTCAAGTACCCATCAAAATTGGTCAGACCCAAATCATACCTGGCGATTTCATCATGGGCGATATCGATGGCGTGATTGTTATTCCTCAAGCAGTCGCCTATGATATCCTAACTGAAGCGGAAGAAATCTCTGTTCGTGAAAGGAAAATGCGGGCAGACCTTCGTAAAGGGGTAGGAATTACCGAAGTCTACAAAAAATACGGTAGCTTCTAATATAGTACCTTATCTGACTTGGTCAATTTACCTAATACAAACGCACTAAATAAAATGACACTCACCCCCACCCTCACCCTCCCCCCTTGAGGGGGAGGGGCGGGTGGGGGGTAATATGATTTAATGCGTTTGTATTACTAAGGAGTCCATAATTGATTAGACATATTCTTCAGAAAATCTCCCCTAACCCCTCTTTGCCTGTCTAAAGACAGGAAAAGGATACCAAAGAGGGGATTTCCTCCCTTTCGTAAAGGGAGGGAAGGAGGGATTTAATCTTCAGCGTCCATACAATTATGGACTGATTAGTAATACAAGGAAATGTTCATGAAAAGACAATTTGTAGTCGGAATAGACATCGGCACATCGGGGTGTAAATCACTGCTCATCGACGATCGGGGACAAGTGGTCGCCAGGGCCTCGGAAGAATATCCTTTATCAACCCCCAAACCAGGTTGGTCTGAACAGAACCCCGAGGACTGGTGGCAGGCTGTCAAAATTACGGTTAAACGACTGGTCAAGGGTTTTAATTCTGTCAATGACATTAAAGTGATCGGCCTCAGCGGTCAGATGCATGGCCTGGTAGCTCTCGACAAAGACTCACGAGTGCTTCGGCCGTGCATCCTATGGAATGATCAACGAAGGTTGAGGAGGCAGTAAAAGTTCTGAAGGTTGAAACTCAAAATACTCCTATACGAGAGAATGTTAGGGTGTATGATAAACTTTTTCGGATCTATCAAGATCTTTATGGAAACCTTAAGCATAGTTTTGATCAAATCTCAGAGATCTATTCATAATTAATCTGTTGCACTAAATCGGCAGATGAGTGTGCTTCCAAAACTTTATGAAGCGGTTCTTTTCTATTTTTTATGGGGAACATGCGATTTCACCTGAGGTGGCCTTTGCAAAATGTCTGGAAACGGAGCAGTGAAACGGTCAAAGGTGCCGCTATAAAGTTTTCCCAGCACACCCACCTGCCTTTGGCAGTGTTTTTTATGCAACTTTGAGGTTAAAAATGGACCCCTTTTACCGGAGCCCTAATCTCGTGAACGGAGGAAATGAAATATGATGTCATTAAAAGGGAAAGTGGTATGGATTACAGGAGCCAGCAGCGGAATAGGAAAGGCATGTGCTAAATCTTTTGCAGGAGTGGGAGCGAGACTCCTTTTAGGTGCTCGAAGGATAGAACGACTAAAGGTGTTAGCCCAGGAGATCAAAAAAGAGTACGACGCGGATGCTTTTCCAGTTAAAATGGATGTAACCCATTATAAAGAACTTGAAAGTTGCATATCTGGATTGCCAGATCAATGGAAAGAAGTTGAAGTCCTCATCAATAACGCAGGTCTGGGCTTAAGAATAGATAAAATGTTTGATGCCAATGTCAAGGATTGGGATACGATGATTGATACGAATATCAAAGGCCTTCTTTATGTAACAAGATTGATTTTACCCGGGATGATCGAGAGAGGAAGAGGCCATATCATTAATATAGGGTCTATTGGAGCCTTTGAACTCTATCCTGGAGGAAATGTATATTGTGCATCTAAATCTGCGGTTCAAACCCTATCAAAGACGCTGAGAATGGACGTGTTGGGGAAATCCATCCGCGTGACAAACATCAGTCCTGGGATGACAAAAACAGAATTTCCCTTGGTGAGATGGGGTGGAGATAAGCAGGCAGCGGATAAGATATACGAAGGAATCGATTATTTAACTCCAGAAGATGTTGCCGAGGCCATTCTATTCTGTGCGACTCGTCCACCCCATGTCAATATAGGAGAGTTAACCATCACACCCACAGATCAGATTTCGTTTATGCTCACCCATCGAAAAGGTAAATAAGACCCCAATTGAGTCAAGAAAAATAACTTCCTCCCCCCTCGGAGGGGGAGGATTAAGGTGGGGGGGATGTCCACGATGTCCACCCCTCTCCGAGCCAGAGGCTCTCTGAGCCGGCGGCCATCCCAAACGTTCGGCTGAGCTCACGTCGAAGCCTTCCCCCATCGCAAGGGGGAAGGAGGTGAGATAAAAAATCCTCTGATTCTGAATAAATGACGAAGCAAATAGGACAACTGGGCTTTGGGGTCATATTTCCTATACATCCAGTTGTCGAATCAGTTCCTTCAATCACCTGATCAATTTGAGAAAGAAATGACTTCGTTCCTGAATGGCAATTCATGGTCTACTATTATTGGAGGGCTGTCTGGAATCCATGGACCTCCGTCATCCTGATAAGTTCCCAAATCGATATACGTTTCGAAAACGTAAGGAACGCCTTGTGAAAATATAGCATCAGGCGAATCGCATAAATGGAAATGTAGATGAGCACCAGTGGAATTACCGGTATTGCCTAATCTGCCCAAAAGCTGTCCCTTTCTAACTTTTTGCCCAACCTTGACTCTTATGCTGCCGGGGATGAGATGGGCATAGTAGGCGTAGATATGGTCGCCCATGTCGACGATGACGTAGTTGCCACCAGCGGTTCCTGCGGTGATTGGAACTGCGTGTGAATCAGCCAGTGGGGTGTTGTCCGGCAATCCTTTGCGGACATCGACGACTGTTCCATCGGCTACCGAATAGACGCCGTCTCCATAACAAAAATAATCACTATTTCTGTGCCCCTCATTTCTAAATCCCATATTATTTTTACCAAACCTCCCCCAATCGATGCCGAACCGCTGGGATAGGTACGGAATTCCATTAAAATACATCAATGTCCGTCTGTGGTGATAATCATTGTTGGACGGACCATTTTGAGCCACCCATTTGTTTCCCTTGAGTGGCGGAGAGATCACCTTGGCCGTCCTGTTGCTCACATTGACGTTAGCTTCCACATAACTCACATTCTCTGACGAGTTCGTAAAGGCGATTTTGTGCTTAATCGTTTTAGGAAGGGGTGAATTCTCGAAAATGAGCCACATGAATATGACAAGGTCGTCCATTTGGTTTTCAAGTTTTTTACATATCTCAATCAGAGTCTCTCCCTCGATACGTGTTATTAAATCGCCATCCGGATCCCCGTTTGAAACATCCAAAGATTTTATCGACAAATTGTTCAAATTAACATTTCTTACAAAAAGCTCATAGGCCAACACGGTCTTCCCATCCCATTTGAACGGAACAGGCTCGATCACTGATCTCGCTGAAGGTTCTATGTCCACCGCCAAACAACAAGTCGCCCAGGCAAAAACAAAAACTAAACTCCACAAGATTTTGATCTTCATTTCCATCCTCCTGTTTGATCGTTTACAATAAGATATAATGATAAGAACTTGCTTAGGGTTGGGTTGAATATAACGAAAGACGGAAGTGAATGTCAAACAAAAGAGACCGCAAAAAATGTCCGGTAGACCTGGCGATTGCACCTACAACTAAACGATTTTATAAAAAAAGAAAGTTGAGGATTACGATTAGAAATGGTGTATAACGTTTCGAGTGCTTGAGAAGGGCGAAGTCTTTGGATGTTGACCTCAAGCACTCTGTTAGCCGTTCGTTGCAGGCGGTATTAAAATAGAACCGTCCCGTTTTTTCCCACAAGAGGTGTATAGTTCTGATATGACTCAATGAAAATCTCTCGTTGTAGGACAAAACAGAAGGCTTATTTCTTTAAATCAAAGGAGACTAATTCCCAACGGAACTGAAACCTTTTTGCCCCTTCCCACTTCACAAGGTATTTCACATCCGGGGAGTACCAATACCATGCACTGACTTCGAAGAGGGTCCTTCCTCCTGCCATCACTTCTTGCTTATATTCCAATTTAACGGTTTTGAACTTTCCAGCTTTGACTTCTACGTCTTCCCATCCTAAAACCTGAAAATTTTCAAACCCTTGAGCCTCAGACTCTCCTACTGCAGCGCCCCTTCGTTTACCCACAAACTTACCTTTCCAGGTTTTTCCGGGATTTAAGGGGAAATTTAAGATACTATCCCGCGGCCCCCGATACTTCTGTTCTCTCTTCCCCTCCAAGATTTGGGTTATTTTAAAAGTTGATCTTTCAAATATCACAGTTGCTTCTTCAACTAATAATGTATCCCCTGAAAATTTTACAGTAAAACTTTTTTCATCACCCCCTACAACCTCCACAGTGCCTTGATCAAACACCCACTTGTCCCCAACATTCCAGACAGGTGCTTCACACATTTCTTGACTCCAAGTCTGAGTAACGGGAATTACCATGGCTGAGACGAACATAAGAGCGACTAATATTTTCCTCACATCAATAGAAGACATGTTACACCTCCCTCTCCGCTGAGAATGTCAGCAGTTGCGTTGGATTTAGTGTGCTTTTTGATCTGCGAAGCGCACATCTGAATTCCTATCATAATTTTTGGCTTATGATTTTGGTGGAATCAGTTTTTCTGGGAAGCCTTTAAAAAGAACTCAGATGAGGAGCAGATTCGGATTTCTAAATGGAATCAACTGCCAGCCGGAAAACTGCAAATTCCATGTCGAAAAACTTTAAAGGCTTTCTCTCATCTATCACCCCCCTTCAGATAACGGGACAAGAGAGGACCTGTTCGATTTAACCTAACAAAAGTGAATTTTTTTGTCAACACCCAGACGAAATTGTGAAAATTATCTTTTTCAATCAAGGGAGTTAAGCAAACTCGGGAGGGACTAAATGGTAAACTGCTTAATTTGTTAACTTCGACTTGAAATGTTGGATCCGGAATATAAATTTCAAAATCACGAGTACAGGAAGGAGTCCCCACTTTCTCACGAACAATTCGCCCTCCATGCCGGATGTAATGCTTCCACCTAATGTTCACTCTAAGATGGCTTTGAGGGGTAACGATTACCGGCACAAATATGCAACAAAAAGGCAGGGCCATTTCTGGCCCTGCCTTGGGCTTTGGCAACTAAATTTTGTTGTACTTTTTTAGACCTTTAGCATGACTACTGGCCTGTCCCAGTCAATGAGATCTCGAGTGTTGGTGTATCGGGATCATTCGAGCTCACCCTCAAGGTGGCTGTCTCTAATCCTGCAGATTTCGGCGTAAATAGAACCTTCAGAGTATAACTTTTCTTAGCTTTTATAGTGACACTGCTACTCCCCTGAATGCTAAAATCTGTCCCCTCTAACCCTGAAAGCGTTATCATCAGATCTCCTGTACCATTGTTCCCAATCTTTAATGTCTTCGTCACTTTCTTCCCTACCTTCACACTACCGAAATCAAGGGAAGTTTGAGCGACTGAAATATCAGGGGTCTTCAACGCAAAATCCGCTGTCACAGTTACTGCATCATTCACCGTGACCGTGCATGTCTTTGTCCCCGAACAACCCCCACCCGACCACCCTGCAAAGGTAGAGTTCGCATCGGCCTTGGCCGTCAGTTTCACTTTCTGGACCTTCGAATAGGTCTCACTACAATCATCCCCACAATTGATGCCTGCTGGGGAGCTTGTGACCGTACCACTCCCTGTTCCTGACTTGACTACAGTGAGAGTGTATCCTACGACTTGTGAATTAAAGGTGGCGGTACAGGTCTTATTGGCATCCATTGTCACCACCCCATCCGAACAGTCCGCATCACCAGTCCAACCTCCAAACGTTGACCCTGATGCTGGTGTAGCAGTCAATGTTACACTGGTCCCCTGATTGTATGATTCGCTGCAGTCAGAACCACAATCGATGCCGGATGGATTACTCGTGACCGTACCACTCCCTGTTCCTGACTTAGATACGGTGAGAGTGTATCCTACGACTTGTGGATTAAAGGTGGCGGTACAGGTCTTATTGGCATCCATTGTCACCACCCCATCCGAACAGTCCGCATCACCACTCCAACCTCCAAACGTTGACCCTGATGCTGCTGTAGCAGTCAATATTACGCTGGTCCCCTGATCGAACGATTCACTGCAATCAGAACCACAATCGATGCCCGCTGGACTACTCGTTACCGTTCCATCCCCCGCACCGTCCTTCGTCACCGTGAGGGTATATTGCTGGGGTGTACCGATTGCTATCGCAATAGGATATTGCAACGTTGTTAAATTTCCCTGAATGATACGGGCAGGTGCTACATTACCTGAGGCCCCAATTTCGAATACAACAATTCCAGACTCCGAATCTGTTACATAGATCCACTTCGAGTCCACGGCAATTGCGAGGGGATCGTTCAATCGCGTATTCGTTCCATGGATGATCCGAACCGGTGCCACATCGCCAGACGAGCTCTTTGGAAATACAACAACAGAGAGTCTTTCGTCATCCACAACATAAATCCAGCTTGAATCCACTGCTATCCCCGAGGGAAATGAAAGGTTGGTGTTTGTTCCCTTAATGGTCCGCGTTGGGGCCACATTCCCAGTGGCGTTTATCGGAAATACGTCTATACTCATATTGTCCCCATCGAGAACATAGATCCAGTCTGAGTCTATTGCTATGCCCAAGGGCCAAGAAAAAGTAGTGTTTTCACCCTTAATGGTCCGCGTTGGGGCCACATTCCCAGTGGCGTTTATCGGAAATACGTCTATACTCATATTGTCCTCATCGAGAACATAGATCCAGTTTGAATCAACCGCTATACCAGAAGACCACTGCAGGGTCGTATTGTCTCCCTGAACCAGACGGGCTGGCGCCACATCCCCGGATGCCCCTGTCGGAAATACCGCAACACGATCAGAATCTGCCACATAGATCCAATTTGAATCAACCGCTACCCCAGCAGGGTCTGCCAAGGTCGTATTGCTGCCCTTAATAAGACGTGTCGGTGCAATATTGCCAGAACCGCCGATTCCAAATACGCCTATAGCACTTTGATATGCCGCATAGATAAAATTGGCATCCACTGCGATACCCTGCATATCATTATGAGATAGAGTAGTGATATTACCAATGATTCGACGTATAGGTGCTATATTCCCTGCGCCTCCGATTGGGAATATAGAAATAGAATTCCAATCACTGGCCACATAGATCCAATTTGGATCTACAGCTATTCCGGTAGGAAGAGACAAAGTCGTGCTGGTACCTTTAATAAATCGTGTGGGGACAATGTCCCCGGTTGCCCCAACAGGGAAAACAGCAATGCTATCACTGAACCAATTTGTCACATAAATCCAGCTTGAATCCACGGCGATTCCCCCAGGCCATGAAAGGTTCGTATTTGCTCCCTGAATGGTTCGGGTTGGGGACACATTCCCCGTGGCATTGATTGGGAAAACGAGGATGCTACCGGTATCGGGGGTAAAATTATAACATGTCACATAAATCCAGCTTGAATCTACGGCGATCCTCTCAGTCCCTGAAAGGTTCGTATTTGCTCCCTGGATCAAGCGCGTAGGGGCAACGTTTCCATCAACATTCTTTGGGAATACGCAAATGCTGGAATAGCCCAACACATAGATCCAACTTCCGTCTACAGACACACCGGAGGGGTAATGGAAGGCGGTATTGTTCCCCTTAATGGAGCGGACTGGAAGCGCATTTCCCGTAGCATTTATGGGAAACACATCAATACTTGAGTTGTACTGATTTGCCACATAAATCCAATTCGAATCTACCGCTACACCATAAGGATGCTTCAGTCGGCTCCCAAATAGAGTCGTGGGAGCCACATTTCCATCTGTTTCCCTGGGCCATGTCTTGACACCTACATCAACATAATCTGCAACGTAGATTTTCGCTTGTAGTTCTGTGACGTCCCAAACCTGAGTCCCTGTGGAACTGTTTTGTTTTGCCGCATAAAGGTTGTTATTATAGCTGAGCATAAAACCCAAGTTGTTGTTTGGGTCTCCGAAGCCACTGGTGTTGACTTGAGTCCCGGTCTGGGCATAAACTGAGTAGGACAAAATGAAGATAGAAAAGACGGCTAATAAAGATAGTTTTACTTTCATTTTTGCTTCCCTCCTTATCATAAGTCATTTGGATAGAGTTTTCACAAAACAATACCCACTGTCAATTTTAGTCGATTAAAGCAATAAAGCCTGCCTTCACTATTCTTAATGCCAGGCTTTATTGAGTTTATTTCCACATGTTACCTAAAAAGTGTTTAACCCTAAGAAAGGGAATGCAAACCAGAGTTTTAACATGCTCCAAGTGTAAGTAGGGTCTTGTCTTTTTTGTACATGACCCTCAGGTTCGACGCTATCCGAGACTAAAATCACTGACCCGTCCCACTGAGTGATATGTTAATGGTTGGCGTATCCGGATCGTTCGAAGTTATCGTCAAAGTAGCTGTCTCTAATCCTGTAGATTCCGGCGTAAATAGGACTTTCAGACTGTAATTCTTTTTGGCCTTGATGGTGACACTGCTGCTCCCCTGAATGCCAAAATGTGTCTCCTCTAACCCGGAAAGCGTTATCCAAAGATCTCCTGAACCATTGTTCGTAATCTTTAATGTCTTCGTTACTTTCTTCCCTACCTTCACACTACCGAAATCAAGGGAAGTCTGAGCGACTGAAATATCAGGGGTCGTTGCCGGAAGGGTTGCTGTCAATGAGATCTCCAGCGTCGGTGTATCGGGATCATTCGAGTCTATCTCCAATGTAGCTGTCTTTAAGCCTCCCGATGTCGGTGTACATAGAACCTTCAGGCTGTAACTCTTTTTAGCCTTGATGGTGACACTGCCACTCCCCTGAATGCTAAAATCTGTCCCCTCTAATCCGGAAAGCGTTATCAAAAGATCTCCTGAACCATTGTTCCCAATCTTTAATGTCTTCGTTACTTTCTTCCCTACTTTCACACTACCAAAGTCAAGGGAAGTTTGAGCGACTGAAATATCAGGGGTCTTTGCCGCAAAGCCTGCTGTCACTGCTATATCGGCATTCATGATTACCGCACATGTCCCTGTGCCTGAACATCCACCGCCTGACCAACCTGTAAAGGTCAAATTTGTGTCTGCCTTAGCTTTAAGTGTTATCTTTGTGCCCACTTTAAAATCCTCAGTGCAATCGCTTCCGCAATTGATACCTGCTGGACTGCTGGTTACTGTGCCATTCCCTGTTCCTGACTTAGATATGGTGAGAGTGAAATGATCCGGGGAGGTCCCATTGATAGGATTCACCGTCACAACGGAGTCAACAGGGTCATCAGAGGGAATGCTGAAGCTGGAGGTATATACCCCGTATCCGGTTGGAGCAAATCCGATGATCAAAGTGCAACTCCCTTGCGGAGGAAGAGTCTGATTATTGCTGCAGGTCCCTCCCCTTATGCTGAAAGGGGCCGAAGGTGAGCCAATCGTCCCAAGCGTAAGGATTACTGATCCAACATTCGTAACTGTAACCGTTTGATCCGACGTGCCCCCTGGCAAGACTTTGCCAAACTCTACCGATTGTGGATTCACGTCGATGGCTGGACAGCAGGTCGCCCCCACCATTACATCATCGAACAGCGCTTCAATGGTGGCCTCTTTATTGTCTACTCCCGGGGTGATTAGTGTCCTTACCCTTTTAAAAGGGAAATTGACTGGGTTGATAGCTGTTACTGCCGTATAATGAGCTACCTCATCGTCAAACTTAAAAATAAACCGGCTTCCATCCCACCCAAGAAGTAAAGTGTAAGTGTTCCCCAATGTGATAGGTGTGGTAAATGCTCCTGAAGCAAGTGTCGTTGCAACATTTCCTGCCGTATCGGTATATTTATATACTCGCCAGGCGGCTACTGGATCTGTGCCAGTTCCTCCAATAAAAACCATGCCCACTACATCACCAATACACCCTCCTCCAGGAGTTCCGTCGTTGAAAAACGCCCCGGAGAGATCAGCTCTTTCGGAAAGCCTTTGAGGATTCTGATAGTCCACAAGGGTTACTTTGGCTTGAAACGCATTAATGGAGGAGGGATTTAGCAATTCGAGGTAATTGTTAACAAAAGAGGTGTATGCCGAACTGCTTCTGGTCCTTGATCGAAGTTTTCCTCCTGAAATCTCTCTCACAATTTCATAGGTTGTCCATTTTGTCGAATCGATGATTGAAGAGGAGAAATCATCATAGAGAGTACCATTTACATAAACGTTATCGAATGCGGCAGAGATGTAGCCTGATGAGGTGGAATTATCGATCTGAACTCGTGTTTGGAGAACTTTCCAAGGCCGATTGGCGTATCCTACCGGGGTCGGAAGGCCAGTTGGACCGAAAGTGGCTGCTTCATCTCCAATCTTGAATAAAAATTGATTGGCAACACTATCATAGCTCGCATATAATCTATACGATGTCCCAATATTTATTACTGTTGTAAAATATCCCGCTCCTAACATAGTTAGGGATGAAAGATCTGGCCCAGTATATCTTCCTACAAACCAATATGCTTTGAAACCTGTTGTTGTCCATCTGACAGCGACTTCCGGATAGATGTCCCCGGCGCAACCTCCACCGGAGGTGCCGTCGTTGTACCATGTACCTCCAAACTTTGCCCATATATAGCCCTGATTTGTGATATCATTTTGAAGAATGGTAACATCAGCTTGAATTGAATTAACTGAGTTTGGATCGGAAAAACTCAAATTATTGTAATCAACATACGGATAAGTACTAATCGCAATAGGACTGGGACTGGCTTGTTTTATCAGTAGTCTATGATTTGTCGTGTCGATCTCTCTTACCAATTCGCCTTCCCTCCATTTAGTTTTGTCGATATAGGTCCCTGAAAAATCGTCATAAAGTTCCATGGAAAAGTTTGGCAAAGGTGTCATGGTCCCTGTGAACTCGCCACTGTTCACAAATGTAAGCCCAGTAATGAAAGCAGTCGGGTTTTGTGGGTCGAGACCAGCGGATGGCTCGATGCCGACGATGCGGAAACGGTCAACTCCACCGGGATCAAAGGTGTAAGTATTTCCACCGGTAAGATGACTTTTGAAGACCCAGTTTGTGCCGTCAAACAGGTAGAGATCAAACAAGTTATCTCCGATACCGGTCGGCAGCGTGACCGAAGCGAAGTTTGGGTTGCCGGTACCGATAGCGTAGTCATAACCGATAGCCACCGGCGGATCGATAAAGATGGTTTGTCCTCCGATGACAGTGGTATGAAAAGAGTATACCGGCGTCGGTCCAGGTGTTACTATGGGCAAAACAACATTGGGTGGTGCGTCCGGTTCCAGAGGGACGAAATCAAAGAAAGACCTCGACCGGCTGAGGAGAGTTGCATTATCTCCCAATGGCACTCCTCTCGTTAGGGCCGGTGAAATATCAAAGGAGTAGCGATGCCCCTGCTCAAGTGTTTTACCGCTTAAAAAAGTGGAGGGAACGGTGAAGCTGCCCGGATTCCCTTGGAAGTTATGTGCGTGAATGATGTCTACAAGCCGGCTTGTTCCCACGGGTCCGCTTTGCAGATCCCAAATCTGTATCCTGACGCCATCTAGCGTGAACCCACTTGGGAGCGTCCAGGAGAACGTTGGTGTTAGCCCACTTCCTGAGATTGCGACGCTGGAGGCAAAAGGCAACATGGGAGCATCACCCACTGATGGAGTCAACACTGATGTCGTATCCGGCCCATTGGTAAACTTAAGATTCCACTGTCCGGTGAGATTAGAATTGTATGTGACGCCCGTTGCAAAATTATTCGGCAAACCGGAAAAGGGATCAAAAGACAAAGGCACATCTACTGAACCTTGTGTCGCCACACCGGTGGTTCCATTATTGCCATTTGGAATGACTTCATATGCTCCAAATGTAAGAAAATCACCCGGACGCAACCCCACGGAGTTAGCACTCCGGTTGTCGCGAAAGTGATATGGCCTGTTCACAGTAATCGGGTCTGCACTAATGGGGTTGCTTGTAAAAAATGCTGCTGCTCCAAAAAGAACCGCTGCTGCAACTAAAAAAACTGATCTCTTTTGTCGAGTAGACATCTTTTATAACCTCCTTTCGTGGTTGTCTAATACACCTTACAAAACCGATCATCCGGATTTCCCAGATTCGGTTCTTCGGTAATACTTCCTTAATACATGAGTTTCGGCTAAATCAGATTAGTGTTGCATTTAAATGATACTATACTACCACGAATTCGATTCGCCTCCCATCCAAGTGTTGGATCTGCAGATCGTTTAGCTGTTGTAGCGCAGGCT
>Ga0315274_10005565_pt1 | contig 18423 bp, 17 predicted proteins | sample YL17G02_20_MG_FD_203700 | JGI IMG/M metagenome (GOLD analysis project Ga0315274, IMG submission 203700) | Sediment microbial communities from Yellowstone Lake, YNP, Wyoming, USA - YL17G02_20 | ecosystem: Environmental > Aquatic > Freshwater > Lake > Sediment | place: USA: Wyoming | collected...
GAGAGCCCGAAAAACTTTGGGCCTGGTCAAGACAATCCAGAACCAGGGCTCCGAAGAGGTGAAGCATTTGACCTCATTCTTTTTTCGCGAGTTTTGTCAGAGTCATCACGCTCGACTCAATTTCATTCCTCGGCAGGTTCCCGCGTTCCAGTTCTTCGTCGCTTCTCATTCGAAGTCGACCATAAAATCTCAAGCCATCATCCATGAACGACACATCTTGTTCAACAATCCCGAAGAGGAGGTTCTCCGCTTTCTCGAACCTACCGACAGATTCATAGTACAAAAAGAGTTTTTTTCTCACGTCCGCAGAGAGTTCAGCGGAAGGCAAGGATTCTGCGAGCTTCTCGATCTTTTCGCAGTATTCCTGCGGCAATATCCCGGCCTCATGCCGCAACAGCTCCAGGAACAGGCTCAGAGCAGTGGCGTGGCATCGGGACCCGTCCCGCTCCCTCCCCTGCTGTTGACGAATATCCCCAACAATCCGAAGCAATTCTGCAACAACAACGCATTTTTCGACATCAAACCGGTCGCCCAAGGACAGCAGGCGTACGAATTCTGAATCGGTTAACGACGTCAGGAAACGGAGGTCCATCCCGAGCAATTGCTTCGAAGAAGCCTCCACACCCTCCACCGCTTCGTCATACCTTCTCACCTTCATCAACCCCAGCACCGACGCCAGAACATTGGCGAGTTGGTTGATCATCCTCAGGAAATAGTCTTCAAAGATCATACTGCAGCAAAGTACCCATGGAGAGGGGGATAAGCAAGCGTGGAGGCCATCGGTTTTATTTCTCCAAACTTCTGCCGATCTTACCATGCGGCCCAGAATCCACCACCTGCGCTTCTCCAATGCCAGGTCGTGATGATCATGGCTCAACTGAGGACAGGAGCGGGTTCAAGATGACGATTATCGCCTTTAGCGATGTGCATGGTGAGTACGGACGAGTCGAGTCGATCCTCGCGCATGAATCAACGATTGATGCGATCGTCATCAGCGGAGACCTGACAACGCATGGCACTGTCGCTGAGGCATGCACGGCAATCCGCAGGATCGAGCAGTTTAGAAAACCGCTATTCATCGTGGCTGGGAATATGGATCTTCCGGCATTCGAACCGGCGTTCACCGAACTGGGCGTGAACATCAACGGACGCGGAGTGCATCTAAGCGGTGTCGGATTTTTTGGCGTTTCAGGCTCTCCGTTTACGCCCATGCACACCCCGTATGAACTCCCGGAAGATGAAATCCTCCGCCGGGCAAATGAGGGATGGCAGCAAGCGCAGACTGCGCACCGGACAGTGTTTGTTCCTCATGCTCCTCCGCGATCCACAACGCTCGACAAGGTCTTCATCGGCGCTCATGTCGGCAGCACCGCTGTGAGGGAATTCGTGGAACGCAACCAACCTGATGTTTTGATTTGCGGGCATATCCATGAATCTCGCGGAACCGATGTTCTTGGCAAAACCCAGATGGTGAATTGCGGACCGGCAGGGAGAGGTTCATATGCTGTCATTACGATTGACCGGGAAGTGACAATCGAACTACGGCATGCTCGAGAACACTAACATCATGACAGCACAGCGACCATCCTTCGTGCTTTTCGATCTTGGTAACGTACTTGTTCACATCTCTCCCGAGGCATTCCTTCAGGAGCTCGGCATTGACACTCCCGAGAACCGGCGATTCTATCAGGCGCGTGTGAATGAGATCGTCCGTGAGTATGAATGCGGAAATGACGGAACGGAAGAGTTCCTCGCCCGACTCGACAGACTTTTCAACAACGAGAGCGGACATACCGCGAACAACGCGCGCACCGGCGTATTTTCCGCCGACGATCTTCGCCTCGCAATGCTTGCTGTCGTCGGCAAACCGGTTCAGGGCATGCGGGAACTTGTCGCCAGGCTGCGCGGCCCCGTACCTCTTGGTTTGTTGAGCAACACCAACCCTCTCCATTATGACTGGTGCATGGAAAATCTCCCTGTCCTCCAGCTGATCCCCTCCCATTTTCTCTCCTACAAATTGGGTTTTCTCAAACCCGAAGCCCGCGTTTTCGCGCGGGTCGTGGAAACTCTCCGACTTCCACCAGGTAACATTCTTTATATCGACGACATGCCTGAAAACATCGAAGCGGGGCGACGGGCCGGTCTGACCTGTCACCTGTTCCTCGAGCATGGGCGACTCGAGCAGGAGCTTCTGGTGATGGATCTGCTTTAGGGTTACAGCGGGTTAGTGTGGTTGACACCCCATTTTTCTCCCCAAGAGAGGTCCAAGTGGGGAATCTTGCCTAAATCGAAGTGCCCGTCTTTCCTGGCTTATTCTTACCAACGCAAAAAACCCCTGATTTTTCAGTGCTTTTTCACTTGACTTTAATCGCCAATTCCCTAAATTTCCATGCCGTGTGGGGAAAAGTGGGGAAACGGGGGTATATTTTGCTCAATAAAATCAGGCACTTTTGAAGGCACGGATTTATGTCTTCGTTCAAAGGGCGGTATTCGTACGCTGTGGACAACAAGGGACGCATCGCCTTACCGGCGAAGGTCCGGAAGAATGTGTCTCCGGGCTCAAACGATACGTTCATTATTACACGCGGTTTTGAGCAGTGTCTCTTTGTCTATCCCCAGGACGAATGGTCGAAGGTGGAAGAATCAATCCGGGGCCTGTCTCCCTCCAATCCCCAACACAGGTTCTTTGTCCGAACGCTTTTGCAATGGGCCGTTGATTGTCAGCTCGACAGTCAGGGCCGACTCTCGGTTCCACAGGACCTTCTGAAGTTTTCAGGAATTGAAAACGAGGTACTCATTCTTGGGGTTCTCGAGCGAATCGAGGTTTGGAATCCCAAGATCTACGAAACATACATGAACAACCAGCCTGCAACCTACGAGACGGTTGCTGAGGTTGTTCTGAAGCCAACACCATAGGTTGGCCATTGGCTGTGCGTCTGGCATCTTTTCATACGCCGGTCTTACGCGATGAAGTCCTGGCTTGGCTTATCACGTCGACTGGCGGTGTGTATGTCGATGCAACGCTCGGGGGAGGCGGCCATGCGGAATCCATTCTCCAGCGGCTTGACCCCACCGGTATGCTCGTCGGCTTCGACGCCGATCCTGACGCCATCCAGTCTGCAGCAAACCGGCTTTCGGGATTTGATGGACGCGCAGTCCTAGTCCATGATAATTTTCGCAACGTATCAGCCGCACTCGCACAAAGGGGGATCCACCGCATCAATGGCATCGTGTTCGACCTCGGGGTCTCATCGCATCAGTTTGACGAGCCGACGCGCGGGTTCAGCTTTCGGAGCGACGATCTCCTTGACATGCGGATGGATCGATCCCAGGCACTCGATGCGCGTACCATGGTGAATGAGTATGCTGAACGAGACCTTTCGGAGATTTTTTGGAAGTACGGTGAGGAGCGAGCCGCGCGGAGCATTGCACGCGTGCTCGCCAGACGAAGAACGGAACTGAGGATTGAGACAACGGGACAGCTTGCGGCTCTCGTCCGGAGCGTTGTCGGTGAACGGTTCCTTGTGAAATCACTGGCAAGGATTTTTCAGGCGTTACGGATCGCGGTGAACAACGAGCTTGAAAATCTCGAGACCGCTCTCCGTCAGTCTGTGCCGATACTCAATCCGGCAGGGCGGCTTGTCGTCATTTCGTATCACTCGCTGGAAGATCGGATCGTCAAAGATTTCTTCAAGAAAGGGTCAGCGCTGATCCTGCCGTCGGGCAACAAACTCGCACCGGACATCAAACTCGAGCCGACACTGCGGATCCTGACCAAGAAGCCGGTGGAGGCATCAGCAGAGGAGCTCAGTGTGAACCCGCGTGCCCGGAGCGCGAAACTCAGAGCCGCTGAGAAGATTTCATAGCGCGGCATGATCGTGAAACAGGGACGGTGTTGATGATTCGGAGAGACTCACAACTTCTTGTATGACAAGAGTTTACAGAAACAGTGCTGAAATACTGGCCGAGCGTGCAATGAGTCCGGAGAAACCTGCTCAGGGGGGAAGGGGATCAGAATCCCAGGTCAGGCCCCAGGAGCGGCGGCTCATCTACAACGGCACGATGCCGCCTCCTCCGCAGGTTGAAACTCCGACAGGCGTTCAACTACCACCGACCAATCGAAAGTTCGCAAAACGAAAGGTCTCGCCGTTCAACGTCATTCTTATTCTGATAGGGATCGCGGCCTCGCTCGTCCTCTATATCGGCAACGTCATTGCAGTGGACACGCTCGTCAACGACATCCACAAGAGCGACGTCCGGCTTCAAGATATTCTCAGCGAGCAGGAGATCCTTCGTGCGCGTATTAACCAGATGTCAAGCCTTGAACGAGTCCGCAAGCGAGCCGAGGAAGAACTCGGATTGAAGAACCCAGCCAGCGTCCCTGGGTGGCTCGACGTTGATCAGGAGAAGACCCGCACGATTGAGCAAGGAGCAGGCAAGCATTAATGCCGAAGAACAATACGATACCACCAGAGAACGTACCGGATCTTCAAGTGCCGGAGATACAGCAGCAGCCGCGCGGAAGATTTCTTACGCTCAAGCTTGCCTTTGCCCTGTTCTTTGTTGTCATCGCCGCGCGTCTGATTCAGATTCAACTTATCGAAAGTCCAAAGTTCCAGGCCCTCGCGCGCAAACAGTATGAGCAGACTGTTGTGCTCCCCGCGGTTCGCGGCAACATCTATGATCGCTACGAGAATGTCCTTGCTTCGAACTCGATCTTTGTCTCGTTCGCAGCGGATCCCAAGCTTGTCGGCGACAATGCCGAGGATATCGCGCGGCAGTTCTCGGCTGCGTTCGGCAAGCCCCGCGCGTTTTATCTTGCGAAGCTTCAGAGCGTCAAAAGCTCTGGTGCTCCCAAGCGATTCGTGTGGCTCGAACGGCGCGTGCGTCCCGAGGTCGCAAAACGCATTGAGTCGTACAAACTCGTTGGCGTCGTCGCCGTGGATGAACCAAAACGTCTCTATCACTATGACGATGTCGCTGGAACGTTGATCGGTTTCACCGATGTCGATAACAAGGGCATCTCGGGTCTCGAGGTCGAGTTTGACGAGTACTTGCGCGGGAAAAATGGATCGGTCGTGATGCAGCGCGACGGACTCGGTCGGGCACGTGCTTCGGTTGATTATCCGCGCATCGAGCCGCGCGACGGAAACAATCTTTCGCTGACAATCGATCTGGCCTACCAGTCGATTGTAGAGGAGGAGCTCAAACACGGTGTTGCGGCGAACAAGGCGGCCGCGGGACTGGCCGTGATGTTGAATCCGAAGACCGGTGAAATTCTCGCGATGGCGAACGTCCCCGGCATCAACCCCAACGATCTCAGTTCGTACGACGTGAACGTTGCACGCAACCGCGTTGTGACTGATGTGTTTGAGCCGGGATCTGTTTTCAAGGTGGTGACGGCTTCCGCGGCGTACGAGAACAATCTCGTGACGCCCAAGAAGAAGTTCTTTGCCGAACATGGAACCTTCGCCGTGCAGGTTTCCGCCCGCGGAAGAACCCGGAAAATAACGGATACTCACCCCTACGATTGGCTCACATTTCAGGAAGCCATTGAGCTTTCGAGCAACATCGTAATGGCAAAAGTCGGCCCAACCATTGGTCCGGATCGCCTTTATTTGCAGGCCCGGAACTATGGGTTTGGCATCCCTTCGGGTGTCGAACTTCCCGGCGAGGTTCGTGGAAGACTAAAAAAACCACAGGAATGGTCCGGGACTACGCTGCAAACCATGTCCTATGGATACGAGGTGGCGGTTACTCCCATGCAGATCGTCTCAGCCTATGCCGCCGTGGCAAACAAAGGCGTTATGATGAAGCCGTACATCATCTCGCGGATCCATGATAAGAACGGCGAGACAATTCTTGAGGAGCGGCCCCAGATCATTCGCAGGGTCATCTCAGAACAAACAGCGAGTCTCTTGACCGAGGCATTCGAAGGCGTCGTTGAGCGCGGCACGGCAAAGGAAGCCCGTATCCCAGGCGTTCGGATTGCAGGCAAGACCGGAACATCCAAGAAAGTCATTGAAGGAAAATACCTACTTGGAACCTACACAGGATCGTTTGTGGGGTACTTCCCTGCCGAAGATCCCCAGGTTGTTTGTCTTGTGATGATCGACAATCCGCGCGGAGGGAGCTACTACGGCGGCTCAACGAGCGCACCTATTTTCCGCTCAATCGCCGAACGGATTATCAATACAAGCGGTCGTTTCACCAGGAAGCCCCAGCCGAACGAAGAACCGCAACCGAAGGACGGCATCAGCGTCCCCGATGTACGGACTTTTCAGGTTGTCATCGCGAGCCGTCTGCTCGAGAGTCATGGTCTGAAGAGCCAACCGGTTGGCACGGGGGATATTGTCGTGCGCCAGGTTCCTGAGCCAGGTAAGCGGTTGGAGAAAGACGACGTCGTCCAGTTAGTCCTCAATGAAACTGGTGCGGAAACCCCGGACGGACCCGCGACCGTGCCGGACGTGCGCGGCATGAGTCTGCGTCGCGCCATCAACCGTCTTGTCGTCGATGATTTTGACATTAAGGTCCGCGGATCAGGAGTGGTCGTGGATCAACTGCCCCGCGCGGGACAGAAAATTCTGGCGGGTGCGACTATTCAGTTGGTTTGCGAACCACGCGCGATCGCCTCCGCCGTCCTGTACTAAGAGTGTATCGTTGCAGCGTGCGCTCGCTGCAAGACGCAGAGAAGGTATGAATCTCGGAAAGCTCCTCGATGGGGTAAAAGTAACGAAGTTGTTCGAGCTGGCATATGGGCGGTTTGCCGTCACACACGATCTTGATATTCCCAGACTCCAGTACGACTCACGCAAGGTTGAACGCGGCGACTGCTTTGTTGCGCTGCGCGGGACTGGCAAGGATGGTCACCAGTTTGTTAACACGGCCGTCGAACGCGGAGCCAAAGTTCTGGTGATGGAAGACGATGCAGCGCTTCCCGATGCGTATTGCATGCATCACGGCATTGTGAAGGTCATTGTGCCGGACAGCCGTAAGGCATTGGCGACGATGGCATCCAACTATTTTGGCAATCCATCAGCATCATTGACAATGGTAGGCGTGACGGGCACGAACGGGAAAACGACGACGACGCATCTCATCAAGGCGGTTCTCGAAGAGGCAGGCCAGCGTGTTGGCCTCGTAGGCACAATTGAATATCTGGTCGGAAACGAAGTCATTCCGGCAACGCACACGACGCCGGAATCCTTGGAGCTCAACGGCCTTCTCTCACGGATGCGATCGGCTGGGTGTCAATCGGTTTCCATGGAAGTCTCTTCCCACGCACTCCAGCAATCCCGCGTGTTCGGGCTTGGATACCGTGTCGCAGTCTTCACAAATCTGACACAAGACCATCTCGACTACCACGGATCGATGGAAGCGTACTTACGCGCCAAAAAGATTCTTTTCGACGATCTTTCATCTGATGCCGTTGCCGTGGTGAACGGTGATGATCCCTGGGGAGCAAAGATTGTCTCAACGACGTCGGCGCGCTCAATTCTGTATGGAACTGGAGACGGCGTTGAGGTTCGCGCGACAGACATCCGTCTTTCTCTCGAAGGGACGTCGTTCACTGTTTCATTCGGCGGAACGAAACAATTTCTTGCCACTCCGCTCGTCGGGCGGTTCAATGTCTATAATGCGCTGGCAGCGTACACTGCGGGAACGGCGTTAGGTCTCTCTCCGCAGGTGATTGCGGCTGGCATCGGACGGGTAAAAAATGTTCGCGGGCGGTTCGAGCGGATTACTTCTCCGGCTGGGTGGAACGCCATCATCGACTTTGCCCACACGCCTGATGCATTGGAGAAATGTCTTGAGGCGATTCGCGAAGTCCTTCCCGCTCAACAACGCGGCCGGATCATCACTGTCTTTGGCGCCGGCGGCGACAGAGACCGCGCCAAGAGACCCCTCATGGGAAAGATTGTCGCGCGTCTGAGCGATCGCGTGATTGTCACCTCGGACAATCCGCGCACCGAAGACCCGAATGCAATTATTGACGACATCGTCGCCGGTATCGGTCGTGATGTCGCCTTCGTTCGTGAACCCGACCGTCGAACAGCAATTGTTTCGGCGCTCCGTGAAGCATCTGCCGACGATGTGCTCCTCATCGCGGGAAAAGGTCACGAAGATTACCAGGTGCTTGGAACAAAGAAAATTCATTTCAGCGATCGCGAAATCGTAGAGGAATTCATTCGGGGATGACGTTGACGGCTCAGGATATCCTTGCTCTCTCCCACCTCCAGGCGCTGGGCTTCGGGGGAAAGAAGGGCATTCTGTGCAAGGGAGTCTCAACGGATTCACGAAGCGTCCGGCATGACGACATGTTCATTGCGATCCGCGGAGAAAAGTTCGACGGACACAATTTCATTACGAAGGCCGTGGAATCGGGAGCAAGCGTCATTGCCGCAGACGCACGGTGGGCCAGGGCGAATCAGATTCTTCTTTCGAGTCTCAATCTGCCATGCCTGATTGCGGAAGATACCGTGCAGTTGCTGGGCCAGGTGGCACAAATGCACCGGAAGAAGTTCAAGATTCCGGTTCTTGTCGTCGGAGGAAGTAACGGCAAAACGACAACGAAGGAAATGATTGCAGCGCTCCTGAAGACGAAGTATCGGGTCCTCAGCACGGAGGGGAATCTCAACAATCATATCGGGGTTCCGCAGACGCTGCTTCGCCTCGAACGGCAACATCAAGTTGCTGTGATCGAACTCGGCACCAATCACTTTGGCGAGATTGCATACCTCGCCTCCATTGTCGAACCGACACACGCTCTCATCACGAATATCGGTCGTGAGCACCTCGAGTTTTTCGGCTCTGTCGAAGGTGTTGCCCGGGCCGAAGCGGAAGTGTTTGATTGGATGCGGACGCAGAAGCGAGCAAAGGGCGTCGGGTTCATCAACAAGGATGATCAGCATCTTTCGAAGCTCGCGAAGCGTGTGAAGAAACCGGTGAGCTACGGATTCGGCAAAGGTTCGCTCACGGTCCAGGGAAAGGTTCTCGGATTTAACGAGCTTGCGTTTGCGCGACTCGAGGTCAAACCTCACGGAAAGAAAGCATTCAAGATTGAGCTTTCTGTCCCGGGAGAGCACAATGCCGTCAATGCGCTGGCAGCATCAGCGGTTGGACTTACGCTGGGCGTGCCGGCAAAGAAGATCCAGGCGGCTCTCTCCTCCTTCTCGAGCGCCAGCAAGAGAATGCAGTTATTCCAGGTCAATGGGGTGACCATTCTGAACGATACCTATAATTCGAATCCCGACTCTACAGTGGCTGCGCTTGGTGTACTCGGACGCATGAGGACTGCCGGCAAGAAGATCGCAGTTCTTGCAGATATGCTTGAGCTTGGGGCCAACGCCGTACGAGAGCATCAGCGAATCGGTGAGGCCGTTGCTGCGGCGGGAGTGACGCACCTTCTGGGATTTGGCCCGCTTACGCAGAACACCGTCAATGCGGCAAGAACAGAATCCAAGAGGCACTTCGAACAGAAGAGCACTCTTTCGGAACACCTGGCTCAGATTCTTTCGCCTGGTGACGTTGTTCTCGTGAAGGGTTCCCGCGGGATGAGAATGGAAGAAGTCATAGCGTTCCTCAGCGAACGGCTCAAACAACCTCAGGATAGGCCGGGACAAGCGGCATAGAAAGAACCACGATGCTGTATCACCTGCTGACATATCTCGATAGGCAGTTTCACATTCCCGGATTTGGCGTCTTCCGGTACGTGACGTTTCGTGCGGGCGCAGCCGCGGTGACCGCTCTTGTCATCGCCTTCTGGCTCGGACCCAAGATTATCCGCCTTCTGCGTGAACACCAGATCGGAGAGGCTGCAAAAGTCGAGGCACCGAAAACGCATTTGAGCAAGGCCGGTACTCCAACGATGGGGGGCCTCATCGTGCTTGCCTCTCTCGTCATTCCGGCCCTGCTCTGGACAGATCTCAAAAACGGTTACATCCTTTTGATACTGTTCGTCACTGTCATTCTCGGCGCAGTTGGATTCCTCGATGATTTCCTCAAGGTGGTGAAGAAGAAGCCGAAGGGATTGATCGGAAGGTACAAGATTGTGGGTCAGGTGCTCGTCGGGCTTGTGGTGGGTGGTGTTATTTATTTCCACCCCGAGTGGATCGACCCGAGCCTCGTGGCGTTGAAGTCGAAGACGACCGTTCCATTCTTCAAGCATCTCGAGTTCGATCTCGGGTTGTTCTACATCCCGGTGGTGATTTTCATCATCACGGCGACATCCAACGCCGTGAACCTGACGGATGGTCTCGACGGACTCGCTATCGGCACCGTCGGCATTGTCGGCCTGACGCTGGCGATCATCGCATACGTGTCGGGGCACGCCGAATGGAGCAAATATCTGACGATCCCCTTCCTGAGGGGCAACGGAGAGCTGGCCATTTACTGTTCCGCGCTGGTGGGGGCGGCGCTCGGCTTCCTCTGGTTCAATTCCTATCCCGCCCAGGTATTCATGGGCGACACGGGGTCGCTTGCATTGGGCGGTGTCATTGGCGCGATGTGCGTGCTCATGAAAAAAGAATTGCTGCTCCCGACGCTCGGGGGTGTGTTCCTGATGGAGACTCTCTCTGTGATCATCCAGCGAATGTATTTCAAGTACACGAAAAAGAAATTCGGCGAGGGTCGCAGGGTCTTCAAGATGGCTCCGCTCCATCATCATTTTGAATTGCTCGGCTGGCCGGAGCCGAAGATCGTCACACGATTCTATATTATCGCGATTCTCATGATGATTTTGAGTCTCGCAACGTTTAAGGTGCGCTGAGCGTGTCGATGCCCAGCAAACAGGTTGGTGCGATTCATGGAGTTTTCGCAGTACCGCGGCAAGAGTATTTCAGTCATTGGCGCAGCGCGCAGCGGTGTGTCAGTTGCGCGATTGCTCCAACACCATGGTGCCCGGCTCTTTGTTAGCGACAAGACCGGAGCCGACAAGTTAAGATCGGAAGCCCAGACGCTCACCGACCTCGGCATTGAGCACGAGCTCGGCGGGCATTCCGAACGAGTCTACAACTGTTCTTTGATGGTGATCAGCCCGGGAGTGCCGAGCAGCGCTCCTGTGGTGGTCGAGGCCCGAACACGCAACATCTCAGTCGTCAGCGAGGTAGAGGTCGCAAGCTGGTTCTGCCGTTCCCCCATCGTCGCCGTTACCGGCTCAAATGGGAAAACAACGACAACCACATTGATTGGGAGGATCCTCGGCGATGCAAAGAAGAAACATGCAGTTGCGGGCAACATTGGCACGGCATTCTCATCTGTCGTTCTGGATCTGGCTCCGGCAGAGATTGCAGTTCTGGAGATAAGCAGTTTTCAGCTTGATCACTGTGAATCGTTTCGGCCTCGCGTTTCTGCGATCCTGAACATCACGCAAAATCACATGGATCGCTACGATCATTCGATGGAGAAATATTCAGCCTCAAAGGCACGGATCTTCATGAACCAGAACAATGATGATGTCGTGTTGTATGATGCTGACGATGAATGGACGGGGAAGATCATCGAGCGGGCCCGGTGCCGGCGGATCCCGTTCAGCATCCAGCACGCTGTGACGGAAGGCGCATTCATCGAGAACGGACAGCTGGTGACGACACTGCACGGAGTGAGAACCGAGGTCATCAGGACCGACGAAATAAGCATTCGGGGTCCGCACAACTTGTACAATGCGATGGCCGCAACGCTGGCAAGCCAGTTGATGGGTGTGAGCGCCGCCTCGATCCGAGCGACGCTCCGGAATTTCAAGGGGGTCGAACACCGTCAGGAATTTGTTCGGGAAGTCGGCGGCGTTCGATACTATAACGACTCCAAAGCGACAAGTGTCGATGCGGTCTGGTATGCACTCCAGGCGTTTGATCGGCCGATCGTACTGATGCTCGGCGGCCGTGACAAAGGGAATGATTACTCACGCATCGCCGATCTGGTCCGCAAGAATGTCCGAGCGATCGTCGCGATGGGCGAGTCGGCCGAAAAAGTGGAGCAGGCCTTTCAAGGGATCAAGCCGTTGCGACGGGCCGGGTCCATCGACGAGGCCGTGCTTGCGGCACGGGATCTGGCACAAGATGGTGACATCGTGCTTCTGTCGCCTGCCTGCTCATCGTTCGACTGGTTCGAAAACTATGAGCAACGCGGAAAGGTCTTCAAAGAACTTGTCAGGAATCTCTCATAGGAATCAATGACTCGGGCTGAACGGAATCATATTGATATTTGGACACTCATCGTCGTGCTCACGCTCATGGTCCTGAGCCTCGGCGTGGTGTACAGTGCCTCGGCGACCTGGGCGATGGAAAAATTCGGTGCGAGCAATCGCCTTCTCAATCTTCACGCACTGAAGGTATTGCTGGGACTCGTTGCTCTCTTCGTCGGGATGACGGTCGATTACCGGAGGTACAAGAAGTTCACGAAACCCGCCGTCATTGCGTCCATCGTGTTCTTGACAGTGACTCTCGTTCTGGGCGGTGAAGTGAAAGGGGCCACACGATTTCTCCGCTTTGGCGGTTTGAGTCTACAGCCGTCCGAGTTCGCAAAATTCGCTCTCCTGTTCCATTTGTCGGCACTTATCTCAACAAAGGGCGAGGCTATCAGGGACCTTAAGAAGGGCTTCCTGCCGATGATGATCTGGGTGGGGAGCGTGGCCGGACTCGTGCTGCTCCAGCCGAATTTCAGCACCGGATCGATGATTATTCTCATGAGTCTGGTGATGATCTTCATCAGCCGGGCCCGATTCCTGCATATCTTTGGGACCATCGCTGCAGCAATTCCTGTTTTGATCGGTGTAGCGCTCACACGGCCACACGTGATGCATCGGCTCCAACAATTCATGGATGGGGGAAGTGGTTACCAGCTGCTGCAGGGAATCATCGGCTTCGGCAACGGCGGTATTCTCGGCGTCGGCATGGGCCTGAGCAAACAGCGGGATTTCTTTCTGCCTGAGTCGTACGGTGACTTCGTTTTCTCAATCGTCGGTGAAGAGTACGGTTTGATTGGGACCCTGTTCTTCATGACGCTCTTTCTGGTCATTATGCTTCGCGGGTTCAAGATCGCGAAGTTTGCACGTGACGATTTTGGCCGACTCCTCGCAATCGGCATTACGAGCGTCATCACGCTCTATGCACTCGTGAATGCAGGTGTCACACTTGGAATTCTCCCGACGACCGGCTTGCCCATGCCGTTTGTGAGCTATGGCGGGTCGTCATTACTCTTTACGTCGTATGCTGTCGGAGTTCTCCTGAACATCTCAGCACAGACGGATATGCACCCGCGGGCGGCAAAAGCACTGCCGGCAACAGCGGTTCCTCCGTCCGACGACAAGACAGTGAAAGTGTACTAGGAAACGATGTGGGAACAAATGCTCCGAAAATTTTGCTCGCAGGCGGCGGAACTGGCGGCCACCTCTTTCCTGCCCTCGCGATTGCAGACGAAATCAAGCGATTGGAGCCCAGTGCCACATTTCTGTTTCTCGGTACCACGGGCAAGATCGAAGCGCGCGTCGTTCCGCAGCACGGCTACCCGTTTCGGACAATTTGGATCAGCGGATTTCATCGGAGATTAACGATCGACAATCTCCTCTTCCCGTTGAAGGTCATTGTGTCACTGATTCAATCGTTCTTTGTCATACGCCAGTTCAGGCCCGATGTCGTTGTTGGCACAGGCGGCTATGTGTGCGGACCTATTCTGTTCGTGGCCTCGCTCCTGGGAATTCCGACAATCATCCATGAGTCCAACAGCTACCCCGGGATCACGACGAGGCTCCTGGCGGCACGGGTATCAAGGGTCTTCATTGCTTTCAAGGAAGCCCAGCGCTGGCTCAAACGCACCGATCACGTGGTTTTGACCGGCACACCAACGCGAGAGGTACTCGGGACAATCAGTAAGAAGGACGGGACAGAGGCCTTTGGACTTGAACCAGGCAAACACACGATCCTGGTGTTCGGTGGAAGTCTCGGAGCTGCATCGATCAATAATGCTGTTCTCGCTTCGATTGACGAGCTGAGACGGAAAGACATTCAACTCATCTGGCAAACAGGCCGAAGTGATTACGAGCGGATTCGTGCGGTTGTTGGAAGCCGGTCGATTGGCTGGCTGGGTGCGTTCATTGAAAACATGGAGTATGCATTGGGTGCCGCCGATCTTGTGATCTGCCGCGCTGGTGCAACCACTCTTGCTGAACTGACGAGGGTCGGCAAGCCGGCTATCGTAGTCCCCTATCCGCACGCCGCCGGCGACCATCAAACGCACAATGCCCGTTCTCTCGCCGATGCCGGGGCGGCAGTGATGATTGCGGATCAGGATCTTGCACGGGACCTCGGCAGCAATGTCCAGGCCCTCCTCGAGAACCCAACGCGACTCAGGCAGATGGGCGCGGCAAGCAAAGAGATGGGAAGGCCCGGCGCCGGCCCCGAAATTGCGGCGGCCATATGCCGAATGATCCAGGCGTCTGAGTCTTAGACCTATGCAGAAAATCTTCAAATATAAACTCGATTTCTACTACCAGCAGGCATTGCTGTACCTGTTGGTGTTCCTCCTCTACGGAGGAATCAAGGGAAGCTTCTTCGAAGATGAGTTCCGGCTTGTGTTCAACGACCCGATCGTTTACATCATGATTTTCTTCGTCGCGGTCGCTTTGATCACGCTTGTGCTCAATCTTTTCCGCGATCGGAAGCTGATTCTTGAAGAAGACAAAATGATTTTCCATACTCGTCGCCGTGACCGTGAGATCCTGGTTTCTGACATCGAGTGGATGCACATCGGTCGCGAGATGCTGGTACAGACGGCAGGCCACTTTCAGCTCATTATCTTCAAGATGAAAGGCCGCAAGCGTCTTTTCAGGATTCGGGTTGGGCGCTATGAGCGTGATCGCGAGCTTATCGCGGAAGTTGAACGCATGGCTCAGCACATTCCAAAAGGGAGAAGGCGGCGTTTCGGCATGAAACGCAGAAAAGCATTCTGAATTCAGGAGTCTGAATTCTGACTCCTGCATTCTACCACAGAATAACAACAGATATTCATGTTCTCTTCGATCAAGAAAATACACTTTGTCGGCATCGGCGGGATAGGAATGAGCGGTATCGCCGAGATTCTGCTTGATCAGGGATTCCGGGTCAGCGGCTCCGACAAAGGGCTCTCGGAAGTTACGGAGCGACTCCAGAAGCTCGGTGCCGCGATCTCCGAAGGACATAAGGCGACCAACGTCGCTGAGGACGTCGACGCCCTGGTATATTCTTCGGCAGTGTCGTTGGACAATCCTGAGGTTGCGGAAGCGCAGCGTCGCAAAATTCCGGTGATTCGGCGGGCCGAGATGCTGGCCGAGGTCATGAGATTGAAATACGGGATCGGCATTGCCGGAACCCACGGGAAGACGACCACGACATCGATGGTCAGCCTTGTGCTGATGGAAGGAAGCCTCGATCCAACGGTTATTGTCGGCGGCAAGCTCAGCGGACTTGGTGGGACAAACGCCCGGCTGGGACGCGGCGATTTCATCGTCGTCGAAGCAGATGAATTCGACCGGTCGTTCCTTTCCCTCACTCCGACGATCGCGGTGCTCACAACGCTCGAGACTGACCATCTCGACTGCTATCGTGATCTCGAGGACATCAAGGGTGCGTTCATCCAGTTTGCTTCCCGGGTGCCGTTCTACGGTTTCGTCGTGCTCTGCCTTGACGAACCGGCGTTGCTGGACATTATGCCGCAACTCAGCAAAAAGAAGATCATGACGTACGGCTTGAATCCGCAGGCGGACATCCAGGCGGTCGACATCCGGCACAAGGATAATACCTCGACGTACACGCTCGTACGCGACGGCGCAGATCTCGGCCGCATTACACTCCAGGTCCCCGGGAACCATAATGTACAGAATTCACTGGCCGCCATTGCCGTGGGACTGCAGCTCGGCGTCCCGTTTGAACAGGTTCGCGCTGGAATTGAGAGGTTCAGCGGAGTGTACCGGCGCTGGGAGAAGAAGGGGGAAGTTGGCGGCATAAGCGTTTACGATGATTACGCGCACCATCCGACCGAGTGCAGGGCAACTCTGGCCGGCGCGAAAGCGGGATGGCGGCGGCGTGTAGTCTGCGTGTTTCAACCGCACCTGTTCACCAGAACACGCGATTTCTACGAAGAGTTCGGAAAATCGTTCCTTCTCTCGGACGTGCTCGTCGTGACAGACATCTATCCGGCACGGGAAGAGCCGATCCAGGGTATCACCGGCGAGCTCATCGTGAATGCGGCAAAGCGATTCGGACACAAAGATGTTCACTATGTCCCTGATAAGAAACAGATTCCAGATCATCTCAAGTCGATCGTGAAAAGCGGAGACATCGTCATCACGATGGGGGCTGGAGATATCTGGAAGTTCGGGGAAGAGTTTTTGAAAAGAATGAAGGGTGGTTAATTCGTTAAATCGTTAATCGGTTAAACGGTTGCCCGTCAACCATTCACCAATTAACCACTCACTCATTAACCAATTGACACAATGGTTTCACTGAGCGACATAAAGCAATTTTTCCGCGGGGTCATTACCATCAACGAGCCGATGTCGAAATACACATCGATGCGCGTTGGCGGACCGGCGGACTACTATGTCGAGCCTGCTGATAAGCAGGACCTTGTTCAGATTGTGAAATACTTTCAGGCCAATAACTACCCGTTTCTGATGTTGGGCCGAGGTAGCAACATGATCATCAGCGACGATGGCATTCGTTGTGCGGCGATCAATCTCGAATCGTCCCTTATGGATGTTCGGAGAGAGGGCGATCGGGTGATTGCGGAGGCCGGCGCTCATTGGTCGAAGTTTGTGGATTTCTGCATCCAGCATGAATTGGCCGGCGCTGAGATGCTGGCCGGGATTCCGGCAAGCGTCGGCGGCGCCATTGTGATGAATGCCGGTGCTCACGGCGGAGAAACAGCGGACTATGTGGTTGACATTGAGGTGCTTCGCGGTGGGGCGATTCAGATCATCAAGAAAGAAGATGCTGGTTTCGCCTACCGCAAATCTGGTTTTGCCAACGACGTCGTCCTGAGCGCCACGTTTCGATTGCCGCATGGAGATAAAGAAGAACTTCTGGCTCGGCGGCGGGAATTCATCCTGAAACGCAACGCCTCGCAGCCCCTGACGCTTCCGAACTCCGGCAGTATGTTCAAAAATCCCCCAGGAATGTATGCCGCGAAACTGATTGAGCAGGCCGGTTTGAAGGGAAAACGGGTTGGCAATGCTCAGATTTCTGAGAAGCACGCGAATTTTATCGTCAATCTCGGCGACGCAAAGGCATCCGATATAGTAACGCTCGTTGACATAGTGCGGCGCACCGTGCATCAGAACAGCGGCGTCTTGCTCGAGCTGGAAGTGAAACTTGTCGGTTTCCCGGACGAAGTGAGGCAGAAGGTCGCATGAGCGCGAGTCGAAAACTCAAATTTGGATTTCTCGGCCTGGTCGCCCTCGCCATTGGACTGATCGTCCTGGCGAACATCTGGAAATCCGACCTCAAGGTAAAACGAGTAACCATCGAGGGCAACCGAATCGTCGAGACCGCCGAAATCATGCAGCTGATCAAGGTCCCGAAGAATTCACAACTCCAGGATGTCGACCTGATGGCGGTGCGGCGGGATATTCTCAGTCATCATTTCATCAAGGATGCGGTTGTTGAACGAGATCTACCGGCAACACTGCGGGTCACTATTCAGGAACGTGTGCCGCTGGCGATTATCAACAGTGCTGAGATTCTCTACCTGGACGAAGACGGCGTGGTCTTACCTCATTCAATCTCGAAGCATCTGTTCGACTTGCCGGTATTGACTGGCTTACCGAATGATGCCTCATTGGCACCAGGAACTTCGCTGAAGAATCCCGACGTCCAGGAAGCCCTGCAGATTCTTGCCTCCTCCAAATTGGTGAGCAAGGAGCTGTACCGTCTCATTTCGGAAGTCCGGTTGAGAAACGGCGCTGATATTGTCCTCTATGCGTCGGAATGGGGTGTGCCGATCATTTTCGGACATGGTGACATCGCCAGCAAATTGGTGCGCCTTGAGGCCTTTTGGGAACAGGTAGTCAGCGACCGCGGATCGGAGACTCTTCAATACGTCGACCTCCGATTCGACGATCAGGTTGTCGTTCGCTGGAATCAGAGAAGAAGCTAGAATACACCATCTTACACACGGGTTCCATGATGACCCGTCGGCATTGAAAGGAAAAGCACGCGGTATGACACAGGATATTGCAGTCGGACTCGATATCGGCACGACCAAGGTGTGTGCCATTGTTGCATCGCCGGATGAGACACATCCCGGAAAGCTCAACATCCTTGGTATCGGGAAAAGTTCATCAGACGGATTAACGCGCGGAGTCGTCACAAACATAGAAAAGACGGTTCGCTCGATTCAAACGGCTGTGGCTGATGCCCAGGCCCAGTCCGGAGTGAAGATCTCGTCAGTGAC
>Ga0315274_10005566_pt1 | contig 18416 bp, 7 predicted proteins | sample YL17G02_20_MG_FD_203700 | JGI IMG/M metagenome (GOLD analysis project Ga0315274, IMG submission 203700) | Sediment microbial communities from Yellowstone Lake, YNP, Wyoming, USA - YL17G02_20 | ecosystem: Environmental > Aquatic > Freshwater > Lake > Sediment | place: USA: Wyoming | collected...
CGCCGAGCTCGGCCTGGCCTCGCGAGTCAAGGGCAAAATCACGATCAAGCCGAACGTGGTCATGGCCCATCCCAAAGTCGCGCCGGCCGCCTACACCCGGCCCGAGTTCCTCGACGGACTACTCACCGCCCTGGAGAGGACCGCTCCTGCCGGAGCAGTCGGCGCCTCCATCACCGTCGCCGAAAAATGCGGGGCCGCCATCCCGACCTCCCGGATGTTCCGGCGGGCGGGCTACTACAAACTCCGGAAAAAACATAATTTCCGCCTCCAGCCGATCGAGGAATCCCGGAAAATCTCGATCCCCCTCCAAAAAGGAAAAGTCCACCAAAAAATCCGGACCGCCCGGGCGATCGCCGAGCGCGACTTCCTCGTCTACGCCCCCAAGCTTAAAACGAACTGCCTCTCTCACGGCCTGACGGGCGCCCTCAAGCTCAATATCGGGATCCTCTGCGACCGGGAACGGATGTGGAACCATCACTACAACCTCGACGAGAAAATCGTCGATCTGCTCGAGGTGGGCCGTCCCGATTTCGTCGCCACCGATGCCGTCGAAGTGTCTCTCGGCGGCAACCAAATGACTCAACCCGGCCGTCCTCTCGGCCTCATCATCATGGCTTCGGATCCCCTCGCCCATGACGTCGTCTGCGCCCACATCCTCCATCTCGATCCCCGCAAAGTCGGCCATCTCGCCGCCGCACACGAGCGCGGGTACGGATCGCTCAACCTGGACGACATCGAACTCGGCGGCGATATCACCCTGGAAGAAATTCGGGAGAGAACGAAGGGCTGGCCGACTGGGTTCATCAAAGTGGACGATCTCGATTGTCCCGTCAAGGTCATCAGCGGCGAGCCCTACTGCACCGGCGGCTGCCACGGCGTGTTCCTCGACTGGCTCTATATGATCAAAGACCGCAAGCCGAAGCTCTGGCCGAAGCTTCCCCCCTGGACGGTCGTCATCGGAAAATACAAAGGCGACGTCACGGCCGACAAAGTGATGCTCATCGGAAAATGCACCGAGGTCGAGGGGCGGATGTCCGCCCGCAAAAAAAGGAAAATCGGGGGCTGCCCGCCCAAGCACAAAACCCTCGTCCTCCTCCTCTTTCTTAAGGCCGGCATCATCGGCCCGCTCTTCCGGCTCGACCTGATCATCGACTCGTATCCGTTCCTGTTCTGGACCTGGTTCAAACGACTCGTCCGGGGACGGTTCTGAACCATGGACCGACCCGACGGCCGATTCTTCATCGCCGGCGAGCGCGGCGAAAGCCCCCAGAAAATCACGGTCGAGAATCCCGCCACCCTGGAGCCTCTCGGCGAAGTTTCCCTGGCCTCCTCGGCCGATTGCGGCCGGGCCGTCGCGGCCGCGAAAGCCGCTTACCCGCGCTGGCGGGAGGTCCCGCCCGCGGAGAAACGGAAACTCCTCCTCCGGGCCAAGGCCGTTCTTCTCCGCCGGGCGAACGACATCGCCCGCTTGATCACCCTGGAAAAGGGAACCCCGACGGCCGAATCGCTGGCCATAGAGGTCCTTTCCATCCTCGAAGCCCTGGATCACTTCGGCCGTCATCAAGAGCGTGCCCTGGCTCCGAAAAAAGTCAGGCCCCACGTCCCCCTCCTCGCCCACAAAAAATGCCGCTATCTCTTCCAGCCGCTGGGGCCGTCGCTCGTCATCTCGCCCTGGAACTTTCCTTTCATGATCCCCTTTCTGGACGTCATCAGCGAGCTCACCGCCGGAAACACGATCGTTTTCCGGCCGTCCACGTCCACGCCGTTGACGGGGCTAGCGATCGGGGAGATTATGCAGGAAGCCGGCATCCCGGCGGGCGTCCTGAACATCGTCCCCTGCCGCGTCCCCCAGGCCGAGGAGATGATCGTCAACCCGGACGTCCAGTCCATCGCCTTTACCGGCAGCGTCCCGATCGGCAAACGGATCATGGAGCTGGCCAGCCGGAACCTGACCAACTTCGTTCTGGAGCTCGGCGGGAAAGATCCGACCATCGTCCTTCGCGACGCCGACGTGACCCTCGCCGCCCAGGGCGCCGTCTGGGCGGCCTTCATGAACACCGGCCAGAGCTGCGCTTCGATCGAACGGGTCTATGTCGCCCGGGAAATCGCCGACGAATTCACCTCTCGGGTCGTCGAGATCACCCGGGCCCTCCGGTTGGGAAATCCCCTGGACCCCGAGGTGGACATCGGCCCGATGGAGAACCTGGGCCAGCTCGAAGTCGTCGACGCGCACGTCCGGGGCGCCCGGGAAAAGGGCGCGGAAATTCTCTGCGGCGGCCGGCGGTTCGAGGATCGGCCGGGGTATTTTTATCCGCCGACCGTGCTCCGGGGCGTCGATCACACCATGAAAATCATGACCGAAGAAACCTTCGGCCCCGTCCTTCCGATCATGGCCTTCGCCGACGTCGAAGAAGCCGTCGCCCTGGCCAACGACAGCGTTTACGGATTGACCGCCTCGGTCTGGACGAGAGATAAAAAAACGGCCTCCCGGCTCGCCGAACGGCTCGAAGTCGGCGGCGTTACGGTCAACGACCACATGGTGACCTTCAACGAGCCCAAGGCCATCTGGGGCGGGATCAAGCAGACGGGGATGGGCCGGACGCACGGCCCTTACGGGCTCCTCGAAATCACCAACATCAAGTTCGTCTGCACCGACTTCTCCAAGAAGAAACAGAAGATCTGGTGGTATCCGTACGCCCCGTCAAAGCTCCGGCTGCTCGAAAAATCGATGACCCTGCTCCACGGCAGGCATTTCGGCGATCGGTTTAAAGCTCTCTTTTCCCTCCTTCCGCAAATGGGGACGGTCAACGCGACGACTCCCTTCCGCAGCCTTCTCCGGATCGTCTCGCGGCTGTTCCGGAGATAGCCGCCGAGCCGGGACCCGTCGGGTGTTTCTTTCGGCCTAATCGGAAACACCGGAAGAATTCCCTCGTCCTCTTCGTCTAATAGACGGCGCAGCGGATCGTTCCCGGGAGGGCATCCCTTCGGGGCGTCCAAGGAAATCGCCGAACCGCTGTCGAATCGCATGGAGAAGTTTATCGCCATGTCAGGGAAGAGAGCATGAACCCTATTACCATCCGAGGACTGACCCACCATTACCGCGGCGGCAAAACCGCCCTTCAGGACGTCGATCTCGAAATCGGCAGCGGGATGTTCGGCCTCCTCGGGCCGAACGGCGCCGGCAAGACCACCCTTATCCGGATCCTTGCCACCCTGCTTAAACCGACTTCGGGTCGAGTCACGATCGACGGCTGGGATCTCCAAAAAAACCGGAAAGAGATCCGCCGGGCGACCGGCTACCTCCCCCAGGAATTTTCGGCCTTTCCGAAACTGAGCGCCTGGGAATTTCTCGATTATGCGGCCCGCCTGCGGGGGATCGGCCCCCGCCGGAAGCGGCAGGCCCTCATCGAAAAAACCCTCGAGGACGTCGGCCTGTTCGAAGCCCGGGACCGCAAGGCCGGCCGTCTCTCCGGGGGGATGAAACGCCGGCTGGGCATCGCCCAAACCCTGATCGCCGATCCCCGGATCATCATCATCGACGAACCCACGACCGGCCTGGATCCCGAAGAGCGGGTCCGATTCCGGAACCTCCTTTCCGACCTCGCCCGGCGGGAAAAAATCATTCTTCTTTCGACCCACATCGTCGGCGATATCTCCTCGACCTGCTCCCGAATCGTCCTTCTCGACTTCGGCCGGGTCGTTTTCGACGGCCCGCCGGCCGAGCTGACCGAAAGAATCCGGGGGAAAGTCTGGGCCTGTTCGATCCCGGCGGCCGAATTGGATATCATTAAAAAAGAATTCCCGGTGATTTCGGCCGTTCCCACCGAAACCGGATACCAGATCCGCTTGATCGCCGAGTCCCCCCCGGCAGGGTCCTGGGAACCCGCGGAGCCCACTCTCGAAGACGCCTACGTCGGTCTCATCGATGCCCGGATCGGACAAAGGAGGCCGGAATGAACGCCTTTCGAACGGTCTTCACCATCGCCCGAGTCGAGATCCGCCTCCTCTTCCGCTCCTGGGGTTTCCGGATCTTTTCCGGGATCGCCCTCATCCTCCTGACGGCGGTCATGGTCGCCCTGACCCTCTCTCCCTACGCCGGACTTTATTTCAGCCGGGCCCTTTCCGGGGCGTTTCCCCTGATCGTCCTCAAGCTCCTGACCGTCTTCCAAGGCCTCATGGCCGTCTTCGTCGCCACGGAGTTTCTCGGCCGGGACCGGAAGCTCGACACGACCGAAGTGATTTACGCCCATCCCTTCGCCAACGGTCCCTATCTCCTCGGAAAATTCGCCGGCGTCCTCGGCGCCTTCGCCGTCCTGGACGCCGTCGTTCTCCTCATCGCCGTCGTCATCCATCGGTTTTTTTCCCAAACGCCGTTCGCCGCGGCCCCCTATCTTCTCTATCTCCTCCTGATCAACATCCCCACCCTCGTTTTCATGATCGGCCTGACCATTTTTCTCGGCTCGCTCATCAAGCAGCAGGCGATCGTCTATCTTCTCGCCCTCTCCTATGTCGTTCTTTCGCTCGTCCTGATCGGCCCGAGCTCCTGGTTCGCCTTCGACGCCTTCGCTTTTCATGTCCCCCTTTTCTATTCGGATTTCATCGGACTGGGAAACCTTTCCGATCTTCTGGCCCTCAGGGGCATGTACGTCCTTCTGGGTTTGGGCTTCGTCCTGGGCGCGACGCTGCTCATGAAAAGGCTGCGGCAAGCCTCGCGGCTCGACCGAGTGCTCGGCTTCGCCGCCCTCCTCTGCGCGGCCGGGGCGGCCGTTCTCGGCTATGGTTATCTGCACAATAAAGCCGCCGCCCGCGACTTCCGGGCCGGAATGATCTTGGAGAGCCGCGATGCGGCTGCGATCGCGGCGCCGTCCCTTCGGGCCTGCGACATTCGGTTGAAACACGAAGGATCGCGGATAGCGGCCGAGGCCGATCTCACTCTGTTCAATTCGAGCGACGCTCCCCTAAAAACGATCCTCCTGACGCTCAATCCCGGCCTTGAAATCCTCGAAGCCAAAGGCGCATCCGGGACGCTGTCCTATCAAAGGACGCGCCATCTCATCGAAGTGGACGCGCCCGAGCTCGTTCCTCCGGGAAGCGAATTCCGCCTCACTCTGAGCTACGCCGGGCCGATCGACGAACGATATTGTTATCTCGATATCGGCGATACAAAGCTCGAAACGCCTCTCCGGTCTTGGCTGCTTTCGATCCCCAAGCGTTTCGCCGTCGTCCGCCCCGATTTCGTCCATTTGACTCCGGAATCGGGATGGTATCCCCGGCCGGGTCTTCCCGAGGCCCTGCTCTTTCCTTTGGCAACCAGGCAGGACTATCCTCATTTCACCGTGTCGGTCGAAACGCCCGCCGGCCTGACGGCGATTTCGCAAGGAATCGCGACCGTCGAAGGATCGGTTCCTCGAAAAACCACCCGATTCCGGCCGAAGACGCCGCTCCCCCAAATCTCCCTGACCCTGGGCCGCTATGAGAGCAAGTCGATCGACGTCGACGGCGTCCGGTATTCCCTCTACATTCTAGAAGGACACGACCGATTCACCCCCAAGTTCTCCGAAATAAAGGCCGAACTCCCCCAACTCATCAAGCAGTTCAAAGACAGCTACGAAGTCCTCCTGGGATTGACGTATCCTTTCGAACAGTTCGCCCTGGTCGAGGTCCCCATCCAGGTGACCAGTCACACCCGACTCTGGACGACGGCTCCGGAGCTCGTCCAGCCTCAACTCACCTTTATCCCGGAGATGGGAGTCTTCTCGACGGGAGCGGAATTTCGGATGGGCAGGGCGATGGGGGGCCCGGGCGGCGCCGGGCTGGCCGGGGCGGCCGGACAGCGTGCCGCAGGGATGAGAGGCGGCGCTCAGATCGGCCCGAAGGACATCCAGCGCCAAATGATCAACCGTTTCGTCCAGGCCAATTTATCCGGAGCCTCTACGGGGCCCATGGGTTTCCGGCAAAGAGGCCCGCTCGGCCTCCGGATCGAGACGAATTCCGAAGCCCGGGCCGATGTCTTTCCCAATTTCCTGACGTATGCGTCCCGTTGCGGCATCTCGGCCTGGCCCCTTCTCGATTACGCCCTGGAGGCCTATCTTCATGCCCGCGTTCCGGGACAAGCCGGACCGGTGATACGCATCGCCCAAAGCCTCATTCCAGGCGGCCCGAGCCAAGAAGCCATCAATGATTTCCTGCTCGATCATTCCCTGGCCGAAGCCCTCCGGCCGTCCGAACGAGGGACCGAGCTTTTGCCCTTCGTCCTGGAGGAAAAAGGAAAGTACCTCTGGACCCTCATCCGCGCCTCTCTCGGGGCGGAGGATTTCGATGACCGGCTCATCGCCTTCCTGAAGAGCCGGCGCTTCCTGCCGATCACCCGGCGGGACGTCGAGGATTTCATCGCCGGGATAGGCCGGCTCGATCTCGATAAGATCATCGCCGGCTGGTACCGGGACAAGGGACTGCCGGGTTTCCTGATCGACAACATCCAAAGCTATCGGGTCGTCGACGGCGAGAAGACGAAATTTCAGATCAAGTTCCGGGCGTCCAATCCCACGGACCGGGAGGGCGTCCTCAAAGTCAACCTCATCACCCGGGGCGGTTTCGGCGCCCGCGGCGGAGGAGGAGGAATGATGGCGGGGCCGGGCGGGGCGGCCGCCGCCTCCGATTCCCGGACGGTCCTTCTTCCGGGCCGCACAGTGAAGGACGTCGGCATCGTCCTCGATCAAGCGGCCGTCATAACGACGATCGATACGACGATGTCCCAAAACCTTCCGCCGGTCTTTGCCCTTCCTTTCAGCAATCAGCCGCCCGCCCCGGGGATCAAGCCTTTCGACGGCGAAATGTCCCAGCCCTATGTCGAGTCCCCGCCGGGCGCCGGCGGAGAATATATCGTCGACAACGAAGACAAGGAGTTCCGGCTTCCGGAAAAGGGCCGCGGGAACTGGCTGCGCCGCTCCGTCAGGCGGCTGTTCATTTCGGAAGGCGCGGAAACGGACTCGGTCGGCGCGGCCGCGATCATGAATCCGCCCGAGGAATGGAGTCCTCTCGTCATCCAGAGTTTCTACGGCCGGTTCGTCCGCTCGGCCTTCGTCAAGAAGTCCGGAACGGGGGCGAGCAAAGTCGCCTGGACGGCGAAACTCGCCGAGCCCGGCCGGTACGACATCTATTTCTATTACGAAGGTTTCGGGGGAGCCATGGGACGCGGGGGCGGCGCCGGGATGCGGGGAATGGCTGGCGGACCCGGCGGGGCCGGGATGCCGGCCGGAGCCGGACAGCGCCCGGGCGGAGCTCCGGCGGGAGCCAATCCGGCCGGCCAAGGCCCCAACGCCCAGCGCCTCCAACCCGGGACAAAGCACTTCCTCGTCCATCACGAGGACGGGGTCGAGGAAGTCGCCGTCGAACTCAAGGACGCCCGGCCCGGCTGGATCCTGATCGGGAATTTCCGGCTGGCCGCCGGGGAGAACCTCGTCGAGCTGACGGACAAGAACGAAGCCCGCTTCGTCCTCGCCGACGCGGTCAAGTGGGTTCAAGAAAAGGCGGTGGAGAAAAAACGATGATCCAACACCCCCGACGGACGCAAAAATCGATCCGGACGAATATCCTGCGGCTCGGGCTGATCGCCGCCGCTTTGGCCCTCGTCTTCCGCCCACCCCTTCGGCCCGCCGAATTTCTGACCCTCGCAAAGGCCCTCGAGATCGCCTTCCGCAACAGCCCCTCCATCCAGGAGGCCTATTTCCGCCTGCAAACGAGCGGGGAAAACCTCAAAGCCCAACAGGCCGGCCTGAAGTCCCAGTTCAGTCTGACCCTCAATCCTCTTATGGTCTCGAACACCCGGACCTTCAGCGACTTGACTTCGCGCTACAACACCCAAAGCCTCACCAAATCGGAGGCGAGCTTTTCGATCCGTCAGCCGATCAAATGGACGGACGGGACGCTGACGATCACCGACCGGTTCAACTGGCAGGAAGCTTCGAGCTCCTTCACCGGAGGGTCCAAGGAAGGCACCTTCAACAACTCCCTGAACCTCAAGTTCAATCAGCCGCTCTTCACCTACAACCGGACGACGCTCCAGATCCGGGAGCTCGAGCTGGCCCTCGAAAGCTCCCAGCTTAACTACGCCATCCAGAAACTCTCGATCGAACGGCAGGTCACCCAGCAGTTCCTGAACTTGTACTATAACCGGGAAAACGTCAAGATCGCCGAAGAGGAGCTCAAGAACGCCGACGAGAGCCAAAAGATCATCGAAAGCAAAGTCCAGGCCGGGATCGCCGCGCCGGGGGAGCTCTACCAGGCCGACTTGACTAGGCTGAGCAGCCAGGCCGGCCTCGAGAACAAACAGATTCAATTAGCCAACGCCCTGGACAATTTCAAGATCCTGATCGGCCTGCCCCTCGGCGACGAGATCGAAATCGTGACCGATATCCGCAAACGCCTGATCGAGGTGGATCCGGCCAAGGCCGTCGCCCACGGACTGGAGAACCGGATGGAGCTCCGCCAGAGGGACATCTCCATCGAGAACGCCCTGGCCAACCTCATTCGGGCCGGCGCCCAGAACGAGTTCAAGGCTTCGGTCGATCTGACCTTCGGACTGACCGGCGTCGATCGGGCCTTTCAGAACGTCTACGACTCCCCGAATGTCGACAAAGTCGTGGCCGTCACCCTAAACATCCCGGTCTTCGACTGGGGCCAGAAAAAACACGTCCTGGCCGCCAGCCAGGCCCAGGTCGACACCCAAAAGCTCTCCGCCCAGGAACAGAAGCGGCAGATCGAAGTCGAGATCCGCCAGGCCTACCGCAACCTTCAGAACCAGATGCGGCAGATCGAGATCGCCGAGAAGAACATCAAGAACGCCCAACTGACGTACGAGATCAACATGGAACGATACAAGAGCGGCTCCCTCTCCTCCAAAGACATCCAGTTCTACCAGCTCCAGCTCTCCCAGCAGAGACTCAACGAAGTCTCGGCCCTGATCAACTATAAGCTCGCCCTGCTCGACATCAAGATCCGCTCGCTTTGGGACTTCGACGCCAATGTCTCGATCGTCGAGAAAATCTAGGAGAACGCCCGTGAAAAAAGCCGCCCTCCTCATTTCGACTCTGGCCGCCGTCCTGGCGCTCGCGAGCTGCCGGGAGGAGTCCCTGAGCGTCGAGACCGAATCGACGATCCCGGTCAAGACGGCCGAGCTCGCGACCCGGACCATCCAGGAATTCGTGACCGCGACCGGCACCGCTTTCGCCATCCGCGAAGTCCAGCTCAAGACGGAGCAGGCGGGCCGCTACCTCCTTCATCCGAATCCGCGCGCGGGCCGGCCGTATCGGATGCGCGACGCCGTCAAAAAAGACGAGATCCTGATTTCGCTCGAGAATCCCGAATTCCTGAACCAGATCGCCTTCGAATCCAAAAAGCTTCAAAAAGAGACCGCCGAGCGGGAATACACCAAACAGCAGAGCGTCTACGAGAAAGGAGGGATCACCCTCAAGGAGCTGGCCGACGCCCAAAGGGCCTTCATCGACTCGAAGTACAGCTTCGAGAACGCGGTCCTGGCCTTGAAGAAACTCGAGGTCCGGGCCCCCTTCGACGGGATCGTCGTCGACCTTCCCCATTTCAGCGACGGCCAATGGATGGACGCGAACGCCGCCGTGGTGAAGATCATGGATTTTTCGCGCCTTTACGCCGACTTGACTCTCCCCGGGAAGGATATGGACCGGCTGGGGCAGGGACAGAAGGTCGCCGTGACCGATTACAGTCAGCCGACGACCGCCCTCACCGGAACTGTCACCCAAATCTCCCCCGCCCTGGACCCGGAGAGCCGGATGTTCAAATTGAGGATCGATATCCCCAACGCCGGGCTCCGCCTCAAGCCGGGCAGCTTCATCAAAGCCGACATCGTCGTCCGGGAGAAGGCCGACGCCCTGGTCATCCCCAAGTCCATCATCCTCGACCGCCGCGGGGCCAAGACCGTCTTCGTCGTCGAGCGGGGCATCGCCCTCGAGCGGAGGATCCAAACCGGGATCGAGAACGCCGACGACACCGAAGTGACGGGCGGCTTGAAAACGTCGGAACGGGTCGTCATCGAAGGCTTCGAGACCCTTCGCGACCGCTCCCGGGTCAAGATCGTCGAATAGCCCGCCGATGGAAAAGCCAGCCCGCTTTTCGGTCAAGTATCCGACGACGGTCATCATGGCCGTCGCGGCGGTCCTTCTGCTCGGAATCATTTCCTACCAGAGGCTGGGGATCGACCTCCTCCCCCGTCTCGACAGCCCCCGGCTCTTCGTCGAGGTCCAGGCCGGGGAACGCCCGCCGGAGGAAATGGAGAAGCAGTTCGTCGAGAGGCTCGAGGCTCAGGTCGCCCGCGGGCGAAACGTCACCGACGTTCTGTCCTCGTCGCGCGTCGGCAAGGCCTTGATCACCGTGGAATATCAGTGGAACACCGACATGGACGAAGCTTATCTCGACCTCGAGAAGGCCGTCGCCGATTTCGGCCGGACGAGCGGGGCCGATGAAATCAACGTCTCCCAGCTCGACCCCAACGCCCGGCCGGTCATCACCGCCGTTCTGACCCACGACGAGATCACCGACCTCGACCGGCTCAGGATGACGGCCGAGAACAACATCCGCAACGAGCTCGTCCGCCTGCCCGGCGTCGCCGCCGTGGAGCTCCTGGGCGACCGCCGCCGGGAGATCGAAATCCAGTCGGACGCCTTCACCCTCGCCGCCTACGGGCTGACCATGGACCAGCTCGCCTCGACCATCCAGAACTTCAACCGCAACCTCTCCGGCGGGACGATCACCGAGATGGGGATCCGCTATTCGGTCCGGGGAGTGGGCCGGCTCGTTTCGCTCGAAGACATCCAGAAACTCATCGTCGCCTACAAGACCAAAGAGGCGGCGGGGATGCAGCCGGCCGCGCGGACAGCCGTCTATCTCCGGGACGTGGCCGCCGTCCGGCACGTCCAGAGCGAGCCCGAAAACATCGTCCGCTTCAACGGCCGGGCGGCCGTCGCCCTGGAGATCTACAAAGAGGCCGGGGCCAACACGACCGCGGCATCCAAGAGTATCCGGGACGAGCTCGCGGCCCTGGGCGGGTCGCTCCCCGGATACCGGATCGACCTCCTCCAGGACCAGGCGGGCTTCATCAAGGCCGCGATCGGCGAGGTCGAGCAGTCGGCCCTCGTCGGCATCGTCCTGGCGATCCTGGTCCTGTTCGTCTTTCTCCGCAAGTTCGGCGTCACCGCGATCATCGGCCTGGCGATCCCCGTTTCGGTCGTGGCCACCTTTAATTTGATGTATTTCAACGGCCTGACCCTGAATATCATGACCCTGGGCGGGCTAGCCCTCGGCGCCGGAATGCTTGTCGACAACGCCATCGTCGTCGGGGAGAACATCTTCCGCCACGCTGAAGGAGGGCTATCGATTCGGGACGCCGCCGTCCGCGGCGCCGGGGAGGTCGGGGGAGCTATCACCAGCTCCACCTTGACGACGATCGTCGTCTTCCTGCCCATCGTCTATCTTCACGGGATCGCGGCGGAGCTGTTCAAGGATCAGGCTTGGACGGTCGCCTTCTCTCTGCTCTCCTCGCTCCTCGTGGCTCTGGCCGTGATCCCTATGCTCTTTTCCCGGATGATCAAGCCGAGGGCGATGATCGCCGCCTCCCGATCCCTCCGGTTCGAGTTCTATGGCCGCCTGCTTCCGAAGATCATCCGCCGCCGCGGACTCGTCGTCGTCCTCGGACTGGCCGCGGTCGGCGCCGGGATTTTCGGACTGCGGTTCATGGGCAGCGAGTTCCTGCCTCAACGGACGGCCCGCGAGCTGATTATCCACTTGGAGCTCCCCGAAGGAACGGGGCTCGAACGGACCGAAGGGGCCGTCCGGAATGTCGAAGCCTTGATCCGGGAGCGGGCCGGCGACAGGATCGGACTTCTCTATTCGCGGGTCGGCCCCGCGGGAACGGCCCAAAGCGCCTCCGAAGTCCTCGAGGACGAGAACACCGCCGTCATCCAGATCGGTTTCAAAACGAATGATCCCGCCTCTCTCCGGGCCCTGACCGCCGGCCTGGAGAAGGACCTGACCGACGTTCCCGACCTCGAAGTCCGGTTTGACCGGCAGGAATCGACCCTCCAATCGGCCCTGGGAACGACCGGTTCCCCGCTGGCCGTCGAGATCAAGGGCGAGGACCTGGAGACGCTGGTCAAACTGGCCGACGAGGTCAAAGGCCGGCTGGCCGCGGTCCCCGAGCTGGCCGGCCTCGAGACCAGTTTTCAAGGAGGAAGGCCCGAGATCGACATCGAGGTCGACAAAGCCCAGGCGTCCCGCTACGGCCTGCGGGCCGATACGATCGGGAACCAGGTCAAAAACGTCCTCGCCGGAAGCGACTTGGGCGAGCTCCAGGAGGGCGGCGAGTACCTGAAAATCATGCTTCGCAATCCCAAAATCACGGTCGGCGGGCTCAAGGATATCGTTCTTAACGCCCCGTCGGGCCTCCGGATCCCCTTGAGCGATGTCGCCCGGCTCGTCCGGACGGAATCGCCCCGCGAAATCATCCGCCGCAATCAAACCCGGGTCGCCGAAGTCCGCGCCCAGATCGCGGGCAGAGCGCCTTTCGACCGGATCGTTGCCGGAGTCCGCGAGGCGATCCGGGGCGTTTCCCTCCCCGAAGGATACACGATGGCGATCGCGGGCGAAGAGATCCTGCGCCGAGAATCGTTCAAGAACCTCAAATTCGCCCTCCTCCTGGCGATCGTCCTGGTGTATATGGTCATGGCCGCCCAATTCGAATCCTTGATCCATCCCTTGATCGTGCTTCTGACCATCCCCTTGGCCGGGGTCGGATCGATCGGCCTCCTCCTCGCCCTCGGCATTCCCTTCAACATTATATCCCTCATCGGCCTGATCATGCTCGCCGGGATTGCGGTCAACAACGCCATCATTCTCGTCGACCTCATCAATCAATGCCGGCGGGCCGGGATGGGCCTTGACGAGGCGATCGTCTATGCCGGCCGGATGCGGATCCGGCCCATCCTCATGACCAGTCTGACGACTATCCTGGCTCTCTGTCCCCTGCTGTTGGGGATCGGCGAGGGCGCCTCGCTTCGGGCCCCGATGGCGGCGGCCGTGATCGGGGGGCTGACGAGCTCGACCCTCCTGACCCTGGTCGTGATCCCCGCCGTCTACCGCCTGATCGGCCGAAAACCCCTCCGCGGGACTGCGGGAAAGGCATGATCGGCTTTTTCATCCGGCGCCCGATCCTCGTGGCCATGATTCTGGCCGGATTCTGCCTTCTGGGCGTCCTGTCCTATCTTCAGCTTTCCATGGAGCTCATCCCCCAATCCGAGCTTCCCCGGATGATCGTCACGGCCCGGAGCGGTCAAACCTCGGATCCCGGTTATGTCGAGCAACACGCCGTCATCCCCTTGGAGAGCGCGATCGCCGGACTTGATAAAATCGAGAGGATCGAGTCGCGAATCGACCAGCGGCGGGCGACGATCACCGTCTATTACCGGCCGGACGTCCGCCTCAAATACGCGTTTCTCAAGCTCCAACAGCGGGCCGCGGCCGTCCAGGCCCAGCTCGGGACCGAGTTCACCATCGCGGTGGCAAAATCCGACGCCGAACAGCTTTCCAACCGGTTCCTCGTCCTTCAAGCCAGGGGCGAGGGAACCCTCGACCAGATCCGGGCCGTCGTGGACGAGAAGATCACCCCGGAGCTGGCGAACCTCGACGGCGTCGCCGGCGTCCAGGTTTACGGGGGACGACGCCGGTCGGTCGAAGTCCTCCTCGACGAAGAAGTCATGAGAGCCTACGGGCTGACTTCGGGCCAGATCGCATCCAAGATCGCCGAACAGTCGGGCCAACGCCTCTTTCTCGGCCAGTCTCAGGAAGGCCGAAAAGAATTTTTCGTCAATTTGGTCAGCGAGTACACAACCCTCCCCGCTCTAGGCGACCTGGTCATTAAAGATCAGGGGCCGATCCTCTTGAAACAGATCGCGACCATCGCCGAGGGGGGGGCCGAACAGGAAACGATCTCCCGGGTCAACGGCCGGGAATCGGTCAGTCTGACCCTCCAACGCAGTTGGGAGGCCAACCTGATCAGCCTGGCCCGCCGGACCCGTCAAGCGATCTCGGCGCTCGAAGCGAAGGTCAAGCCGGACGGGATCAGCCTGGTGATCCAGGCCGACGAGGCCAAAACGATCGAGGACAACATCCAATCGATTCTTTGGTTGATCCTGACCGGCGGCCTTTTAGCCGTGGCCGTCCTCTGGGTTTTTTTGCGGAATCCGGCGCTGGTCCTGACGGTTGCGGCGAGCGTGCCCATCTCCGTCCTCATCTCGATGAACGTCTTCTACGCCCTGGGCCTCACGATCAACACCCTGACCATGGTCGGATTGGCGATCGCCGTGGGGATGCTCGTCGACGCCAGCGTCGTCGTTCTCGAAAATATCATCCGCCATGCCGGGCGGACTGAGGATATCGGCCAGGCCGTCGTCCGGGGAACGACCGAAGTAGCCCGGGCGGTCTTCGCTTCCACCCTGACGACGGTCGCGGTGTTCTGTCCTTTCCTGTTCACGGTCAATCCCGAAGTGAGAACGTTGGGAGCCCAGGCCGGAGCTTCCATCATCACCACCCTGCTCGTCTCCATGGCCGTCGCTTTTCTGCTCATCCCGGTCCTGGCCTACCGGTTCCTCTCCCGCCGCGGAAGCCTCCGCGGAGGGCGATCCCCGAGAACCCGGCCGCTCGGACGGATGCGTCAGGTCTATATCGTCCTTCTCAAAACCTGCCTGCGTTTCCCGGGCCGGACCGTCATCGCGGCGGTCGCCCTTTTTTTCCTGAGCCTCGGCCTCTGCCTGACCCTCAGCGTGAATGTCCCGCGCGAAGTCGCCCTCGACACCTTCAATATCTACGCCCTGATGCCGTCCGGGACGACGCTCGAGGCCGCCGACGAACAGGTCAAGGCCATGGACGGCCTCCTCCAAAATATCCCCGAGGTGGCCGAGCGGCTGGCCACGATCCAGGAAGACGGGGTGATTTTCGCTTTCAAGCTCGCCGAAGATTCCGCCGAGACATCCGACCGGACGATCAGCGAGATCAAGGAAGATGTCCTCGGCCGCCTGTCCCAATCCTTCCCTCGGGTCACCTTCTCGGAGACCGAACCCCAGCAAAACGCCCGCTTTGCCGGCGGCGCGGGGAGCGGAGGAGGCGGCCGCCAAGGCGGGGCGAGCCTGACCCGATGGCTGGGGATCGGCGCCGCCCAGGAAAAAGTCCTGGTCCGCGGCCTGGACCTGGAGCTTCTCCGGGCCGTCGCCGAGGACGTCCAGTACAACATCGCCAACCTGGAGACGGTCCGGAGCGTCCAGATCAGCGTCTCGGACCAGTCGCCGACGATCGACCTCCTTCTCGACCAGGCCTCGATGAGCCATTTTGACGTCAGCCTCCAAGCCATGAGGAATGAGCTGGCCGGTTTCCAGCGCGAGACCCTGGCCGGGGTCCGATTCAAGACGGGGACCGAAGAGATCGACATCCTCCTCAAGAGCGCCGTCCAAAAGGAGAAAAAGACCGAGGACCTCCGCCGTCTTCAATTCCCCTCCTCGGGCGGCGGGCTGGTCCCCCTCCCTCAACTCGCCCGCCTGGTCTACGCCACCGGATCTTCGAACATCGTCCGCTTCAATCAGGAAAAACAGGTTCAGGTGACCTACCGGTTCGCCACGGAAATCGAACAATCGAAGGCCCTCCTGGAGCAGGCCAGGGCCTCGGTCGAAGACATCGTCTCGGGCATCGCTCCGCCGCCCGGCGTCCTGATCGAGACCGTCCGGGACGAAAGCGATATCTCGGAATTCTATTTTCTGGGCGCTTTGGCCATTCTCCTGATTTATATGATTCTCGCCTCGACCTTCGAGTCCCTGCGACAGCCGCTCGTGATGATGTTCACCCTGCCCCTGGCCGGCCTCGGGGCGTTCTCCGCCCTCGTCCTGACCGCGAACACGCTTTACAACGCCAACGTCCTGATCGGGTTCCTCATTCTCTTCGGCATCGTGGTCAACAACGGCGTCCTCCTGATCGATTACTCCCGCCGGCGCGAGCGGCAGGGAGAACGGCGGGAGCGGGCGCTCATGACCGCCGGGCTCACCCGGGTTCGGCCCATTCTGATCACTTCGATCACCACGATCCTGGGCATGTTCCCGATCGCCATGGGCAAGTCGGAGTACGTCTCCATGATCGGAGCGCCGTTCGCCGTGACCGTGATCGGGGGACTCGCTGTGGCGACGCTGTTTACCCTGGTCTTGATCCCGACGGTTTCCTTCGGCTTGGAAAACGCCCTTCTTTGGTGGCGGGGATTGGGATGGAAAATCAAGGTGGCCCAAGCCGCCGCTTTTATCGGGGGCGTATGGTTCCTCTACGAAAACATCGACGATGTCCTGTGGCAGGCCGCTTACACTTGCGTCCTCCTCTTGGGTATTCCCGCCTTCACCTTTTTCGCCCTCGCCGGCCTTCGCCGGAGCCGGGCTTCTCTCATCCCCGCAGGAACGCCCGTGACGATCACTCTCCGCAACATCAGCAAACTGTACGACGATTTCGCCCGGTTCACGAAGGAATGGCGAAAGGGGAAACGCGAGCCGGAGAGGGAGCGTTGCGAGGCCTCAAGGACGATTCTTCGCCGCGCTCGGATGGAGTCTCTGCTTTGGCAGGTCCCCGTGGGCCTTTTTCTCTTTTATTTCACTTATCTTTATCTCCAAGGGAACGCCTGGATCCTGATCTTCGCCGTGATTGACTACCTGTTGATCATGGGGGTTTTGCGGGCCTGGATGGGAAAAACGGCCGGGGCGCCGGCCCTCATCCGAACGAAGCTCCGAGCGGCGATCGCCGCGCTTTTCATTTGGGTCCTGCCCCTGGCTAACGGGATCTGGCTTCAGTCACGGTGGCGGCGCTGGGAGGCGACGGCCGTCGTCGTCGTTCTGTGGTACGCCGCCGTATCGGTCTATCGCGCCGCCCGGATGATCGAGGTCAGGAACATCAATGTCAATCGGATCACCGGCCGGGGACGTAAAATCCGAACGGCCTTCTACCGCTTCGTCCGCCGGATCCCGGTGATCGGCGGCCGCCCCGCGCCTTTCCAAGCCCTGGACCGGGTCAGCCTGGAGATCGGGAGCGGCATGTTCGGGCTCGTGGGCCCCAACGGATCGGGGAAAACGACCCTCATGCGGGTCGTCTGCGGGATCCTGTCCCAGACGCGGGGCAAGGTCTATTTCAACGGCCTCGACCTCGGCCGGTATCGGGAAGAGCTCCAATCGCTCATCGGCTACCTTCCCCAGGAATTCGGGGCGTATGAGAACATGACCGCCCGCCGGTTCCTGGACTATCAAGCCCGTCTCAAGGGCTTCTGGAACCGGACGAAACGCGAGGCCGCCGTCGAGGAATCCCTGCGGTCCGTCCACCTTTCGGACCGCGGCGGCGACCGGATCAAGACCTTCTCGGGAGGGATGAAACAGCGCCTTGGGATCGCCCAGACCCTCCTCCATCTCCCCCGGATCTTGGTCGTGGACGAGCCCACGGCCGGGCTCGACCCGGCCGAACGCATCGCCTTCCGCAACCTCCTGGGCGAGCTGGCCAGAGACAGGATCGTGATCTTCTCGACGCACATCATCGAGGACATCTCGAGCTCGTGCAACCGCCTGGCCGTCCTCTTGAAAGGACGCGTCCGGTTCGCCGGCACGCCGGCCGAGCTGATCGAACTAACGCGGGGGGCGGTGTGGCAGGCCGGCGTGGACGACGCCGGCTTCGATATTCTGCGCCGGACGCATAAAGTCGTCCAACATCTCCGCGAGGGGACCAAAATCAGGGCCCGGATCCTCTCGGCCGGCAAGCCGTGGGAGGACGCCGTACCCGCCGTTCCGACGCTCGAGGATTCCTATATGTGGCTGTTGGGACAGGAGGGATAGAGCGATGTCCCTGAAAAACATCCTTCGCGAGGCTTGGACCTTCTTCCGGATAAACGCCGTCCATGTCTTTTCCGGCCGGGCCGTCATCTTCATGCTCTTGGCCGGAGGCGTCTTCCTGGCCGTCGTGGTCCTGAGCCTCCTCGGCCGAGAGGCGGCCTTCAATAGTCAAAGGCTTTATGACCTTCTCCTCGTCCCCGGGATTCTGCTCGTCTTCTATCCCGCCGCCTTCGCCATCCAAAACGACAAAGACGCGGGGATGCTCGAAACTCTCTTCGGCATTCCGGATTACCGCTACAAAGTCTGGCTGGCCCGGTACGGCGCCCTCTATGTCTGCGTCGCAGCCTTGCTTTTTCTCCTGGCCCTCTTTTGCCGCGTCGGGCTCTCCTCCTTCCCGTTGGGAAAGATGATCCTGGAGCTCATGGTTCCGATTCTGTTCGTAGGGAGCCTTGCCTTTTTCGTCGCCGGCCAGACGGGAAGCGGCCTGGCCACGGC
>Ga0315274_10005569_pt1 | contig 18414 bp, 14 predicted proteins | sample YL17G02_20_MG_FD_203700 | JGI IMG/M metagenome (GOLD analysis project Ga0315274, IMG submission 203700) | Sediment microbial communities from Yellowstone Lake, YNP, Wyoming, USA - YL17G02_20 | ecosystem: Environmental > Aquatic > Freshwater > Lake > Sediment | place: USA: Wyoming | collected...
ATAAAGTTCCTCCGCGAAGAAGAAGAGGCGGGAGCGGGAGCGGAAGCGGAAGCGCGCGGGGGAGCCCTTGCCGCCGCCGCCGCCGTCGTCGTCGTCGTCGCCGCCGTCGTCTTTGACACCCACGAGAGGAGCGACCTCTGCTTCTTCTTCTGGGGAGGAGGCGCAGGATCGGCGTCCCTCCTCCCCGGCTGCTGCTCCATCTCGTTTCTTGCTGCTGCTGCTGCTGCTGTGTACGCGCAGGGGGAGCGTCGTCGAAGAAGCTGCTGCGGCCCTCTTCTCATTCGAGGGAAAACCGCGGTCCCGGGGTTTCGCTCCGAAACTTTCCTCTTCTTCTCTTCTCTTCTCACTTGGAAGACCCCACGCGGAGCCTCGCGTTCCTCGCCGCGTCCTTGGCGTCGGCCACGTTGTCCCTCATGTTGGCGATGCCCTGTTCGCGCGCGCGGACCTTTTTCGAGAGCAAGGGGGCGCCCGCGACGGCGCAGGCGACGAGCACTCCGAGCACGACGCGGTGCTGCGGGGCGCCGAACGAGATGGGCATGGCCCGGAGAGGGCCTTTGGCTCTGGGTTTTGCTTCGTCTCTCTCTCTTTCCTTTCGAGAGAGAGGCGGTTGGGGCGGCGGAGGAGGTCTCGGTTCGTGCACGGAGGGAAACAGAGAGAGAAAGAGAGAGAGAGAGAGAGAGAGAGAGAGAGAGTGCGAGAAGAACGGGAAGGAGGGCGTGGGCGGACGAATTGGCAAAAGAGCGAGGGAGAAGGCGTCGCCGGGCGTCGAGAGTGAGGCTCGCTTCTTGGCGATGATCGGATCTCGACGTTTTTTCTCTTCTTCTCCTCTCTCTCTCTCTCTTTCTCTCTCAGCGTCACTTTTTCCCTTTTCTTCTCTCCGCGCAGAGATCTTTTCCGCTTGTCTTTTTTTAGCAAGCTCCTTCACCATGGGGGTACGTACACCAGCTATGCTTGATCCTGAGCACGGCTGCTCCCGCGTCGCGCGGGAGCTGGCCCGCGCGGGGAGGGGCACTGAGCTCGCTCTGCTTCTGATTTGGAGGAAAGAGCAAAAAGAGGGAGAGAGCTCGCCTCTCGCCCCCCCCTGCTTCTTACGGTGGCCCGCCGGGACATCTCTCCTTGCTTCGCTCCTCTGTGGGAGCTCGCGCACGGTTTCTCGCTGACATCCGTCGCTGCAAAAAGAGAGAAAGCAAAGAGCACGAGCGAGCGCGAAGCGGAGCGACAAGAGAGGGGAGCGGCCGGCATCGATGAGCAGAGGCGGCGGCGGCCCGTCGTCGCGCCTCTTTCGCTCCATCGCCCGCCCGTCTCCTGCTTGCGGCGCTTGCTCTCCTAGCTCGCCTCCCTTCAAAAGCGCGATCAAAGCCCCTTCGTCGTCGCTCCCTGCGACCAGAAACATCGTTCAAGGGACGCGCACGTCGATGCTGCCCCCTTCTTTGAACCGAGGCGAAATTGCCGGCGCCCGGCGGCTCGATCGCTCCGATCTCTCCCGCTCACCTCTCAACCTCCTCATCGGCCTCCCCTCAAACATCCCAAAAAAACCCAAAACTTCGCAGTCGCTCGTCGCCCCCGAGTCATTCCAGCACATCATCCGCGTGCTCAACACCAACTTGCAGGGTGCCGTGAAGACCCCCTTCGCGATGACCTCCGTCGCCGGGATCGGCCGCCGCTTCGCGATCCTCGCCTGCAAGAAGGCCGAGGTCGACATGAAGAAGCGCGCGGGCGAGCTGTCGGCCGCCGAGCTCGAGCAGCTGATGGTGATCGTGTCCAACCCGCGCACGTTCAAGGTCCCCGACTGGTTCCTGAACAGGCAGCGCGACCCCAAGGACGGCACCACGACGCAGCTGACGTCGTCGGCGCTCTCGTCCAAGATGCGCGACGACTTTGAGCGGCTCAAGAAGATCCGCAACCACCGCGGGCTGCGCCACTACTGGGGCCTGCGCGTCAAGGGGCAGCACACCAAGACGACGGGACGCCGCGGGCGCGTCGCGACCACGGGCAAGAAGAAGTAGAGAGCAGAAGGAGGAGGAGGAGGAGGCTGGAGAGGTGGGAGAGAGAGGGGAGGAGAGAGGGGAGAAGCGGCGAATCTGTTTTGCTCTCTCTCCTCTCTCTTTTCTTTTCCTTTTGCCTTTTGCTTTTTTTTCCCCCCCTCTTTTCAATGTTCAACTTTGCAACTTAAAACAACTGTTCAGGCTCTTATATGCTCTTGGGAGAAAGAGAGAGAAAGGGAGCGCGGGAGCCAGCGAGCACTTTTCGTTTTCATCGAGAGAGAGAGAGAAGAAGAGTTAGCGTTTTTCTTTCCTCTTTTCACCTCTCTCTTTTCATTTTTCGATCGCCCGAAGGAAAGAAACTTGCGTCGCTCTTCCTTTTCCTGTCGCTCGCTCCTTGTACTCTTTCTGTCTCTCTCCAAGGGGCACGACGGAAGACGTTCTGCGCGTTTGTGTGTGCTGCCGCTAGAGTCTGTCTCTCTCGAAGAAGCGCCCTCTGTGCAGTCACTGGAAGAGAAAGCATTGATTTTTTTCTCTCTCGCTCGACCATCGAATCGATCAGTCTCTTTTTAGCGTTTCCTCTTCGCTATGTCGGTACGTTGTTCACGCCTTGGAGTCTCGAGCCACAGCGCAGCTCCCGGCTCGCTTCCTCCCTGGGTCGAAGAACGAAAATAATAGAAGAGAGAGAGAAAGAGAGAGGAAGAGTCGCAAACACGATGATGGAGGTCGCAGGAAAAACGATCGCGCGTTTTTCTTTTTTTCGACCTCGGCCCCTTCTTCCGTTCTCACTTTCTTCCGCTGCCTTTCCCCTCCAAAACCAAACCGAAACAAAACACTCTTCAAAAGATCTTTGAGTACAACGGCTCCGCCATCGTCGCCATGGCGGGAGACGGCTGCGTCGCCATCGGCTCCGACCTCCGCTTCGGCGTCCAGTTCCAGACTCTGGCGACGGACTACAAAAAGTGCCACCGCATCCACGACCGCCTGTTCGTCGGCCTGGGCGGGCTCGGCAGCGACGCGCAGACTCTGGCGGCGCGCCTCCACTTCAAGCACAACATGTACCGCCTGCGCGAGGAGCGCGACATGCGCCCGGCGGCCTTCTCGCAGCTGCTGTCGACGACGCTGTACGAGAAGAGGTTCGGCCCCTACTTTGTGTCCCCTGTCGTCGCGGGGCTCGAGGGGCTCGACGCCGGGGGGAAGGAGGGAGGGGACGGCGCCGTCCGAGGCTTCAAGCCTTACCTGGCAGGCATGGACTCCATCGGGGCCATCGAGACCGCCGAGGACTTTATGGTGGCCGGCACGGCGCCGGACTCGCTCTACGGGATGTGCGAGTCGATGTGGCGGCCGAAGATGAAGGAGGACGAGCTCTTCGAGACCGTCTCGCAGTGTCTGCTCTCGGGGCAGGACAGGGACGCTTTGGCGGGCTGGGGCGCCGTCGTGTACGTGCTGAGCAAGGACGGGTGCGTGGCGCGGACGCTCAAGGGGAGGATGGATTAGAGTTGGGCAAGAGAGGGGAGAGGAGAGAGAAGGGAGCGGGTTTTTTTTTGTAATTTCGGGTTTGCTCTTTCGCTGTTTTTTTTTCTTTTTTGAGGTCGAGCTTTTACTAGTTTTTTTTGTATCTCTTGCTTCTTTCTTCTCGCTCCTTCGTTCCGCCTTCTTTTTTATAATCAGGATGCGCGGCGCTCTCAGGCGCGGGGCGCACACGCCCTTCTCTACAGCGACGACGCCTGCCCTTCGCCGCCGCTGCCCCGCGGCGACATCAGGCAGCAACAGATTGTCATCGCCCGTCGTCGTCCTCGCCACCTCCGAGTCGTCCCCGCCCTCCGCTGCCGGCATCTCCCCCCCCGCGGTGGGCTCCCACTTCCTACACGTCGACGACTGGTCCCGGGAGAAGCTTGACGCCGTGCTCGCGACGGCCCAGGAGGTCAAAGCCATCTTCAAGTCCAAGGACGCGCAGGACTTCAAGCCGCTGGCCGGCAAGACGATGGCAATGATCTTCACCAAGCCCTCGATGAGGACGAGGGTCAGCTTCGAGACGGTAAGAAGCTGGATTTGATTTCTTCTTGTGCTGATAAATCAGATCGGAATGTGCTCTGGTCGCTAGAATTCTTTCTTTTCCTTTGGCCTCTCAACCTCTTCTTTTCAAAAAACAAAACTCCAAAAACTCAACCGCAGGGCTTCTACAAGCTCGGCGGCCACGCGATCTACCTCGGCCCGGACACCATCGAGTTCGGCAAGCGCGAGGCGACCAAGGACATCGCGAGGGTGATGGCGAGGTACAACGACGTCATCATGGCCCGCCTCTTTGCGCATGCCGACATTCTGGAGCTGGCAGAGTACTCCTCCTCGCCCGTCGTCAACGGCTTAACTGATTACAACCACCCCTGCCAGATCATGGCCGACGCGCTGACGATGCTCGAGACGGTGGGCAAGATCGACGGGAGCAAGGTCGTCTACGTCGGGGACGGGAACAACATCGCCCACTCGTGGATCAGGCTCGCGGCGAGGTGAGGGGAACGTTTTTCTCGATCTTTTCTTCTCCGATTCTTTCCCTCTCTCTCTCTCTTCATTTTTTCTTTTTCTCGCTCTTCTCCGTACTCAAGCGCTCGGATCGGTTCTCACCCTTTTGAGCAAACCCGAAACCAATAAAAAAACGAAACCAAAAAGGTACGACTTCGACTTTGTCTGTGCGTGCCCGCGCGGCTTCGAGCCCGACCCGCTGACCGTCGCCGCCGCCAACGCCGCCGCCGGCAGGGAGCGCGTCACGATCTCGCACGAGCCGATGGAGGCCGTCAAGGGGGCCGACGTCATCTACACCGACGTGTGGGCGTCGATGGGCCAGAAGGACGAGGCCGCGGCCCGCAGGGAGCGCTTCAAGGGGTTCCAAGTGAACGAGGAGATGATGAAGCAGGCCGGTCCCCAGGCGTGGTTCCAGCACTGCCTCCCCGCCGAGCGAGGCGTCGAGACGACCGACGCGGTGGTCGAAGGGAAGAGGTCTGTTGTGTTCCAGGAGGCCGAGAATAGAATGCACGCGCAGTGTGCGGTGCTGCTGCACTGCCTCGACAAGGCTTGATTTCGCCTCTCCTTTTTTAACTTTTTTTCGGAGCGGGAGAGAGAGAAGACGGAAGGGAGAGGAGGAAGAGAGAGAGAGGGTCGCGATTTTTTCTGTTTTTCTTTATCTTTTTCCTCTGATTGTAACGCGCGCGCGCACGAGAGAGAGAGAGAGGAAATTGACAAAGAGAGAATTTGATCGATTTGTTTCCGGCGAGGGGAGCGGGAGCGGCGGGCGAAAGAGGGGAAGGAGGTGAGAAGAGGAAAAAGGCAAAGAGCGAGAGAGGGAAAGCGCAGAGGCTCTCCCTTTCTTCTCTCGACCTCGACCTCCTCGACTCCGCGACCGCTCCCTCTCTCGACCCCCCGGTTCTCTCCCGGCTAGGTTTTTTTCCCGACTACATTTTATTTAAGTATGATAATAAAGCTCAACGGGATAGTAATGGCGTTGGCTTGCCTTTAAATTGCTCGTCCCCTTGCGCGTGCAGCAGCAGCTGGAGAAAAAGTATCCGAGCGGCTAGTAGGTGGCGTGAAAGGGAAAGCTTCGAACGGAATCGAAACTTCTTTTACTTCTTAGCCTCCCCGACCAGCTCCTGAACCTTTGCCTGCGCCTTTCCCGCGATCTCCTTGATCTGTTCGCGCTTGGACTGGGTGAGAATTGGGATTTTAGAGGAGGAGGAGGAGGAGGAGGAGGAGGAGGGATTAAGAAAAGGTCGTTTCCTTCATCTTCTGACACGAAACTTGCGGACACCATGCGGACATCAAAACTCACATTGTCTTTCAGAGCAGATTTAACTGACTCGCTCGCAGCGTGGACCGCGTCTCCTGCCTTTTCGCCGAGTGCAGAACGAACGGCCGCTTCAACCTTGTCGTCTGCGGCATCGACGGCGGCTGCGACTTTGTCCAGGGCAGCATCCATGGCGTTTTTTTGTTGCTTGATGCGAGAAGAAGAAGAAGAGGTGGAGATAAAAAAGGAGGAGGTGGACGAAAAATGATGACTTTTTTATTTTTCACTTGTTTTTTTTCGGAAAAAGAAAAAGGGGGCACTTTTACAGGCCTCATTCACAGCTTTCCGCCACGGACAATGAGCTCACACGACGCCCCTAAGACCGCGCAGCTGCGCTGACACTCTCATTCTGAACGCGCTCGGCGCATGGAAAGCAACTGGGAGCCCAGCAGGGGCAAGAGAGAGCACGACAAACGTCCGTCGTCGTCGAGCCGAGGTCGCCATCGAGCGCCCCCTCTTCCTCTGCCACCCCCTGCCTCGACCCCGACGTCGCGTGCCTTCTTCGACCCCGACGCCCGTCCCACGGCGCGCCAGGCTCAGATGCAGCAGGAGGAGCGCGAGAGGCGCATGCTCGTGGCGCAGCAGATCGCGGCGGAGCTCAGGCTGAAGGCAGAGGCCAGGGAGAGGGAGCAGAGGAAGCAGAGGAAGCAAGAGGAGCGAGCGGCGGCGACCGCGGCGGCGGCGGCGGCAGCGGCGGGAGCGGGCGCGGGCGCGGGCGCCGGGGAGAGGAGCGGGGGGCCTCCTCCCTCCTCCTCCGCCGCCGCCGCCGCTCCCGCGGTCGCAGCGCGGTCCTTTTTCAACCCGCGCGACAGGCCCACAGCGAGGCAGAAGGCCGAGATGGAGAGGGAGGAAGAAGAGGCTCGGGTGAGGAGGAGGGCGAGGGCATCAGCAGCAGCAGCAGCAGCAGCGGAAAGAGAAGCGGCGGAAGCGGCAGCAGCGGCGGCGGCAGCGGCGGCGAAGAAGAACAAGGGGAAAAAGAGGGTTTTGGAAGACGAAGACGGAGACGGAGAGAGGCGCGCCAACCCTCCCCCCCTGGCTTTCCGCCCATTGCCACCAAAAAGGACCGCCGTCGCTATCTCCCCGAGGCTCACCACGGCGCGGCCGCGGCAGCAGCAGCAGTGGCAGCAGCAGCGGCAGCAGCAGCAGCAGCAGCCTTTTTCTTCTTCCCCCTCGCTCGTCAGGCCCCCCGCAGTCGCCTTCCCGGCTCCTCCCGCTGCTGCTCCCGCGACGAGGAGGACGGAGATGAACCTCGTCCAGCTGCTGCAGCAGCGGAGGCAGCAGCAGCAGCAGCAGCAGAGAGCAACGGCGGCGGGAGGAAACGGGAGGAAGAGGCCCGCCGCCGCCGCGGCCCGCGGCGGCGCTCCGCCGCTCGTTTCTTCCTCCTCCCGGGCGACGGCGGCGGCGGCGGCGGCCTCTTCTTTCCGCGGCGTCCCCGCCTCCGCGGACCAGGAGGCGCACCTAGCCGCGGCCAACGACCTGCTCGCCGCGGAGGCGATGGACGGGAGGCTGTGGTTCGCCGCGTGCGCCGACGGAGACGAGGAGGAGGGCACCGGCGGAGGTGCCGCCGCCGCGGGCGCCGCGCCTCCCTCGTCGTCCTCGCTGCCCCCTGTCCCGGCCTCCTTCCCTTCCCCTCGGGCGTACGTCGGCTCCTTCCTGCCCTTGGTGCTCGAGGAGGCGAGGCAGGAGGTGCGGTCGTCGTGGGCAGAGGCCGTCGCCGCGGGGAACAAGAGCTGGCCGGTGAGCGTCGAGAGGGTCGACGGCTTGGAGGAAGGGGGGGAGGGAGGGGGGGCGGCGGCGGCGGCGGGGGCGGCCGAGGCCGAGGCCAAGGCCAAGGCGGCCCCGGAATCGCCCTTCTGCGGGCCTCCCTTGTCCTCCAGGACAGCAGCAGCAGCAATGCCGCCGAGAGCATCCCCCCCCCTCTCGGCCTCCTCGCCCCCCTCGCCGCCGGCGCCGGCGGTCGAGGCGAGGCTCCGCTTCCCGGGCGCGAGGCCGCCGCCGGGGGCGCTCCGCGACGGCGACGTCGTCGTCGTCACGCGCGGGCTCCCCCCGGGGGGCCGCGGAGGCGCGGGAAAGGGGGAAGGGCCGGAGGAGCCCCCTCTGGACTGGGCCGCGGGAGGGAGGGCGCGCGCGGCCGCGGAGGGCGTCGAGCTCGAGGAGGGGGAGCTGGCCCTCGACGCAGCGGCGGCGGCGGCGGCGAGGGCAGCGACGGCGAGCGGGCAGCAGCAGCAGCCCCTACGCCCTCCCCCTCCCGCCACCGGCAGAGACCGCGGCGGCGCCTGCCCCGTCGCCGGGATAATCCGCTTCTCTGGAAACGCTGTTACGCTCACCACGCGCTGCCGCTGCCCGAGGCACCACCGAGGAGGAGGGGGAGCAGGAGCAGGAAAGGGAGGAGGAGAGGAAGAGGACCCCCCTTGCGTCGCCGCGCTGCGCTCGCTTGCAGCCGCCGCTTCCTCCTCCTCCTCTTCCTCCGCGACGAGGCAAGAGGACGGGGGCCGCCGATGGTACCTCACCGTCGTGGGCAACCTCGTCACGCACGCCAGGGAGGTCGCGGCGCTCTTCGCCATGCCGGCGATGCCGTTGGCGCGGGCGCTGCTCTCCCCGGGGGCGGCCGCCGCGGCGGCGGGAGCGGCCGCCGCCCGCTGGCCCAGCGAGGCCTCTTCCCGCGCCTTTATCGGCAAGCTGCAGGAGACGTACGACCACGCGCAGCTGCGGGCGATAGAGGTCGCGGCGGGCCACCTCAGCGCCGGAGGTGGGGGCGGGGGCGGGGGTGGGAGCTGCGACCGCCGCGACGGCGGCGGCGGCTCTTCGGCCCCTCCGCGCCCGCCGCTGTTCACGCTCGTGCAGGGTCCCCCGGGAACGGGCAAGACGCACACCGTGACGGGAATCCTCAACGTGTGGCACCTGGTCGCCTACCAGAGGCACCACGCGGCGACGATAGCGGCGCTGACGAGAGGGGGCGGCGGCGGCGGAAGCGGAAGCGGGGGCGGCGCCTTCCCTCCGGGCCTCTTGGCCGACTTCGCGCCAACGCTCCCTTTCGCCACAAACAGCTCCAACTCAAACTCGAAGCCCCGCCTTCTCGTCTGCGCGCCCTCCAACGCCGCCGCCGACGAGCTCCTCGCGCGGGTGATGGACCGGGGCTTCTTCGACGGCCACGGCAGAACGTACAGGCCCGACGTCGTCCGCGTCGGAGCCGACTCCTCGCCGATGACGGAGCGCGCGAGGGAGGTGTGGGTGGAGGGGAACGCCCTCGCGCTGCTGGAGGCGCCGCCGGCGCAGAGGAGCGTGGAGCTGCAGCAGGCGAGGTGGGACAGCGCGAGGGCGAGGAGGCAGGTCGAGGCGCTGCGGCTCTCCTTCCCCCCCGCGCCCTCGGCCTCAGCCTCGGCGGCGGCCTCGGCGGCGGCGGCGGCGGGAGCGGCGGCCCGCGAGGCAGCGGCCGGGGACCTCGCCGCCGCCGCCGACGCCCTGGACAAGGTCGAGGCCCTCGTCGAGCGCCTCGAGATCGCCGACCGCGCGGCGCAGGGCGGGGGCGGGAACGGCGGCGGCGGCGGCGGCGGCGGCGCGGACAGGCGGCAGGCGCGCGAGCGGCTCGAGGCGCTGCTGGTCTCGCGCGCCGAGGTGGTCTTCACGACGCTGTCGTCGACGGGGCGGCGCGTCTTCCGGCGGCTCGCCGCCGTCTTTGACACCGTGCTGGTCGACGAGGCGGCGCAGGCGACCGAGCCCGCGCTGCTGCAGGCGCTGCGCTTCGGCGCGCGCAGCGTCGCGCTCGTCGGGGACCCGAGGCAGCTCCCCGCCACGGTGCGGTCCGGCGGGGCCGCGCGGGCGGGCCTCGCGAGGTCGCTGTTCGAGCGCCTTGCCGACGGGGAGGGAGGCGGCGGCGGCGGCGGGGCACGGGGAGCGCGGGGGGCCGTCGGGAGAGGCCCCCGCCTCGCCGTCGGGTCGTCGCCTTCTCCCTCTCGCCCTGCTCCTCCGGCCGCGGCCGCGGCGGCGGGCGTGCCCGTCGAGCTGCTGCGCGTCCAGTACCGGATGCACCCCGAGATACGCTCTTTCCCCTCCCGGGCCTTCTACGCTGGCGCGCTGGAGGACTCGGCGGCCGTGCGGAGCCGCCCCGCGGAGCCCTGGCAGCGGCGCGAGGGCGGGGGGGGCGGGCTGCTGCTGGGGCCGTACCTCTTCTTCGACGTCGCGCGGGGCAGGGAGGCGCGCGGCGCGGGCCGCGGCGGGGCCGCGCCGTTCTTCGCCTCGGGCTCTCTTTCTTCTACCCCTTCCTTCTCCTCATCAGCATCGTCATCGTCATCTTCTCCCTCCCTGCGCAACGACGAGGAGGCCGCCCTCGCCGCCGCCCTCGTCGCAGAGCTGCGGCGCGAGTGCTCGCGGCTCGGCGCGCCCTTCCCTTCCGTCGGCGTCATCACCCCGTACCGCGCCCAGGCCGCCGCGCTCCGCCAGGAGCTCGAGCGCGCCGGCGGCGGGAGAGGCGGCCGAGGGTGGTGCACGGCGGTGGAGACGGTCGACGGGTTCCAGGGGAAGGAGGTCGACGTCGCGATCGTGTCGTGCGTGCGGTCGCGCGGCGGCGGCGGGAGGGACTACCGCCACGACGGCGGAGGCGACGGCGACGGGAGCGACGCCGCCGTCGCGGCCGTCGCCTCTCTCTCCGTCTCCCTCTCCTCCTCGACCCTGGGCTTCGTCGACGACCTGCGCAGGCTCAACGTCGCCGTCACGCGCGCGAGGCGGGCGCTCTGGGTCCTGGGAAGCGGCGAGGCGCTGCGGAGGGGGAGCGGCGCGTGGGCGGCGCTGCTGGCGGACGCGAGCAGGAGGGGGCTCGTGGTCAGGGGCGAGGACGCCTGGGGGAGGATTCGGCATCGGGCGCAGGGGCAGCAGGAGGGCCGAGGCGGGGCGGGGGGGGAGGGAGGAGGAACGAGTTTGTAAGAGAGAGAAAAAGAGAGAGAAAAATCGCACGCTCCACAACTTGAAATCCAAAAAACAAAACCCAAAAAAATGCTCACTATCGAAGCCAAGAACAAGGCCCTGGACTCGCTCGCCGACGCCCCAGTGGGCTCCGGCATCGTCCTCTCGGCCTACAGCCTCGCCGCGACGATGAAGGCGCAGCAGCAGAAGGAGGCGGAAGAGAAGGAGAAAGAAGAGAAGGAGACGACAAAGGCGGCGGTTGTTCGCCCGTGGCCGCTGCTGCAGCAGAAGCTCTCCTCTCGCCGCCGGCTGCCGCTGCAGCAGCAGCTCTCGTCCAACCCCGCCGCGGCCTCGGAGGGCCTCGAAGACGACGACGGCGGCGAAGGCGACAAGGAGAACTCGTACGAGGGCTCCTACGAGGGCGCGGACGGGATGGAAGAAGGAGAAGAGGAGACCAAGGCCGCCGGCGACAAGGAGGAGGAGAACGACGAGAAGGAGAACGCGGGCTGGGCCATGAACATGATCTCGAGCGCCGCCTCCAAGTTCCGCGTCGCCGGGATCTCGCGCAAGAGGAAGGCGGCGGGAGGGGCGTGAGGAGGAGGAAGGGAAGGCGGGGGGTAATAAACGAGGGGGGGGGGAAAGAGAGAGCGAAAGAGCGGTCGAGATGAAAAAGAGAAAAAAAACTCGAAGTCTTAGCCTCGGCCCACTCACTCGGTGTTTTTTTTCCTGCTCTCTCTGCCTCTGTCCTGGTTTTCCTTCTGCCATCCCTCCGCCCACCGCCACCCCCCAGGCCACCCCCCATTCGTAGCTAGCTGGCTCACTCGCGTTCGCTCGAGGTCCCAGCCGCTCTCTCTCTCTAGTCGCTGGATCTAGAAAGCAAATAAAGAAAGCAAAAAAACAAAAAACAAAACAATTTCGATGACGACCGCCTCGGCCAACGCGTTCCAGGCCCTGGCCCCTCGCCGCGCCCCCTCGCCCGCGCAGCAGCTCCTCAACAAGGGGAACAACGGCCTCCCTCCCGCCGACGAGAGAGAGGAAGAAAAAGAAGCCAGGCTCACCAGGGAGGCTGAGGAGGTGGCCGCTCTGGGGCGGGCCATCTTTGAAAACGGAGGAGCAGGCAAGGCGGCGAGCGGCGGCGACGGCGAGGCGAACGGGAGCATCATCCCGGAAGCCGCAGCTGCCGCGCTCATGTCCGGCAATTGGGCCGACACGGATGACGAGGAGGAGCAGCTGCGCCAGGTGAGAAAGAGGGCTCTAAGAGGTGGAGGAACAAGAGGCTTCCTCGCCCACGAGGCAGGGCAAGTCAATCGTCGGCCATTGGCCAGCGTCGTCGTCGAGCGACGGAAAAAACAAAAAACGAGACCATCGAAACTCTCTCACCTTTTTTTCTTCTCCGTCCGTTACCCTTCTTTCGCCTTCCAACCCAAAACAGAAAATCAAGCTCGAACACAGGACCATGAACGCCCTCGAGGAGATGGAGAGGGAGAAAAACGCCGAGGCAGCCGCGGCGGCGGAGCAAGACGTAAGAGAACGTTTTTCGAGTCTTTTTCCGCTTTTTCGTTTTCGCTCGCTGCGGCGGCTTGCTTTTTCATGCACGGGGAGGAAAACGAAAACTCGCCTTATCTCACTCTTTCTTCCCTCTCCTCTCCCACAAAAATAAACCCCAGCTCGCCGCCCGCAAGGCCGCGGTCGAGGCCGAGCTCGGCATCGAGGTCGCGCGCCTTTCTGATGACGAGGAAGAGGAAGAAGAGGGCAGCGACGGCGACGACAACGAGAGCGAGCTCCCTCCGAAGACGCCGCCGCCGGCCTCGTCGTCTGCAAGCAGGGACGGCGGCGCCTCTTCCGCCCCGGCCTCCGCAGAGAAGCAGCAGCAGCTGCTGCTGCAGAGACAGCTCTCGAAGAAGGAGCGCAAGAAGAAGGAGCTCGAGGAGCTGGACGCGGTGCTCTCGGAACTCGGGATCGAGGAGAAGGAGGGAGGAGGAGGAGAGGCCGGAGGAGCAGCGGCGGCAGGAACAACAACAGGGGCGGCGTCGGCGGCGGCGACGGCGGCAGACTCCGAGGCCGCGGCCCGGAGGAGGAGGAAGAAGGAGCGGGCCGCCGCCGCAGCGGCTGCCGCCGGCTCTTCCTCGTCGACGCAAGAGGCAGAGTCCGCGGCCGAAGAGCCCTCTTCCTCGGGCGAGGCGCCCGCCGCCGTCCTCGACCCCGCCGAGGCGCGGAAGCTCCTGGCGAGGAAGCGCTCCTCCTCCTCCTCGGCCGCCGGCGGGGGCGGCCCCAACAAGGAGTCCGCGTCGCAGAAGGCCCTTCGCGAGGCCAAGGAGCGGGCCAAAAAGGCCTCCAAGGGGAAGAAGAAGGACGCGGCCAAGTGGAACGAGATGCCGACGCGTTGAAAAGAGTTTTGAGATAGAGTTTTTTTTCCTATGATTGAGTTTTTCCGAGTTTCCGAGGTTTTTTTTTCGTTTGAACAAGAGAAAGAGAGAAGAAGAAGAAGAAAAATCAGTACCCCCACGACCGACCGATCAATAACACCCTGCAAAAATGGACAGATCAATTGCCCCTCTCTCTTTCTCTCTCTCCGCGCGCTGTCCCTTTTTTTTTTCGAAGGAGGTGGAGCGAACGAGAAGAGGAGAAGAAAGAAAGAAAGAAAGAAAGAAAGAAAGAAGAAGAAAAAAACATAGTGACTAAAGTCCCTCTCTCACTCTATCTCGAAGAAGAAAGCGAAAACCTTTTTCCCTCGTCTCTTCTTTCTTTTCTTTGCTTTCTTCGTTCCCGACTATGATCGCCTCTGCGCGTGCTAGCACGCGCTCGGCGTGCGTGCGAGGCGTTGCACGCAGCAGCGGCAGCGAGAGGGCCGCTGCTCCCAGGGCCAACGCCGCCCCGGTCGCCCGATCCTTTTCCTCGATCGGAAACGGTGCCTTGCCGAAGTCGACGACCATCAACCCCGACATCCGTCCCGTCGTCGCCGCCTCGCCGCGCCGCCAGGAGCGCAGCGTTGCGTGCTCCGCCGCCGCAGCTGGTGCGTCTCGAATGTTTTCTTGTCTCGTGTGTCCGAGGGGCACGATTGAAACGGCTCGATTGTCCCCGCGCGGGGGTGGGGAACGAGATGAGATTGTCCAGTTCTTGGCTAGAAGGGAAAAAAGGGAAAAAGGAAAAAAACTCACCCTCAAACCTCTCTCAACCTCGACCAAACAAAAACTATCACCAGACGCCTCCTCCTCCCCTTCCTCCCCCGACTTTGCAAAGACGGCCCTGCTCGGCGCGCTCTTCGCGGCCTGGTACGCGTTCAACATCTGGTTCAACATCTTCAACAAGCAGGTCCTCCAGGTCTTCCCCTACTCGCTCTCGTGCACGACGCTGCAGTTTGCCGTCGGCAGCGCGCTCGCGAGCCTGATGTGGCTCTTCAAGCTGCACCCGGCTCCGAAAGTGGACAAGGCGCTGATCAAAGCCGTGCTCCCGCTGGCCGCGGTGCACACGCTGGGCAACCTGCTCACCAACGTGTCCCTGGGGGCCGTCGCGGTCTCGTTCACGCACACCATCAAGGCCATGGAGCCCTTCTTCTCGGTGCTCCTCTCGGCCCTGTTCCTGGGCGAGGCCCCCACGCTCGCCGTCGTGGGGTCGCTGCTGCCGATCGTGGGAGGCGTCGCGCTGGCGTCCGCGAGCGAGGCGACGTTCAATTGGTTTGGGTTTTTGGCGGCGATGGGGTCCAACGTGACGTTCCAGTCGAGGAACGTCTTCTCGAAGAAATTCATGGGCCAGGCCAAGGGGGCGCTGGTGAGTTCGTTTTTTGGGTTTTTTTTTTAAGGTTTCCCTCCGAGAGAAGCGACAGCGGAGCGAAGAAGGTTTCTATTGTCTTTTCTTCGAGCGAAGCGATAGCGGAGCGAAGAAGGTTTATGTTGTCTTTCCTTCGAGCGAAGCGAGCGAAGCGAAGCAAGCGAAGAAGCTTTCTATAGTCTCCCCATTTTTCAGAACACTCTTCTTTTGCTCACCCCCACCCCCACCCCCCCCGCTCTCGCTCTCGTTCTTGACCTCCCCCCCCCCAACCAACCAACCAACCAATCCCTTCCCTCTTTTTTCCAAACATCAAAACAAAAACAAACAACAGGACAACATCAACCTCTTCTCCGTCATCACCATCCTCTCTTTCTTCCTCCTCGCGCCCGTCACCCTCGTCAAGGAAGGCGTGAGGCTCACGCCCTCTGCTCTCACCGCGGCGGGCGTCGCCAACCCCACGCTCGTCATCCAGCAGGCCCTGGCGGCGGCCGCGTGCTTCCACGCCTACCAGCAGGTATCGTACATGATCCTCGCGAGGGTCAGCCCCGTCACGCACTCGATCGGCAACTGCGTCAAGCGCGTCATCGTGATCGTTGCGTCCGTGGTGGTGTTCCGCAACCCGATGGGCCCGAGGTCCCTGGCCGGGACGGCGATCGCCCTGGGCGGAGTGTTCCTGTACTCGCAGGTGAAGAGGTCGCAGAACAAGAAGGCCGCGGCGGCGAAGGCGGCTTGAGAGTATTTTTTGAGTTTTTTCTTTTTTTGCAGAGAAAAAGTGGCGGAGGAAGTGGAGAGAGAGAGAGAGAGAGAAGATTTTCTTTCGTTTTCGTCTTTTCTGCTTTTGTATTTGCCATCCTCACCGGGTATCCCAAAAAGAGAGAAGAGAACATTTTGCGTTTCATTATTGGTTGTTGTTTTTAGAATGACAAGAGGGGCGCGAAGAAAAGAAAGAAACAGAGGCGGCGGGAAGAAAAAAAAAACAATCACTCGCCGTCGCCTTTCCCCTCTCCTCCGCCGCCTTGCTGCTCCTGCTGCTCGTCCCTGATGCCCAGCGCCTCCATGTCGTCCAGGAGCTCCTCGAGCGGGACCTGCGGTACGTCGTCGTCCTCCTCCTCCTCATCGCTTCCCTCCATGCGCTCGTCAGCCGCTGCTGCTCCGGCGGCGGCGCCAGCGGCGGAAGAAGGAGGAGGAGGCGCAGCGGCGGCGGCGTCAGCGACATCCGGTGCCTTGTAAAGGGCGACCCTCGCTCGGAGGTCGGGGTCCTCCTCGAGCTCCTCCATGAAGCGCTCGTAGTCGGCGGCGTCGTCGGCGGCGGCGTTGCTCCCGGCCCCTCCGGCGTTGGCGGCGGCCCTGCGCCGCGACGAGGAAGAAGACGCCGCCTCGGCGGCGGCGGCCGCCGCCGCCGCCTCCTCGCCCCCCTCGCCGCCGTTGACGTCGAGCCGCTTGAGCACCCACGGCCTGCGCTCCCCCCTCGCGCGCCTCCTCGCCCTCGCCGCGTCGTGCGACTTGCGCACGAGCAGCGCGTCCGGGATCGACAGGCGGCCCGACTCCACCGCGGCGTCCAGGGCCTCGTCCGACGGCGCCGCGGCCGCCAGGTCGTACCCCAGCGCGGTGTCGCCCGGCTTCAGCAGCGCCCCGAGGTGCGACCGCACTGTCGTCACCCTGTCGTTCTGCCCAAAGTCCGACCTGCGCGCCACGGTCACGTCCGCGAGCGCGTACCTCTTGGTGTTGGCCCCGGCCTCGGAGGCCGCATAACTCTGCCCCCCCATCGTCAGCGTCGCCGCCGACATCCCGCCCGCCGCCGCCGCCTCGCGCAGCTCCGCGGCGGGCAGCACGTTGACGGGCTCGACGTCGAGCACGACGTACTCGACGAGCTGCCTCGATCCCATCAGCGCCCTCAGGGGAGTGGCCCCGCGCCAGTACTGGTCCGCGTTGAGGTGCGCCTCGCGCAGCGTCGACGGGTCGGTGAGCGTCAGCAGCGCAGAGACCCGGGAGACGAGGACGAGCGGGCCGAGGCCGCCGAGGGCGTTGCAGAGCTTGGCGGGGAGGCAGAGGAGGTCGTCCTGTTGGAGGTCGTGGAGTTCCGGAGGCGAGAGGGAGGGAGAGGAGAGACAAGGGAGAGAGAGAGAGGGTGAGATGAGAACGAAAACGGCGATGTCAGAAGAGAGGGGGAAACCCCCGAAGGGGGAGAAAAACTCCTCGTCCTCGTCCTCCTCCTCCTCCCTCGCCTCTCCTCGCCTCGTTCTCACCCTGCAGATCGGCGCGATCTCGACCGAGAACGTGTACTTGTAGTTGTACGTGCTCGTGTGCGTGTTGTGGGAGACCAGCTGCTTGTCCGAGCGGTGCCTGGCCGGCACGGCCGACTGCACGAAGTCGACGAACTTGGAGCACTGCGCCCTCGACGCGAAGTAGAAGTCGAGCCCGCCGTGCGCGGCCCTGACGCCCGTCGCGCTCGCGTCCGCCCGCGCGCGCAGGACGGCCTGCTCCAGGAAGAAGAAAGTGCGCTTGTGGCCCACGTGCTGCCGGACCTGCGCGCAGGCGATCCAGCTCGCGGCGTTGGTGGCAGCCCTCGTGCAGTCGATGCACTGGTGCGGCTCGACGGTGAAGTCGACGACGCACGCCTGCTGCAGGGTCGCCCCCCCGAGCACCTCGGCCTGTACCGTGAGCTTGACCTTGATCCGCCGCGAGTGCGGCTCGGTCCAGATGAAGCCCGCGTCGACGAGGCGCACGCCGCCGTGGCTGCCGCTCGTCGACGCCGACCCCTTGCCGATGCCCTTGATGCGGCGGAGGCAGAGCGTGAGGAGCTCCTTCGACTCGGGGTTGGCTCGGGCCCAGTGCTTCGGGGGCTGGAGGTAGCGCTCGCAGGCTGCGCACCAGAGGAGCGAGAGCTGAGGGTTTTCGTTTGGTTTTTGGTTGGTTTTGTGGAGTTGGAGGAGGAGCGAGGAGGAGGAGGAGAAGCGGCGGCGGCTAGTTTTTTTCTCGTCGTCGATTGAACTTTTAAAAAAACTCGAAAAAATCAACACTCACCGACTTGGAAAGCCCCTCGGTGATGTCGACCTGCGATCTGATGCAGGTCACGCACATGTTGGACGGGTTGGGGAGGATGGACGCGCCGCAGAGGCAGCAGAGGCTGTTTGGTTGACAAGGGGGGGGGGATGAAGAAGGAGACGGAGATGGCGTGTCGTGAGTCAAATGCCCCTTCGTGTTTTTTCTGCTCTCTCTTTTTTGTTGAGAAGCTCGCAGAGACAGTCGGGGCTTGGCGCGCGAAGCAACAACACTCACACATGCCCCACGGTCCTCTGCGGGACAAACGTCGCGGGAGGAGCCGAACCGTCAAACATCATAGAAAGAAGAAGGAGCGAGAGAGCGTCGTCGGACGAACTGCTTGCCGAGTTTTTTTGTGTGTGTGGGAAGATGCTCTCTCGAAAAAGGGAAAAAAGAAAAAGAAGAAAAAGGCGGCGGCGGCTCTCTCTCCTCTTCTCACAACTCCTTTCAAAGAAACGTTCCTTTCGTGCTTTCTTTTCGTCGTTCTCTCACCATGGTGAAGTACGCCCGGGACCCTATCAACGGGTCCAAGAGCTGCAAGGCTCGCGGCAGGTACGAAGAAAAGAAAAAGGGAAGAAGCAGCTCTTGCTCGCTTCGCTCTCTGATTGAGAGCAGCCGGCGGCGCGGGGGCGATCGCAGGTCGCAGCTGGACTTTTTCTTCGAGCTTCGTCTCACCTGAGCTGTGGCTCCTTTTTCGCCCTGGTTTCGTTCCATTCGATCGAGAACATCGCGCTCGCTGTCGCGGGTGATCCGGATCTCTCTAGAGAGAGAGAGAGAGAGAGGAAGTGGAAGAGGAAGCTGAGAGAGAGCCCAAGAGGAAGAGCAAGCGTCAAGGGAGGCTGAGATCGGCGGCGGCGACAATTGCGTTCGTTCGCCGACTTGGCTTTT
>Ga0315274_10005570_pt1 | contig 18413 bp, 19 predicted proteins | sample YL17G02_20_MG_FD_203700 | JGI IMG/M metagenome (GOLD analysis project Ga0315274, IMG submission 203700) | Sediment microbial communities from Yellowstone Lake, YNP, Wyoming, USA - YL17G02_20 | ecosystem: Environmental > Aquatic > Freshwater > Lake > Sediment | place: USA: Wyoming | collected...
CCAGCTCCTTCACAAGATGGAAGTCAAAGTTACCGTGGTCGAGATGCTTCCCCAGATTCTCCCCCTCGAGGATACTGAGATTGCCATGGGCCTCGATGCGCTCCTGAAGAAAGAAGGTATCGAAATTTTCACAGACTCCACGGTTAAGAAGATAACAGCAAAGGGAAATGAAAGGATGGTTTCCTTTGACACCAAACAGGGCCCGCAGGAAAGGGCAGTAGAACTGGTCCTGGTGGCTGTAGGCCGCGCCCCCAATACAAAGGACCTGAATGCTGAGAAGGTCGGCATCAAGATGGAGAAAGGGAGGATTCTCGTCAATGAGAAGATGGAGACCAATGTCCCAGATATCTATGCCATCGGAGATGTGATCGGCGGGTACATGCTTGCCCACGTGGCTACTGCTGAAGGCGAGTGTGCTGCTCAGAATGCTGTAGGGAAGCCGGCCAAAATCAATTACCGTTCGGTTCCCCGCTGTGTCTATACTTCCCCCGAGGTTGCAAGCGTGGGGTTAAGTGAGAAGGAAGCAAAGGAGAAGTACGGACAGATTAAGATCGGGAAATTCCCCTTCGTTGCGGTTGGAAAGGCGCTCGTAATCAATGAGACAGCCGGGATGGTAAAAATTATTACGGACACCAAGTACGGGGAAATCCTCGGCGTGATGATTTTAGGGCCCCATGCCACTGATCTGATTGCTGAGCTCGGGCTGGCTATTCAGATGGAAGCAACCTTCGAAGACATTGCTCATACCATCCATGCGCATCCTACCATCTCTGAATCGGTGATGGAGGCAGCGCTGGATGTTGATGGTCTCGCCATCCATATGCCCAGAAAGAGGAAGTAGTAATGGAGGATGGGGACAGATCGTTTCTGTTCCTGGATCTCGGTACCGTCGAATACGAAAGGGCTTTTGAACTCCAGAAGAGCTGTGTAGAAGCACGCTCTCAGGAAAAGATCCAGGATATTTTACTCTTACTTGAACACCTGCCGGTATTTACCCTCAGCAGGAGTACCGAGCCGGATCATATTCTTGTCCCCATATCAAATTTGGCGGAACGAGGCATTTCAGTTTCAAAGACCAATCGGGGAGGGGATGTAACGTACCATGGTCCCGGTCAATTAGTGGGCTATGTGATCATGGACCTGCGGAGAAGGGGAAAAGACCTCCACCGCTACGTGAGGGACCTGGAACAGCTCATCATCGATACCCTCGCTGACTGGGGAATATCCGCCAATCGCATTCCAGAGCACCCGGGTGTCTGGGTACATAACGAGAAAATTGCAGCCATAGGCATAGCGGTAAACCGTCAATGGATTACCATGCACGGTTTTTCCCTGAACGTAGACCCCTGCCTTGAACATTTTTCCCTGATCGTACCCTGCGGGATACGGGACCGGGGTGTTACCTCCATGAAGAGAATCCTGGGAGAAGATGTTGACCCGCAGAAATTGCAGCAGGACATCATAAACAATTTCCAGAGGATCTTTGGGACAAGAGCGGTACGGCTTCAACCGGGAGAACTTTTATGTTAGCGAAGATGCCGCCCTGGATACGGGTTAAGGGCGTGGATGAGAAGGTACTCTCAACGATGAAAGAAAAGCTTGATACCTTTAATCTTCATACGGTGTGCGAGAGTGCCACCTGCCCGAACGTGGGAAGCTGTTTCAAGCGGGGGACAGCAACATTCATGATCCTGGGTGATACCTGTACCAGAAATTGCGGTTTCTGCAGTGTGAAACATGGAACCCCGGCTTCGCCTGATCCTGATGAGCCGCGAAGAGTAGCTGAAGCAGCAAGAGAATTGAATTTACACCATGTGGTTATCACCTCGGTTACCAGGGATGACTTGAAGGATGGCGGTGCATCTGCCTTTGCTGATACAGTCAGGTGGATCAACCAGTTGCTCCCGGATGCTACGACCGATCTCCTCATACCGGACCTCCATGGGTTAAAAAAGAATGTAGCAACGGTGGCGGAAGCCCGTCCTGATATCCTTGCCCATAACCTCGAGACCGTTCCCAGGCTCTACCCGCTGGCGAGAAAGCAGGCAGATTACCGGAAATCCCTTTCCGTGCTGAAGATGGTAAAGGAGATCAATCCGGAGATGCACACCAAGTCGGGAATCATGGTGGGCTTGGGAGAAACCTTTAATGAAGTCCTTGAGGTGTTGGAAGACCTTAGGGGCGTGGATTGCGACTTCCTGACTATCGGTCAGTACTTGAAACCCGCTGCTGAAAACATAGCTGTCCACGAGTTCATACACCCAGAAATGTTTGAACGGTTCAAGGACGTGGGTGAAGAGATGGGTTTTCGCTATGTTGCCTCAGCACCTTTTGTCCGCAGTTCATTCCACGCAGAAGAAGCGCTTCAGCATATAAAGAGTTAAAGAGTTACAGAGTTCAGGAGTTTAAGAGTTTACGGTTCGTAGGTGAGCCGGGTCACCTCCTCAATATCCTTCCAGATATTTCTGAAATCCAAGTACAGAATTTTGTATTCCCACGTTATAAAGTTTAAGAACTTTCTTTTCATAGGTAACCGCACTCAGCTTATTTTATAAATAACCATCCGGGGATATGTTTCCTGCCGGTAGATGAGATGGAAGGATGGGGGCGCTTTTGATGGATCATAGAGATCCCGCAGCCCCGGGTAATTCGGGTATCCGTCCCGTTCCTCGAAGATAACAAATTTTATCCCTGTGGATTTGATTGAGTTCTTAAGCGTCTCAATGCTTGAGAAATTTTCAGGTGTTCCGTAATTTACGAGTGTGGAAAAACGCCTTTTTTTCGGTGAGAGAGAATTGTAGAAGTACGTACTGGATGAAAAGACTTCACTTTCTTTCATCATGCCGTTTTCATTGAGTACTTTCGTGACAGCTGCATTTGCCTGGAAGTAAGGGTTATGCACGTATGATGGTACATACTGGAGCCAGGTTATGAATGCCATGTAACTGAGAGCAGCAATAAAAAAAAGAAGTTTCATGGGGATCTGGAAATGTCTGCCCAGGTTACATTTCTCGGGGATTATCCGGTCGATGAACCTCAAAACAAAGATGATCATAAAGGGATAGGCAAAGATGAGAAACCGGTCTAAAACAAATGCAACAGAAGTAACGACAAGAATCCCTGAGATGACAATCACAGTATAGACGATATTTTTTCTACTGCCATGCTCTTCTTTGAAGAGCGAGAGAAGCAGGCCTGCGATGGCGAAGAAGTTCAGGGGGAACATGGGTTGGATGAGTTCCAAACCATGCCGGAATTGTCTGAACCAGTTGAGGAGGAATTTCGCAGGGGAAAGCATAATCACACTAAAGATTGAAATATCATAGGGCACCCTTTGCCAGTTGCTCACCCAGTTTTGATCCCCGTATATCCCGAACCAGATATTTTTACCCTGTGACATCCAGAACGGGTTTCCGGTAGCGCTCCAGCTCGTGTAAAGGTGGGGAAATGAGGCAATGAGAAAAAAGATGAGATATATGTTCGCATTTTTAAGGGATGAGCTTTCCTTTCCCTTATGGGTATAGAGTAACCAGAAGAACGTTATGACAACCAAAACGAGCGATTGATACCGGACCATGTAGGCAAGCCCGGCAAAAACGCCAGCCATGATGAAATCAGAATCCTTTTGCTGTTCTTTCATGATGTAATAGACGGAGATGAGCTGGAGGGACAGGGCAAGAGTATCATTTCCTTCCAGAAAGAACCACTGGAGAAACAGGGAAAAGAAGAGAAAAAGCTGGGAAAGAAAGGCAAGCCGTCTGTCTTTGAAGAGGGCCAGGACTATGCGGTAGGTAAAGAGAAGACAAATCACACCCCCTGCCAGGGAGATGATCCTTGCAGCGATGAGGTAATCGTTGGAGATGAAGAAGAGCGTCTTAAGTAACAGGGGATAACCAACGGGAAATACACCGTTGATCCAGTGGGGATAGTCATGCAATGTGACGTAGTAGTCTGCCCACCATACATAGGTAAAAAAATCCTCCCAGTGGACGATGAGGTTACTGAAACTGATATGTCCTGCAATGACGAGAGATATTATGGGAATAAGATAGGGCATATTCGTCACCATTTCTTCACCCAAACCGCTTTTTTGTCAAGATATTTTGTTTACTCTGATGTTTTGTTTGCTCCTCTAAAAGGGAAAGCCCGCAATGAATTCTTTCTCTCCTTGCCCTGAGCATGAAAGTATCATATTATTTAAGTAGCTATGAGAACTGATTGAGGAGTCTTATCATGGGCATTGCTTCAATTAATCCCGCAAACGGAGAAGTCATAAAGACATTCACCCCTCTGACAGAGAGAGAGATTACGAATAAACTTGCCCTGGCTCAGAAGGCTTTTGAGCAATACAAAAACATACCCATTTCCCAAAGGGCGGAGTGGATGAATGAGGCTGCTCAGATCCTTAAGAGCAAGAGTAGGCAATTCGGGAAACTGATCACTCTCGAAATGGGTAAGACATTTGTTTCTGCTGCAGGTGAGGTGGAAAAGTGTGCTCTTAACTGCCGGTTTTATGCAGAACGTGCTGCAGAATTTCTCAGAGATGTTTCTGTATCAACTGATGCCGGGAGGAGTTTTATCCGTTTTCAGCCTCTCGGTGCTGTCCTTGCTGTCATGCCCTGGAATTTCCCCTTCTGGCAGGTATTCCGCTTTGCCGCACCAACGCTCATGGCTGGGAACGTTGTTCTCCTCAAGCATGCCTCAAATGTTCCTCAATGTGCTTTGGCCATAGAGGAAATATTTCAGCAGGCAGGCTTCCCTGAGGGAGTTTTTCAGACTTTGCTTATAGGCTCAGACGGAGTCGCCGGTATTATAAAAGATGAGCGAGTCAAGGCTGCAACGCTCACCGGGAGCGAGTCAGCCGGTGCAAGTCTGGCTTCGATTGCCGGGAAGAACATCAAAAAGACAGTCCTGGAACTGGGCGGGAGCGACCCGTTTATTGTTCTTGAAAGTGCAGATCTGGAGTCAGCAGTTTCGACGGCTGTGACAGCACGGATGAGCAATAACGGTCAATCCTGCATTGCAGCGAAACGGTTGATTGTAGTGGAGGCCATTGCTGATGAATTTGAGCAATGCTTAGTGAGGAAATTTGAGGCTTTGAAAGTAGGTGATCCGATGCATCCGGAAACGGATCTTGGCCCACTTGCAACTTCAGACATTCTTCAGACCTTAGATCATCAGGTACAGACGTGCATTCAGAAAGGAGCAAAGGTGTTAACCGGCGGACAACCATTGTCTGATTGTCCAGGGAACTTCTACCCGCCGACTATTTTAACTGACATTCCCCCGGGTACACCTGCAGACAACGAAGAATTCTTTGGACCGGTGGCTCTTCTCTACCGGGTGAAAGATATTGATGAGGCGATCAGCCTTGCCAACAGGACACCCTTCGGTCTGGGCGCAAGTGCCTGGACAAAAGATGCTGTAGAAATTGAGCGGCTCGTTCAGGAACTGGAAGCCGGTGCTGTCTTTATCAACGGGATGGTCAGGTCAGACCCGCGCCTGCCCTTTGGCGGCGTCAAGCATTCAGGATATGGAAGAGAACTGGGAATCCAGGGTATTCATGAGTTTGTGAATATCAAGACGGTGTGGGTGAAATAGCAAAAAAGCAATATACTTGCAACTGCTTAAGGTTTAATATAAATTAAGATAATGGCTTAAATTCAAATAGGCAGATAGGGTATGTTAGTAAAACTTAAAAAATATTTTAATGAAAGAAAGGATATCGCTTTTGCTTTTTTATATGGCTCATTTGCAAATGGAAACGCTATAAAATTATCTGACGTAGATATTGCCGTATATTTTTATCCTCAGCAGAGGCATCCCATAGAATATCAAGAAGAGACTTACTACGATGCTGAAGATATGATATGGGGAGACCTCGAACGGATTCTAAAAAAGGAAGTAGAACTCCTCGTGTTAAACCGGGTTTCCGCCAGCGTGGCTGCAAGTGCCATTCGCGGTATACCACTTATTATCAATGATTGGGGGCTTTACCTGGACTTTATGGAAATAGTGACTTCAGAAGCGATCGACTTTAGAGAGTTGCTCATCCAGGATTTTCTCGAAAGATCATGAAGGAAGAGATAAAAGAAAGACTGATAAAACACGTGAACTTTCTTGCAGATGAAATCAAGGATTACTCTCTTTTTAAGAGCATGACTTGGGAGACTTACAAAGATGATAGGAACAAGAGGAGAAATGTGGAAAGATGGGTAGAAAATCTCGTAAACTCATCAATAGACATTTCAAGATTGATACTTTCAGGAGAGGATAGAAGGATTTCCGAAACATATAAAGAAATAGTATTGTCTGTCTCCCTGGTAGAGGGCTTTGACAAAGAAGAGGCAGAGAAACTTGCTGAATGGGTGAAGTTTAGAAATATTGTCGTTCACGAATACTTGGATATTAGGTGGAATTCAATAAAACGATTTATCCGGGAAACGGAACCAGTATACAAGAACTTTCTGGCAAAGGTTAAGGACTATATTAAAGAGAAGCTTTAATGTGAACATCAAGTCGTAGTTCCCATATAGTCTGACTAAGCTGTGGAAAATGCAGCGGAGGTGCATTACCCGGAGATGATTAAGAGCCGTCTTTGTATTACAAGCAAAGGCGGTTATTTTGTTTTTGGTGGAGGGATGATGAAAGCTAAAACACTGTATATCTCAGGCATAATGGTGTTGGCAATTATGCTCCTGTTTGTTTTGACCTCCACGGCGAAGGCAGCAGCAATCACTGCCGATACCACTGGTGGTGCAACACTCACCGGTACCGGTCCATGGACATTGACCATGTCCGGTTCAACTGCCGGCAGTGTAACGGTACGGATCACCGATTCGCAGACGCCTGGAAGGACCTGCGATGTGACCGTAGGATACACACCGTGCGTCCTGACAGTTGCTGCCACCAAGTCGGCAGCTAACAATGAGAAAATATCTATAGCAGCTACAGGTGGAACATTGCCGTATGTCTACGAACTGACAACAGCTACCGCAACCGGTGCAGCAATTGATCCTCTCTCCGGTGACTATTTAGCACCTAAAGCAGGAGCTACCGAAGAGATCGAGAGCATAATGGCAACTGATACAGAAGGTTGCATAGGTACAACCACAGTCAAGATATCTACTGATGCGGTTGCAGTAACCACAACTGATTCAGGCACTGTCTCGGTGACCATCAATGGCCCGGAGGGTGCAACCTACGCAAATACCGGTGTTGGCAGCTTGGCTGACAACGTCTTCAGCGCCGGCGCCGTGAACGGTGTTGGTGTTGTGAATGTGACTGCAACGAGCGGCGAGTGGGCTAAGGTAGTCATACTCGTTAAAGATGGAATTTCTACAGTGAAGAACCCGGTTCCGGTTGAGGATGTCAATATGGATGGCTCAATTGATTGCCATGATTATGATGAAATATGCAAGTTAATTCCTGAGGTGGGTTTGGATTGTTATTGCTCAACATGGAATGATGTCATCGCTATGTACGATAAATATATAAATGGCGAGGCTACCTGGGCAGATGTTATAGCAGTCTATTATAATTACGTAGGTTCTATTCATTGACTTCGATTATTGATTGGATCATCGCACACTAATTAGATTTATTATAGGGATAGAATATAGAGATAAGAAGGAATCCAGATTCAAAGTTGTCCACTATAAAAAAATGAAAGTTGCATACCCTGAACTTTAGGATGATTTTGATGTCGTTAATAAGAAGTGTGAGGAATTAGAAGAAGACCCTGAGAGCATCTATGAAATCGAGTTGGTTGAAGAAGATTTATATACATCGTATTGAAATGTTAGGTAAACAATATGAAATTCAACAATGAAGAAGATTTTCGAAGGTGGATTGTATCTGAGTTGTCAAAACTCCTCGGTGAAGAGTGGGTTGTTCTTCATGGGAAAAACGTAAGCGATCTTGTCTTGTGCAGAAACGACTTGAAACAACCTCTGATACTTTTTATAGAAGCTAAGTACCACAAGTCAGCGCACGGAAGAATTGGGTTCGGAAGCGCCTCTGGAAAAGGATATCAGCCGGAGATACTTCTCAAGCGACCGTTATATCTGGAAAGATACCTGAGATGGATTATCGCTGATCAGGATTCCGAGAGATGCCTTTTTTTCACTAATAACGACGTCAGAAACAACTGTGCTGGTGAAATAAAAGGAGGAAAACAAAATAACTTTACAAATGGACTTTTCGATAAGAACAAATCACGTTGCTTTCCCCTAATCGATGCACCACAGCGGATTACTATATGGGCAAAAGAACAATAGCCACAACACCGTAATTCATCGGGTGTGTTGTAATCTTACCCGCTGATTGCAAGCGTTAAAGTAGAATATAAGGGTTAGCTATGCCATTTCCGCCGCGAAACATATCTGAAAATTTGAAATTAGATCTTACTAAATTTCTCAAGAAGAACGATTTCGTTGAACTTTATAAGTCTTACAAGTGGAGAAATGACACATTACAAATGGGCTTCCCAGGTATCCTTAAACTCGAAGTCCGATTGATAAAAAATGACCTAAAAAAAGGAATTACATTGCAGGATGTCAAGGATGTAGCCAAATGGGGCAAGCTTAGAAATATGGCTCGAATTATCGGAAATGATATTGTCTTGCCGCCGAACACTTTGCATGGAGATAATGGAATGCCCTCTGAACTTCTTCGGTTTCAATCAACGGGGCCTCTGTGCATCCTGAAAGAAAACATTCCAAGAGGTATTGGGCCAACCTATTTAACGAAAGTAATACGTTTTGGGTTGCCCCAAGAATTTGGTGCCATTGATACCCGATGCGTAAGAATTTTTGGAAGGGGAGACCATGACACACAGCAACATAATTGGTTGGCTATCAAAGTCATAAATGACGGCTATGGTTGGTACATACCAAGCACTCAAGTGGATTGGCCTACTGGTTATGATACTTGGATTGATATATTACGATTTTTCTCACATAAATTACTGGATAACTGTCCACATCCCAGAGAATTTGTTGAGGTCGGTCTGAGATCAAAAGGAAAATGGACATGTGCGGACATAGAAATGGCTTTATTTTCTTTTGCTTCTAAACATATAAGATCAAAAACGCACAAGTGCTAAAAACCATCCTGAACATTGCCTATTAAAAAAGCTTAATAATAAATTCTCCTTAAATATTGTCTCATGAAATGATACCATTAGAGTATGGAACAGGCCCTCTTTATCTCCAAGGTTGATAACCTGAAATATTTTGAAGATACAGACGAATTTGCCCGACTCTATTTCGGAATGGAGTTCTGTGAAAGGCTTATCCCTGATGCAGCTGATCTGAAAAAGGTAATAAGCTTTGTCAATGAGAAGAAAATAGATTTCACGCTGGTTACTCCCTATGTGACAGAAGACGGCCTGGAGAGAGTCGAAAGACTCCTCGGGACGCTGGCTGAAACAAAGCCTGGGAGCGAAGTGGTGTTTAATGACTGGGGCGTGTTCCAGGTGATGGATGAAAAATATCCGGGCCTGATTCCTGTGCTGGGCAGGATGCTGAACAAGATGAAGCGGGGGCCGAGGCTTTTGAATGTGCTGGACAAGATCCCGGAAGAGAGCGTGAGATATTACCGGAGCCCGGGCATTACTGTTCCGAAGGTAAGGGAATTCCTGCTTAAAAATCGGATAACCCGCGTGGAGTTTGACAACCTTCTCCAAGGGATTGACTTGGAGAGGACAGGGGATGAGATCAAAAAGACCCTCTATCTGCCTTTTGCGTATATCACCACCACCCGTCTCTGTCTGACTGCATTATGCGACAGACCGGATAAGGTGAAAGAAGTGGGAATTACACCCTGCGGTCATGAATGCCAGAGATACACCTTTTACCTCAAGAATCCCATAATGATTACCAACCTTATCCGAAAGGGGAATACCATCTTTTTTTGCAACGAAGACATTCCTGATAATTTAAATATGTTTGACCGGGTAGTAATTGCGCCCGAGATACCAATCTGATAAGGAAACCATGAAAATCCTATCCCCCTTAGATAGCAAGGAAGAAGTAAAAGAATTAATACAGGCAGGGGCTGATGAGTTTTTCTGCGGCCTGCTGGAGGAGACCTGGCATAGAAAGTATCCTGTCATCTCGATCAACCGGAGGCCGGCAGGAAAAGGTCACTTCCGGACCTTTGCTGATTTGAAAGAAGCGGTTTCGATGGCAAAGGAGCACAATGCCCCCGTTTACTTCACAGTGAACGAGCATTACTATATTGACGAGCAATATGACCTGGTGCTGGATTACGTGAAGAAAGCTGTAGATGCTGGTGTTTCAGGAATCATTCTCGCAGATTACGGGCTGCTCACCGTCCTAAAGGAAATGAACCTATCGGTCAAGCTCCAGGTCGGAACCGGAGGAACCGTCTTTAACTCTCAGTCAGCAAGATTTTACCAGAGAATGGGTGCATCAAGCGTAACCTTTCCCCGGCATCTTACCATTGATGAAATCAGGAAAATAGTTGAAAACTCTCCAGAGATCGAGTTTTGCGTCTTCATCATCAATTCCCGGTGTGTCAATGTGGACGGATTCTGTACCTTTGAGCACGGCCTTTCGGATCAATCGTGTTTCCCCCTCTACCGGAATGCCTGTATGCTTCCCTATCATATTTCCCTCTCTCCACAGGTCAGCGCTGAGGAGCGGGATATGGGGGATATCATCAGGGAGCACCGCTTTCTGGAGCGGCAGCACATATGGGAGACAGTGCACGTAGATGACCACCCCTGTGGCGCATGTGCCCTGTATGAATTCAGAGAGATCAGAATTAACGGCGTGAAAATTGTGGGGCGAGGGAATACCCTGGAGAGAAAGGTAAAGGATATACAATTCCTGAGAACGCTTATAGACAGGCTTGAGAGAGATAACCTGTCCATGATTGATTTCAGAAAGTCTGCACGGGAACTGTATCAGAATACCTACTCCCGACCCTGTCGAATGCACATGTGTTACTACCCTGAAGTGATGGAAATGCCAGCCTAAAATTTGCTTGCCGCCTGTTTCCGTTCATGGTAAATTTAATTTGATATTCTAATAATTACTTGATAATTATTTAGGAATCTAACTATATTCCCTGTAGGAGTTTTCTTTGAAAGAGGGAATGAAGTACCGTTTAACAGAACTGTGCGGAAGAAGGCTTGGGATCTATACAGGTGCCGGCACCTCTCATTCCTGGCTGTGGTTTGTGGATGTCCTTGAGAGGATGGGGCTTGATAACCTCGTCTGTATGGATGAAGGTGACCTCAAAAAAGGGGATGAACTGACGAAAGTGAGCGCACTCCTCATATCAGGGGGGGATACCTTTGCCATCGCAGATGGTCTGGGCAGGGAAGGAGCAAAAAGCATAGAACAGTTTATTTCTGAAGGCGGCGTTTATTTTGGCTCCTGCGCTGGCGCCTATCTGCCTTTGAAATCTTCAAAGTATCCCTTAAACTTCCTGAATCTTGCCGGAGTAAAGATCAGCAATCTTTCAAAACATCGCCCCTCTCCACTGACACAGTCAGAAAAATTCTGCACGCCCTACGGGTGTCACTATGTGTTCCATCCCGTCCGGGACGAAGTAAAGATAAGATTCACGAATGGATACTCCTCAAGGGTAAAGGAGGAAATTAGCGCCCCGCTCTATGGCGGACCCTGCATGGAACCATCAGAGGATGTGACGCCGATAGCTTTTTATCACGGTTTCACAGACAGGACCCTTTTTCTGGTAGATGAAAATCTTGCAGAAGAAACGGTGCTTGGCAAGACGGCGGTGTGCAGCAAAGCAGTGGGGAAGGGCACACTATATCTTTCCGGCCCTCACCTGGAACATCCCTTCTATCCTGAAGCCAACGAATTGCTCCTTGATATGCTGTGTGACGGCCTCCAGGAGAAACAGGTTTCTTCACGTGCTGATCAAGAGATTGAAGCAGGGGTTAGGGTATCCCGTGAGCTTTTGAAAGGACTGAGAAGAGAGCTGAGCGGTTCACGGATTATCGCCCTCGCTCTGGAGAGGGAGTCTATGTCATGGCTCATCGGGAACAAAGTCTATGAGCCGGAGAAGTTCCGGGTGTTCATTGAAGCGCTCTGGAACCGCCTCGGCCTTCTTGAAAAGCTTTCAGATAAGAGTTTGTCAGGCGAAGACGTTCAGAGTCTTACCGCCTGCGCAGGTATGGTGAGAGAGAAATTAAAGGTGCTCAAGACTGAGATACACCATTCATCAGATACCACAGAACTGGTGGAGGATATTTTGTCCGGTCTGCGAACCCTGGCATCTTCCTTTATGAATCTGTATTTCAGGTTGAAAAGACAAGAACACAGGTAGGAGGAAAAAAGAAATGTACATGTACTACGAAGCCCAATGGAGCCTTTATGTCTTAACCGTGATTACCGTGGTGATATTCCTGGTCGGCGTTTACGCTAACGTCTATCTTATACGGAGGGGGAAGGCAAGAAGCCTTACGTATAAATTCAATCCTGGTGCCATGCTGAAGGCGCTCATCGTTAACGTGATATTTCAGAGCAAACTCTTAAAACAGAGTTCTCTCCGCTGGTTCATGCACATATCGATCTTCTGGGGATTCATGGGGCTCCTGGCCCACACGACGTTTCTTGCATATTACTCCCACTTTGTGTCTCCTGATTCAGCTTCGGCTCAATTCTTTTTTACCCCCCACTCAGCAGGAAGACTCTTCCTCGATTTCTGGGGAGATTTCTGGGGAACACTCCTCCTGATAGGGTGCTCGATCGCCATTTACCGGAGGTACGTCAGCAAAGTACAGCAACTGGACACCGTTCTTGCAGATACCCTGGCCATTTTTCTCTTATTCTCCGTTACAGCCACGGGGTTCTTTTGTGAAGCCGTGAGATTTTTGCCCTTGCCCCCTTCCCCTGATTTTAACTATTCATTCTTAGGATACGGTTTAACTAAGATCCTAAGGTTAATGCCCCAGTCTACTATCAAATACCTTAAATATACTGAGCAGGTCCGCAATCATCTCATCCTTGGAATATTTTTAATTCTCTATATACCGTTCAGCAAGATGTGGCATATCTTTGTGAGCCCCATTGAAGTGCTTTTGGATGGATCCGAAGAACATGCGAGGAGAATGGCATATGAGCGATAATGAAACCCATGAAACGAAAGTAGAAGAAATGGAAGCTAAGGTAGAAAATAACGAAGCCAGAATAATCAAGATCGACAACCTCAGCCCCCGGCAGATCATGGAACTGGATGTCTGCACCCGCTGCGGAGAATGCAGCGTGTGGTGCCCGGTCTATGATCAGGATAAGAGAGAGACTGTTAATCCACGCGGCAGGGCACGGTGGTTCAAGAAGATCATTAAGTCACAGTATGGTCTTTTCAGGCCGGGAACTGTCTGGGGGAAGATGCTGCGCAGAAAACCGGTGACAGAGGAAGAAATAAAGGCTTTCACGAATGATCTCTATGAATGCAGTACCTGCAGGCAGTGTTATGTAGCCTGTCCGGTACAGATTGATACGGTTGAGCTCTGGGAGAGCATGAGGCGTTCAATAGTTGATTCAGGATACGGACCCCTCGAACAACAGAAGGCCCTGGCCATCAGCGTAAAGTCTTACGATAACCCATGGCAGCAACCGCGCTCATCGAGGTCGCGCTGGACCAAACTGGCTCTCAAAGATAAAAAGGTGGCGAAAGAGCCCAAGGATATTACAAAGACAAAGGCAGAAGTTCTCTACTATGTAGGGTGCACAGCCTCATACGATGTGAACGTGAAAGAAGTGGCGATTTCTGATGCCCATATCCTCGAAAGGGCAAATGTTGATTACGGGATACTTGGCCCGAAAGAGAAATGCTGCGGAAGCGTCCTCCTCCGTGTGGGAGATCACGAGTACGAAAGGATTGCAGAAGAGAATATCAAGATGTTTAATGATCTCGGGATTAAGACCCTGATCACTTCATGTGCCGGATGTTATAAGACCATAAAGCAGGACTATGCCAAGGTTGGGAAGCTCAACTTTGAAGTGAAGCACATGGTTGAGTTTCTCCTCGACCTCATACGTGAAGGGAAGCTTCAGTTCAAAAAGGAGCTCAAGATGAAGGTAACCTATCATGATCCATGCCATCTCGGAAGACACAGCGGAGTGTACGATGCGCCCCGGGAAATCCTCAGGGCAATACCAGGAATTGAACTGGTCGAGATGGAGCGTTCAAGGGAAAATTCACGGTGCTGCGGGGCAGGAGGTGGCCTGAAGGCGGGATTCCCCGATATCCAGAATCAAATGGCGCAGACGAGGGTCAAGGAAGCAGAAGCGGTCGGGGCGAGCGCTATTGTTTCGGCCTGTCCCTTTTGTTACCAGGGGCTGCAGATCGGTATCCAGGCGTTAAATTTACCGTTGAAGATGATGGATATCACCGAAATTGTTACCATGGCCCTAGACGAGGCTGAGAAAGCTTGATCCGATATACAACATTCTTCTTTGAAATTTTTAAGAATACCCCACAAATACGTGTGGTGTATTTTTTTACGAGTTATGCGGAAAGGGTTTCATAGTGTCTTTGCGAGGAACTATAGTGACGAAGCAATCTAAAAAAAGACATACACAAACTGACTTTCTGGATTGCTTCGCCTGGCTCGCAATGACATAAGGATTTTAATTGTGTCAATGAGACGATTGACTGTTTTTATTTTTTTTATCTTGACGCTTTTTCCTCTCTGCTCCTGTGCACAGAAAGAGGTTTCTGAAAAGAAAATCCGGCTTGCCTACATCCAGAATGACCTCCACCACCTCCCAGCTTTTGTTGCCCTCGATAAAGGATACTACCGGGAAGAAGGGCTGGACGTCGAGATAACCGGAGCCTTCAGGGCAGGACCAGAGGAGATGAGTGCCTTCTCTTCCCACAGCCTTGATACCGGGTATGTAGGTGAAGCACCTATCATTACTGCTCAGGCGAACAAGGTGGCTGATGTAAGGATTGTCGCACAGGCAAATAAAGAGGGTTCAGCCCTGGTGGCGGCAAGGAATTCGCCCATCAAGAATATCGGTGATCTGAGAGGGAAGGTTGTAGCAATCCCGGGCCATGCTACGATACAGGACGTACTCTTGAGGATGGCATTGAAGCGGTCAGGAATCAACCCTGCCGAACTTACCATTATGGTACTGAAGCCTCCGGAGATGCTCAGTGCATTGAGTTCACGGGGAATAGACGCCTTTATCGCCTGGGAACCCTATCCTTCCAAGGCAGTGACCGGCGGTACGGGAAAAGTCATTCTGGACTCAGGCTCGATCTGGAAAGACCACCCCTGCTGTGCTTTGATTGTAGACCGGGTTCTTATGAAGAACCGTGATGTGGTCAAACGTCTGATCAGGGCCCATCTGAAAGCTGTCAGATTTATCAGAGACAATGAAGGTGAAGCCAGAAACATTGGAGTCAAATATACCGGAATGGATGAGATGACGGTACGGGAAGCGCTTAAAAGGATCAAGTTCGATCCGCTCCCTTCACGGCAGGACAAGAAGGAGTTTATTGAATTTCTCAGGGAATTAGGTTATATAACAATTGAGAATTCTGATAATTTTATTGATGAGCTCATGGATGTAAGCCTGCTGAATGAAGTTGTAAGGGATGAAAAGGTTATTCAATAGATATGGACTCCTTCTTTCTTTGCTCTGCCTGTGGCAACTCCTATCGGTTTTTCAGGTCCTGCCCGCTTATAAAACGCCATCGCCCATCAGCGTACTGGTCGGTCTAAAACAACTCTCGACTCAGGGCTTGCCTTCTGGTTACCTTCTCCACAACCATTGCCTCCAGAGCCTCTACCGGGTATTTGCTGGATTTTTTATTGCCGCTCTACTTGCTATTCCTCTCGGGATTATCATGGGATGGTCAAGGTCACTGAGGGAATCAGTTACGCCGCTGATTGAGGTTCTACGGCCTGTTCCCCCCTTAGCCTGGATACCCCTCGCTATTCTCTGGTTCGGGATCGGGTTCAAATCCTCTGTTTTTATCATTTTCTTAGGATGCTTTTTCCCTATCATCCTGAGCACGATTTCAGGCGTTTTGTCCATTGATTCAATTTTAATTGATGCTTCAAAGACTCTCGGCGCAAGGAAAAAAGAGATCTTTTTAAAAGTTTTAACTCCCGGCTCCCTCCCTTCCATACTAACTGGCCTCCGGATCGGTTTGGGTATCGGCTGGATGACCCTGGTTGCGGCAGAATTTACCGGCGTAAGGAGCGGATACGGCCTGGGTTACATGATTATGACTGCCCGGGATATTCAGAGACCAGATGAAGTTATAGCCGGTATGGCCATCATCGGACTCATTGGCTATAGCCTCGATCTTCTCCTGAGAGGGATCGAATCCCGGCTGCTTATCTGGCGCTAAAGGAAGAAGACGGTAACGTGTCCTTAGAGCTGATTCATCTGGACAAGACATATATAAGCAAAGAAGATGGAAAAGAAGTAGAAGCGTTAAAGGATATTGACATAAGAATCGAAGAGGGAGAATTTGTTTCCCTCATCGGTCCGAGCGGGTGTGGCAAGACTACCTTGCTCCGCATAATCTCCGGCCTGGAGAAGCCATCCGGAGGAAAATTTCTCATCGACAGTCAGGATGTGGATGAGCCCTGGTTGCAGGTTGGCATGGTCTTTCAGGAATTTGCCCTCTTTCCCTGGAGGACGGTGAGGGAAAATATTGAATTTGGTCTTGAGATGAAAGGAATTTCCCCGGAAGAAAGGGGGAAAAAGGCAGCGGAATATGTCAGCTGGTTCGGCCTGGATGGTTTTGAAAACCGGTATCCAAAAGAGCTTTCAGGAGGTATGAAGCAGAGGGTGGCTATCGCACGGACATTGATCAATGACCCTAAGATTATTTTAATGGATGAGCCTTTTGGTGCCCTGGACTCTCAGACAAGAGTAGCCCAGGAGGAATTTCTCCTGAACTTATGGGACAGGACAAAAAAGACGATTCTCTTTGTTACCCATAATGTTGACGAAGCTCTTTCTTTGAGCCAGAAGGTGATTGTGTTTTCCCGAAGACCCGGGACAGTTAAGAAGATTTTCTCCATAGCGCTCGATTACCCGAGAGATGTAAACAGTGATGTGTTTAATGGCGTGCGGAGAGAGATTTTGGAGTATCTCACTGAAGAAGGGATGTAAAGAAATAAAAATATCATGGGTACCGATTTGAAATTAAGAGAAGTTGTCAATGATCTCCAGTGCCTCGGAGTGAAAATACTTAAGCCTCTGAGTGCGAGGAGAGGCGGAGCAGGGCCTGCTGAAGGTCAGGTGATCATATTCAAAGGAATACCGGTCAGTTGCCCGGTTGCAAGCGCTTTTGTGAAAGATTCCCCCTATGTAATAGAACGGAATGGCGCAGGTCATATCCTGAAAAAATATGAGGTAGATATCGGGGAGGTTACCTTTCCCTCTACCCCCCGTTTCTACCAGAGGAAAACAGCAGACGGGATACCGTATTCTCAGATCGCAATTATCCACGGGATCGAATGCCTTGCCTCTACCGTATTCCAGCGCTGTCTTAACTGGCAGACATCCCGGTGTGGTTTCTGCGGGATTGAACTCTCTCTCGCCTCAGGTCATACCGTTCCTCTGAAGTTCCCCGGTCAGCTTGCGGAGGTAGCGGAAGCAGCGGTGAGAGAGGACAACGTCGCCCATATAACCCTTACCACAGGCACTCAGGAGGATGAGGCCAACGCCTTTAGACATCTCGCTTCGTGTGTGAAAGCGATCAAGGAGAAGACCGGACTTCCTGTTCATCTCCAGTTTATGCCTCCTCAGGATCTCAACCTTGTCCATATATTGAAGGATGCGGGGGTAGATACGGCCGGGATTCATATCGAGAGCTTCGACTACAAGGTGTTGACAGAGGTATGTCCTGCCAAGGCCAGGATAGGGATCAAGGGGTACCAGGAATGCTGGAGGGTTGCAGTTGATCTGTTCGGAAGGAATCAGGTAAGCAGTTTTGTCATTGCAGGTTTAGGTGAGGACAGGGATTCTCTGATCGAAGGTGCAGAGATGCTCTGTGATAGAGGAGTATACCCGTACATTCTGCCTCTCCGTCCTATACCGGGAACGCCTTTTTCTTCATCAGCGCCGCCTGATCCGGAATATATTTCCTCAGTTTACCAGGATGTGGCCTCGTTACTTTCCAGGCATCACCTTTCCTGGAGAGCAGTCAAGGCAGGGTGCGTCAGGTGCGGTTCCTGTTCAGCCATTACCCGTTTTGAAGAAAATTGATTAAACACTGATTGGTGAAGGTATGGATATCATTAGAACAAAGGGTGAACTTTTCTGTAAAGGCGTGCGGTGTGACCTGGGATTAGAGCTACCCGTGCCTTATCAGCCGAACAAGAGGGCATCGTTATCAGAAGGTAAATGTTTCATTCTTGACCCTGAGCGCGGGAAATA
>Ga0315274_10005571_pt1 | contig 18412 bp, 42 predicted proteins | sample YL17G02_20_MG_FD_203700 | JGI IMG/M metagenome (GOLD analysis project Ga0315274, IMG submission 203700) | Sediment microbial communities from Yellowstone Lake, YNP, Wyoming, USA - YL17G02_20 | ecosystem: Environmental > Aquatic > Freshwater > Lake > Sediment | place: USA: Wyoming | collected...
TCACAAACGGCTGTGCCGTGGCGTCCCGCAACACCTCGCCCGTCCACGGGAAATCGACATGCCGGATCGCATTGAACTGTTTTTTCAAGGCGGATCCACTCGGTTTTTCGCCCGCCGCATACTGGCGTTTCCACGCATCCAACGCCCAGTTGAACGTGAACCTTGATACACCACAAGCGCGTCTAAAATACGCTTCCTGCGTGTCGGTAGGGTCAAGGGCTATTTTGTGCGCGCGGTTCACTGCTTTCCTTATCGTGATCCAAATATGAATTTCAACTCGCCTGAAACCATGGATTTCATGCCGATACAATGCCTCCCTTGACGGCGACACGCAACAAACGCGCATCGCGCGCGGCCATACAACGCAAGGGTTCCCACTCGCGTAGCGCGCACCGCGCCCGCCCTATCCCACCACCACCATTGACCACTGCGAAGGGATCCTAATGCTGAACATGCCTCCAGCGCTACCACCTGCCCCCACGCCCGTCAATCCCCTCAATTACAGTGCGATCGTTTTTTTATTGCTCAGCTATAATAAAAGTCACAAAGATTCACTCGCTGCGTGCCCCTGGCGGCTGCACGATCGACGCAAAACGCCTGTTTTTAGTCAATCCCGAACGCTCGAACAGCTTCATGCGATAAACCGTTCCACGCTGCTTAAACGCCATCCCCTGCCAAGCTTTGTCGCTCAGCGTGCCCTGCTCCGTGGGGTAGGCACACTTGCCGATCGCATAACAAGTGAGGGTGGCCTCTAGGCCCCCACACCCCCGACGACACGCCACCCAGATCGTCAAGCCCTCTCGCAGCTGCTCCTCCGAGGTCACGCCCGTGCCCCCATTGACCTGCATGAGCCCGTGATCCCGCCCGTCCTTCATCCCCTTAATCCCCCCCTCTTGAAACCCACTCTCCATCCGGCAGATCACCGTCGCTACACGGTAGTCCACGTCCATCTCCCGCGACACGTCCACGATGATCTTCGCCAATACGGGCGCCCGCTCGACCACCACCTTGTTCGGCAGGTAGTCCGGGTTCGTCGCGGCCCAGCGGCGGATGTACTCTGCCACCCACGCCACATCCCCCTCGTAAGTATTGGTCTCCCCCTCCTCGTCCATGGCCTCCAACCGTTGCAGCGCGGCCTCCATCCGCACCCGCATGTCCACGGGATTGCCCTGTGCATCCACCACGCCCCCGCCCTCCCCGCTCCTCCGCGTATCCCTCGGTGTATTGGCCCCCGCACGCCCCGCCCCCACCATCAACGCTACCGCACACAACACGCGCATCAACTGGTTCATCTCGGTCCTCCTTCTCTGGGCCCCGCACCGCCTGCTCTCATGGGGGGGCATCGAGCCGGTTGCGCACGCGCATGCGCAGCCAGAAGATGCCCCGCGGCTCCGCCGGGGCTATGTTCGTTGGACCTAGGCTAGCGGTACTCCTAGGCGACTGTCAAACTCGTTTCGTTTCGCTATGCGTTCAGCCAACCTTGCGCGTGACATCTGGGAGATGCACGCCATCCTAGGGCATCTCGGGGAGAAACGCCCGCCACTCCGTAGGGCCCCCGCACCGCGGGCAGAGGTGCTCCTGCCGCTGCTCCCACGACTGCACCTCGGCCCCGAGCACCGCCGCCCACCCGCAGACCTCATGCATCACCGCGAGGTGCGAACACCGATGGCGGAACTGGAAGGCCTTGCAGGGGCACCGCGCCTCGCCCATCCCCTCGCGGAACCACCCCGCGACCTCATGGGCCTCGCCAGGGTGGCTCTTCGAGGGCACGCGCAAGCTCCACCGCACAATCGGCGGGGCCATGCAGGCCTGATACTGCCGCATCTGTGGACGTCTAGGCTCTACCACCGCTCATCCCCGGCATGCCGCCACCAGATCATTCAAGGTGCTCGTCATCCCCTCGATCTCGGCGTGCATCCAGGCCCCAGCGTCTACCACGACGAGACTCCGCCGCGGCAACCGCGGCATGACGCGCGCGGCCTCCGCCAAGCTCAACACGCGCACGCGCACCACCCCCACATCAAAGGCATGGATCGGGCTCATCAGCTCATAGACCGCCCCCAGGAAGGCCGCCTCCGCACGGCACCAATGGGTCACGCGCTCCGCATCGCCCTGCCCCAGCACGATCGCAACCACCGTGCAGGGCTCCCGCCGCGCGGTCGCCACCTCGCACGCCCGCATCACCTCGTCAACGAACGGCGTCACGCACATGGGTTATACCTCCACGCCGATCTTCCGCCCGCCCCCGGTTGCCTGCAAGTTTGTGGATTCCAACCTCACGGCAAACGTACACCCTGCTTGACGCGATGATAGGACATGATCCCCGTGCCCACGTACTCCACCTTGCCGCTGAACCGGAAGGAGTCCCCCTTGCTCACCTCCTCCGCGATCGGCTTCTTGAAGGTCACCGTAGCGTAGTTCCCGCTGTCGAACTTCACCGTCAGCACCTTGGCACTCACGATGTCCGCCACCTCCCCCTCAAAATTAAAGGTCTTGCCCGTGACCCCCTTCTCGCACTGCTCCTTCGCGTAGGTCGTCTCCGATCCATCCGCGCACTTGATGAGGGCCGCATCGCCCTCGCCCGCCCGCACGGCCCCCGCGCACACCACCGCTGCCATGAACACCGCAAACGCGACTGCTAGCTGGATTCGTTGCATGGTTCCACCCCTTGGTTAGTGGGCCGTTACTCGGCCCCGTACATCACGGCCACCCCCACCATGGCCTCGACCATCACGCCCAATAGGAACAGCAGGGCGTTGCCCGCCCGGCCATTGTGCCGCCCCACAAACAGTACGCCCCCGAACACCATGAAGATCGCCCCGACGAGGGCCACGACGATCAGCGATAGGAGGCGTCCCGGCGTCATGCGAGCCCTGCCCCCCGCGCCTTGGCCAGCGTGGCGAGGTACTCGCGCGTGAGGCGCCGACCGCTCGGCAACAACAGCGTCGCACGGATCGCCTCGCGCCCCGCGTCCTTGCCGCACCCCGCGCACGTGGCCACGTGGACAAGGGGATCGACGGTCAGGGCCAGCTCCGGCAGCTCCACCCCGCACGCCTGCGCCCACTGAGCCACTGCGGCCTCCGCGGCCTTGAGCGCCGCAAAGCCCTCGGCGGAGAAGCCCCGCCCCTCCGTCGCCAGCTCCACGTGGTAGTCCACGAGCATGGCATCGGCCTCGAACCCCCGACAGGTCCCCGTCACCGTGATGCCGTGCCGCACATCCCGCGGCCCCAGCTTGTGGTAGCGCTCGAAGCGCCGCTCTAACGCCGCAAAGGCCCAGTTGCGCAACAAGCCGTCGCGCTCCTCGGCCTTGAGAAGCCCGCGCGCCTGCCGCTCCCGCGCCGACGCGGCCTCCGCCTCCATTGCAGGATGCCCGCACGTGGGCATCCACGACAGCACATATCGCAGGATCATATGCTCGATCTCGGCGTCATCCTTCAACATCGTCCCGCTCCTTCCAGCCCCCCGTCAGGCACGCCGCGCAGCGCGCGAACGAGGGACGCACCTCGTCGTCCCCCCCATCCTCGACCACCAACGCCTCCTTGTTCAAGCCGCAATAGTACACAACGCCCTCCAGCGTGGGGCGCCACGCCAGGGCCTCGCAGCGCCCACAACACCCATCAGAAGGAGAAGGCATTTTCATCTCCCGAGGTACGGCACGCGTTACGCCCCTCAACCGCGCGGGGCACTCCTCGATCGAGGGGGCCACCGCCATCTCCGCCTGCTCCTCGTCCGTGGGGTGGGGCACGCCCTTCCCGTGACAGGGACAGCAGTGCCACGTGTCCACCTCGGACAGCCACCAGCCCCGGCCCCGGCACCCGCACCGCGCGGCGTCCGCATCGGCCCACGTGCTGCTGTTGCAGGCCACCTCTTGATAATAGTGCGTGTAGAGATCGTACATGGTTCAGAACCCTTTCCGGCGCCAAGCGCCTGTTGTTTCCGTGGAGCGCATTGCTCCACCGAACAAGTTAGCGCATCGCGCTCGGTTTGTCAACACACCGCGAGATCCCTGATCGCCACGTGCCCCTTCACCTCCGCGGAGGCACATGCCACCCCGCGTACTGGGGGCACGCCTGAACCAGCTCGACGAGCAGGCGGTCAAAGGTCTCCTGCGTGGACTCCTCGACCCGGCGAAAGGGCGTCACCCGCTGCCGCACGTAGTCAGCCAGGGCCACGGCCTCCGTGATCGTCTGAAGGATCCCCAGGGGCGTCTGACTCAAGGTTGCCCCTCCATCCCCCGCCGCACGATCAACCGATGCACCCGGGGACGCGCCTCCGTCGCCGCTATCGCGTCGAAGCCGTACCGCTGCACCACGTTCACGGGCGCCAGCCGCGGCCCGTGCCCCTCAACGAGGGGCAACCGCTTGCTCACGCACACCGCCGTCACCTCCCCATACCGCGCCATCCACAGCGCCGCTGCCAGCTTGCGCGCCTGCTGGGGCCCACAGGCGATCACGTCCATCGTCTGCCCTAACCCCGCGCCACACCGCCACAAGTGCCACTGCTTATCGTTCATCTAACACCTCGCTGTACCGCGCCAAAATGGATCGCACTTGATCAATGCGTGCCTGCATGCGCACCATAGGCGCCTGTAAGGGACACAGCATGTCGCGATCCCCCCGGCACTCCTGCGGGGCAATCAGCATATCATGCGCTACGCGCACCACCTTCTCGGCGCCGACCAAAACCGCAAGCACGCTGCGCCACTCCTCAATCACGAGAGCCCGCTAGTCGCCCGCCCAATAGGCCGCGGCGTCTCATTGAGCTTTAGCATGCGTCCCATCCGTAGGGGGCGTCACGTGGCCACACCGGGGGCACTCCCCGCGCGCTAACTTCCGCTGACTCGCCCACTCCGGCACCAGCGCGGTCGGCGAGGTCACGCCCATCGGCCCCATGCACTTGAGTAGCCCCGACGAGAAGTAGGCCCCGCACCACTCACACGTCGTCATCGTCGTCATGGTCATTGGCGTAGACCTCCACCGTCGGTGCGGCCGTAACTTGCGTCTGCCCATCACGGATTTGCATCCCTCGCGATCCGCACCTGCAACTGGCGCAGCGCGCGTTGCGCATCCTTGATCTCCTTAAAATCTGTCCAGTTCGCCGCGAGGTCCTCCTGCACGATGAGGTTCAGACACGCCCGCTTCGCGTCCGCCCACCCCTGCTGGTACGCCGCATCCACGTCCGCCTGACTGAACTTCTGGATCACCTCGATCATGGCGCTGCCTCTGCACTGGTTCGGCGCCCCCGATCAAGGGCTACGTGGATATCCTTTGCCACCTCCCGCACGAGCAGGTAGCACGACGAACAGAGCGATCCGCAATGCTTTGCAATGTTCGCCGTCGTGTTCTGCTCACACTCCAAGACCTGCTTGTTGCACGCGGCCCCCTCCGTCTTCACCCAGGCCGTGCACTGTTCCATTCCCTCTTTCACCACCTCGAGGCGTTTTTGCATCACGGTGAGGCGTTTTTGCAACACCCCGTTCTCCGCCCGCATCGCCCGAATGTCCCCCGTCTCTAGGATGCCCGCCCCGAATAGCAACAGCAACAGCAACGCTGCAAGGCAATACACGATCAAAGGCCAGTAGCATCTCCAGTAGCATCTCATGGCTTCCCTGCTGTCGTGTACCGGCTCACAAAATGGGCATCAAGCTTGTCAATAATTTGAGTTGCTGTCAGGCATGACTGCCCATCCCCCAAGATCTCACTGAGATCGGCTTGCGCGCTTCTGTAGCCGCGCAGTCTATTTTGGAACACCTCACTCCCCTCTCTGCGATACGCACTGCGTTCTGCTACCCACGCAACGGTAGTGATCACCCACATCACGCCAAATATGAGCATCAAACCGACTAAGACCCAGATCTGAACGGTCATGGCTTCCCTCCTGTCTCCTCGACTATTTCGCCAATAGGGAGACCTTGACACGTAGCTATCCATATTCCTGGAGTAGTTAAGCAGGTAGCTCCTGAACCAACATTTATACGATCTTCATCATATCTAGCACACCAAGGCCCACAATAATCAGGATCATCAGTAAAGGATGAGAAAGGGCAACAAATACCTTTCCATTCTATCGTAGCATCAATCACCATTTCAGTTTGAAGATGAAAACAACATCCCGGAGTTCTGAAATGCTTTCTCACTTTCTTCATGGCTTCCCTCCTGTCTCCTCTGGCCTGCCCAAGTGTTACTTCCACCGCGCTGTCCAAACACCTTTAGGGTCGTTACAGATGGTACAGCGTTTCATTTTACTCATTGCAGTCCGCCTGGACCTCACGCCAGTTATGGATACCGTCCCTTTCGTCTGTTAGTACCTCCAGGTGCCTACCCACCTCTTTTAAATAGAATCCATCCATGTACCCAACGTTGTTAACCCTTGTATAGATAATGTGACACCTTGAGTTCATCACGCCTTGGTAGTACATGTCGTTGATTTGCACGACGAGCCAGGTGTAGACCGTGATGAACATTGCGAGAGCACAGAGCCACCCGATGGCGACCGCTGGCGACAAGGCCGGCCGCGCGTACAGCGGGAAGAACAGCGGCTTGGGCGAAGCTGGTTCCGGCATGTCCGACATGTCCGGCAACGGGGGCAAGGGATCCGTCGGATAGAGCGCCGTCATGGCCTCCCTCCTGTCTCCTCTGCGGGTGGCTTCCCCGGAACGACCTCCCCACACTTCGAGCACCGCCAGTGCGGCCCGGCATCGGGCGACGGTGCCCACCGGCAGGGAAGCATCTTGTGACAGGCGCTACACCACATCGCTTGATCTTCGACCGTCATCCCTCGATACGCTGCCTCATGGTAGATGTTCAAGAACGTATCATCCTGGGTCATGGCTTCCATCCTGCCTTCTGCTCGGCTTCGAGCTTCTCAATGGCCCGGTGTCCTTCTTGGGCGATCTGTTTCATCTCCCCCGCGATCTGCTTACAGTATTCCGCGAACTCGTAGGACCGCGCGCACAAGTCGCCACAGTGATCCTGGGTCCACGTGACCAACTTAGCCTCGCAGTCGTCCCGCTGCTTGAGCAGGATGCCCCGTGAGACTTTCGCAAGGTCCGCGTATGTCGCCATCTCCCGATCCTGCTTGTCGATGCGTTGCTGCATCCCGGTGATGTGTTCTTGCAACTCGATGATGCGTTCCTGCAACTCGATACGGGTCTGTACGTCGGCCTTCTCACGCGCCACCTTCTGGGAGACCTCCCAGTACACGACCATCGCCCCCCCCACGATCACGCCGATCGCACCCACGATCCATGCGCAGCGGGAGAGCCTGTCTGCCATCACATGCGCTGCAAAGCCTGGTCCCGTCATGGCTTTCCCCTTTCACTCATCATGGCCACAGAGATACCCCCGCTCGTTCGTCGCCACCCATTCCGCACAGGTCTTCGCGACGGCGGGCGCCGTACCGTTGTACTGCGCCGCGTCCATGCAGATCTTCAGGACATGGTCATCGGCAAGACACGTCCAGTAACTACCATCCTCGAACTCATAGTCCGCGCGCTTCTCCCCGGTGCTCTTCGTCCAGAGCGCCCAGGCATCCTCTGCGTCATAGGCGATGTAGCACTCCTCTCCATCCGAGAAGACATGCAGTCGTCGTTCATCCGTCATGGCTTCAACCTCTGGCGTGCTGCTTCACTCGTGTTGTCCCCACAGTGCAAGTCGTCGCAGTGGTGACACGCCTGCTGGTTGGTCCGTCGGCAGTGTTCCGAGATGGCGACCCCCGGCGGGGGCAGGATCGCCGCCAAGATCTCCGGGGGAATCGGACGCGCCGATCCCTCCCTGAAGACATTCGGCGGCGGCGGCACGGGCAACGGGGGCAGGATCTTCTCGAGCGTAAAATGAAATGCACCCGGGTGCGCGGGTGTCCCACCCGCAACACGGGCAAAACGTCCGGTCTTGCATCGTCATGGTTCCTCCTCCAGCAGGGCCCGCACCTGGCGGTCCATGTCGGCCATCGCGGCCGTGTGGTCGCTCAGCCAACCGTCCCCGCAGTGCGTCTCGCGGTGCGCCATCAGGTTCTCGTGCTCCATCCAAGCCAGGATCCGCCGCGCCTCCACGATGCGCCGCTCGTGCGCCTGCGCCGCCGTCAGCGCGGCCCGCGCGGCCCCCCGCCGCCGCTCGTGATCCCGCGCGCGTGCCGCCGCCCACCGGATGATGTCGGGCGTCGAGGGCCCCTTCAGGTCCGGGCCGTCGTAGCTCTGCCGGCAGGCCGCGCACACCGTCTTATCCGGCTCCACGTCGCGCTCGGCGCAGACCGCGCAGGGCCGCCCCGTGGGCCGCGGGACGAACAGGTTGCAGGGCCCCACTGGGCGCTGCCCCTCGCAGAACGCATCCCCGCGCCCGCACCGCTGGCACTCCTCCGCGCTCATGGGGCCCCCTCGCCCACGAGGGCCCCGCAGCCCACGCAGGGCTCCTCGCGATAGATCCCCCCATCGCTGTACACGCGGGCCCACCGCTGCCGCCCATCCTGCGCCTCCTCTAGGCGCCCGTGCTGATGCAGGCAGTCCACGCAGTAGAGGACCCCGTGCGGATCCACGTAGGCGCAGATCGTCCGCATCACCACGCCGCCCGGAGGTCGCAATAGATCTCGCCCACCACGGGGGCCTCCTCGATGTAGCCCTCGCGGGCCGTGACGATCACGCGCGCCCCGCACGACGGGCACTTGAAGACGTCCCCCCGCACGCAGTGGCCCGTGCTGCGCGTGCGCACCACGACCCCGTTCTTCTGGCACGGCATCTCCATACAACACTTCGCGCATACGTTCATGAGGCCCCCTCCTTGGGTCCCTTCCCGCGGGCCGGCAACCCCCGCAGCGGCGGGACGCCCGCTGGGCTCCACCGGACGATCGCTGGCATGATCTCCATGATCAGCGCCTGGACCGTCCGGATCCACGCCTCCACCTCGCCCGCACGCAGCTCCAGGACCCCAACCTGCGCCTCGGCCCCCATCATCTGCACCAACTCATCCAGCTGCTCCACGTACTCCTTGAGCAACTGCAAGCTCTCCGACGTGAGGGAATCGTCGCCCCCCACGGCAGCCATGGCATCGTCCTCAGTACTCATCGCTTGCTCTCCTTGAGGGCACGCTCCACGGCCCGCAGCCCCTCGGCCACGTCCCGCAGCGCCCCGTTGATGTCCTTCAACGCGCTCACCACATCCCGCAGTTCCGCCGGCGGCCCCTCGGAGGCCCGCACCGGGGCGGGGCGGAACACGATCGGCACGACGCACAGCGCCGCGATCAGCGCCAGCCCGAGGATCCGCGCGCGATAGCACGCCCACAGCCCGCTCCACGTGATCAGCATGCGGCCCCCCTTGCCCGGAAGAGGCTGCTGTAGGCCTGCCGCTCGCGCGCCCACGCGCGCTGCATATCCCGGCACTGGGCCCGCGCCCAGCAGTCCATCCAGGCCGCCCGCGGGCGCCAGTAGCGCCGCAGTGGAGTCATCTCCGTGAGGTTGTCCGCGCAGATATAGTCCCAGATGTCTGCCCACACCACGCCGAAGTGCGGGCCGCGCCCCGCGCCCCGCGGCATGCGGTGCGCCATGGCATCCCCCTCGACGACCACGAGGCGCGTCCCCCAGCGCTCCCACAGCGTCGGCGCCACGAGGGCGATCACCTCGGGGGCCCGCTCCACGACCGTGACGCCCGTCACCTCGGGCTTCTGCAGCATGGCCTCGACCACGAGGCCCAGCCCGAGCCCAAACACGAGGCACTCCCCCGTGGCCCGGCGCACCGCCTCATAGTGGTCGCGCGCCTCGTCCGGCGTGTCGCTCATCACGAGGGTGCCCCCGCGCATGAGACGCGTGTAGGTGCCCTCGGGGACAGAGCGCCCGCGCCCCTTGACCGCCGACAGCAGCATGCCGCGCCGCGCCTCGTCCACCGATACCGTGTAGCGCTCCACGCGCCACGCCCCGGCCTGCCGCTCGGGGATGTTGGCCTGCCACTGCATCGTTCAGCCTCCAGCCTCTGCGCGGGGGTCCCCGCGCGCAACCTGCAACGCCTCAGCGTGGGATCCCGATCCCGTGCGCCTGCGCGTAGGCCAGCGCCTTGGCGCCGATGGCCAGCACCGCGTCGAGCTGCGCCCGGCCCAGGGGGCGCGCCTGCCCGCAGCAGCGCCCCAGGAGGGCCCCCTGGGCCTCCACCATGGTCCGCCGCTCCTCGGGGGTCAGGGCCCCCGCATACCCCCGCACGGCCTTGTAGACCGCCAGGGCGTCCTTCCAGCTCAGCACGCGGTCCATCACGCGCCTGCCCGCGCCTCAAAAAACCCCACGCGCAGGGCCTCCATCGTGCGCTCGTACGCGCAGTCCGGGGCATGCCCCTCGATCTGATGGCAGGAACACGGCGCCACCTCGGTCCAGTACACCCGCATGTGAGCCAAAAAGGCATGCGCCATCGCTAACGCCTCGTCCTGCGCACGCGCATGCGCAACCTGCTCAGCCCTACCCCGCAGCATTGATGCCTGCTTTCCGCCCCGCCTCGACCTCGGCCACGAGCCCCACCGGCTTGTCCCCGTGCTCCGCCGCGAGAAGGCCCGCCCACACGGGGTCCCCCCGCAGCACGCAGGCGCGGCGCCCCGCAAACTTGACCTCATGATCCAGCATCCGTGTCCCCTGCGCATCCATGGTGCCTCACTTTCCGGCCCCTAGGGCCTACAGAGGCGTTAGCACGCCCCCGCCCGGTTTGTCAACCGCTAACGATCGCTGGCATCCATGTACCGCGCGGCGAGCCCCGCGAACCACGCCACCACATCCTGGGCCGCCGCTGCGCCCTCCGCCCCGATCACCGCCGCGTCGGCCACCGCGCGCTTGCTCTCGATCAGCTCGATCATGTCCGCGTCGAACGTGTCCTCGCCCGCGAGCCAGTAGCTGTTGATGCTCTCGGCCTCGCTGCCAATGCGGTGCACGCGCCCCTCGGCCTGGTTCATGTCCGCGGCGTGCCACCCGAACTCCACGAAGGCCACGGTCCCCGCGCACTGGAGGTTCAACCCCACGCCGGCGGCCTTGAGCGAGCACACGATCACGCGGCACGCGGGGTCCTTCCAGAAGCGGTCCACGGCGTCCGCGCGCTCGCGGTCCGTGCTCTCCCCGCTGAGGGCCACGGCCCCGTAGGGCGCGAGGGCCTCGAGGAGCTTGCTCTGGATAGCCTTGTGGTGCGCGAACACCACGAGCTTCTGGCCCTCGGCGCCATCGAGCCACGCCTCGATCCACTCGGTCGCGCTGGCGAGCTTGAACTCGGCGGCCATCTGGCGCAGGGCGTTGATCCGCACGAGGGCCTCGGCGTGGAACGCGCGCTCCGGCAGCGTGCCCCTGGCCTCGCGGAGCCACGCGATGGCGTCACGCATGGCCCGCGCGAAGGCCGCCTTGTCCTGGATCTCGCAGGGCACCACGGTACGCTGGAGGGCCGGCAGCTCCTTGAGCACATCCGCCTTCTCGCGGCGCACCATGCAGGTCGCGCGCAGGCGGCGGTTCAGCTCGCCGAGGTTCGAGGCCCCGCTAAGGTCCCACCCGTAGCGGCCCTGCGTGGCGGCGCAGTACCGCTTGACGAACGGCCAGAAGCCCCCGAACTCGCCGAGGCGCCCGAGCACGTCGAGCTGATGCACCAGCTCCACGGGGCGGTTCATGATCGGGGTCGCCGTGAGGAGCAGGCGGGACTTAATGCTCTGCATGAGGGAAAGGCCCTTAACGCGCCCAGATTGAATCGACTTGCTATCCTTGCATGCCTGGCACTCGTCCACGATGATCGCCTGGAAGCTGCGCGCCGCAACCTCCGGGGTGGGCTCGTACACCGTGCGCTCCTTGCCCCCCTTCCCTGGCACCTTGGTGGCGACCGTGAGCTTGCTCAACTGGGCGTAGTTCACGACCACGAAGTGGCCGCTTAGGTCGATCTTGCCGTTGACCTCACTGGAGGTGCGCCCCGCCAGGAACTTCACGATCTCGCGGCGCCACTGGCGCTTGACCGCCTTGGGACACACGATCAGGCACGGATAAGCGCCGAGCTGCTCAACCGCCAGCATAGATTGCGGCGATTTGCCTAAGCCAACATCGTCAGCAATTAAAACACTCTTGTTAGCCACGGCATACGCGATGCCCGCCTTCTGGAACGGGTAGGGGGTCACGCCGGCGGCCAGGCCGGTCAGGGTCACCTCGGCGGCGGCCGCGCGGCTCGCCTCGACGTTCGCCAGGGCCTGCACCACCGCCGCCTGCCCGGCCGTGGTCACCGCCGCCGCCACGCGCCAGTTGAAACGCCCCGCAAGGGCTGCCACCGCCGTGCAGTTCTCCGCCGTCGCCGTGACCAGCCAGACCTTGCGCTCGCCGTCCCAGCGCCGCCCCTGGAGGGCCTTGATCGCCGCGGTGGCGTCCGCGCTGTAGGGGGTGCGGAGCACGAGCTGGCCGTCGGCGAGGGTCACGTGGTCGGGCTTGGGGGCCTCGGCCTGCGGGGCCGCCGCGTCCGCCGCGTGAGCGACGAGCAGGGCAATCGCCACGCTCGGGCACGCGACGGCAAACTGCTCAAGAATCGCGAGGAGGGCCGCAGCGTTGGCGCGCATCGCGACGATCCAGACGCGGCGCATGCCGTCCCAACGGCGCCCGTTCAGGGCCTTGACCGCCGCCGTGAAGGCCGCGTCATACGGCGTGCTGAAGAGCAGCTCCTGCCCCTCGACCCACGCCACATAGGGCGCAACCTTCAGCTCGGCGAGGGCGCGGCGATCAGATGCGGTGCCCGCGCTGGCCGCGTAGGTGGTAAGGCCGATGGTTCTGACGTTGGCGGCAGTCACCGCCGCTGCGCGCCGCTTGAAAGCCTGGAAGTTCTCGTGGCGGTCCACGGCGACGCGGGGCAGGACGTCCACGTCGATGCCGAAGCCCGTGAGCTGCCCGTGATAGGTGCGGCAGAGGGCCGAGACGCCCGCCACGTCCTCGGCCGTCCAGGCCTCGGGGGCCACGGCGGCGATGGCGCGGCCATAGGCCGTGTCGCTGGCGCTGAAGCCCACGTCGTCCCGCTTCTTGGCGCCGTCGCAGACGCCGGCGAGGGCGCGCACGGCCGCGTGCAGCTGGGTGGCAAGCGCGCACAGCTCGTCGGTGGTGAGGGCGCTCAGGGCGGCGAGGGTGATGATCGTGTTGGCTTCCATTGAGGCCTCCTGGCGCCAGGCGCCGAGTTGTCGATGGGACCATGCCCATTGAAAGCGTAACCCCGCCGACCGGGTTTGTCAACACAAAATCAACGCACCTTTTCAGGAGCGTGTCAGCCCCAAGCCCACCTGTTGGTGCACTGGTCCCAGAACCACTCCGCGTCGCTCATCACGACGACTCTCCGGAAGGAAAACAACGTGCATCCAACATTGGCGTCCAGGAAGGCCACCAGATCCGCCTCCATAGCCACGTGGGCCGCCCCCTCGTCATCGAAGCGGCGCTCGTCTTCGCCCCCGTTGAACCCGTCCACAATCTTCCAGCTCTTGTTTGCCATTGAGGCCTCCTGGCGCCAGGCGCCGGTTTGTCGATGGGACCATGCCCATCAGAAACGTAACCCTTTCGACCGGGTTTGTCAACAACCAATCGGCGGGGGCCACGCGCAGCTAGACCGGAGACATCCCAATGGGCTCCCACGCCGCAGCGCTGAGGCGCACCGTGGGGGCATGGGTCTCCAGCCACGCGATGGCGCGCCGGCTCGGGGTGTGCGCCACGCCGCCCCGCCACGCGATGCTCGCCGAGGCCGCCAGCATCCGCGCCGTGACCGCGACATCGCTCGTCCCGCACCCGTAGGCCAGCAACTTGGTCGCGAGCACCACGGGATCGAGCTTTCCGCCGTCATACCAGAAGGCCATCTCGAGGTTCGTCGCGTACGCCTCCGCCTCGTAGCGCGCCCGCGCCGTCGGATCGGTCAGGTACGCCCACTGCCAGCGCCAGCCCCCATTATCGTACTGCTCCACGTGCTGGTGCTCGTGGACGCAGGTGGAAATCTCCTTCGCCAACACCGCTGGATCCTGCGTCGCACCCACCACGTAGGGCAGATAGATGGTGTGGCCGATCGTCGTCGTGTACCTGGACATGAAGGTCTTCGCGTCCTGAATACCCATGAGATCGAACGCCCACCCCGCCGCCTTCATCGCCCCCGATGTCCCCTTGGGCACCACCCGGCTGTGATAGACGCCACTCATGTACCCGTACAGGTCGATCACCAGCGCCGGGGTCAGCGCGTGGTGCTCAGTCGTTGGGCTCGTCGTCATCATCGCTCCTCACCTCCCCGATCCACGGGGAGCCTAGCCGCCAATCCTCATCCTCCATCGCCGCCCGCATCCACCGCTCCTGGCGCTCGTGGAACTCCCGCTCGTCCTTCTTCATCGGCGTCGACGGGCCGCCCTACAGCCACGCCAACAGCAGGCTGGTTAGCCACCACCCCAGCACGCTGCCCACGATCACGCCCCCAGCATAGATCCCCCACCTGAGGTGCCGCCGACGCCTAATCTGGCGCCAGACAGCCCTGTCCAGGAAATACGGGCAATCCCCCCCCATGTTTAACTGCCGTGGATCCTGGCGATTGTTGTCACGCCACAACCCCGGCGGCATGCACACCGGGATGATCCCACGCCCATGCGCCCCGCGCCGCATGAACAAATGCCCACACTGCTTACATGCCGCCAAGGTCATCGATCGACATCCCCCGCATCCCCCCCCGCCGGCTCCGTCGAGCCCCCGCACGCCGTATCGGGCATGCACGTGCCATCCATGGGGCAACACGACCAGATTCCCGGCGTCACCACCGCGCAGTCCACCACGAGCACCCAGGTGTGATCCGCATCGCAGACCTCCAGGCGCGCCCCCTGGCACCGCAGGGCCTCCGCCGCACAGCCATCCTCCCCCTTCACGAGGCCGCACCCCGCCAGCACCACCGCCAGCACCACGGCCCCCACCAGCCCCCCCAGCGTTAAGCCGCCCAACGCCCACCCCATCCGCCGCATCCATTGCGTGTTGCGCTCCATCCACCCTCCTTGCGCACGCGCGTGCGCAGCCCTAATGCACCTTGATCGCTGTCTGCGACGGTACCACACCCCCCGCCGCGACCGCCACCACCGTAACTTGGATCACACCATTGGGCTGGTCGAGATCCAGCCGCGCCCCATCATAAGGGGGCACCACGACCCCGCGCGCCTTGAGGCCGTCCGTCAGCAGCTCCACGGCCTCCTGCAGCGTCAAGCGGTAGACCCGCGCCTCGCGCACCTCAATCATCCGCATCCTCCAGCCCAAAAACCCCCTCGACGCCCGCGAGCCCGAGACACGCGGGGCACGTATCGAGCGCCCACGCGGGGCTCCGCCACACCCGCAGGCAGGCCGGACATGCCGCCGGGTGCCAGTCGTAGCTCAGGGCTTCCGACATCGCCTTGCGCATCGCCTGCGTGGCCTTATTGAACGGCACCACCTCGACCTCGGGGTGCGCCGCCACGTGGGCCGGCGCCCGGAGCCGATCCAGCACCTCTTCGGCCGCCCGCCGATGCGCGGCCTGGATCACCACGAGCGGCTGATCCCCCGCCAGCGCCACGTACCGGATCACCCGCATCATGGGGACCACCGGCGTCTCCGGAGGCACCCCGAGGGGTTGTGCCGCCACGATGTCCGCGGACCTGGGCACCCCCGCGCCTCTGCTCTTCTTCTTGCTCATTCGTAGGCCTCCCCGGCCGCCTTCGCCTTAGCCCGCACCTGCACCGCCTTGTCCAGCGAGGGCAGGGGCGCGGGGGGCGCCTCGTAGGCCCGCGCCTTGAGCACGCGCTGCTCCTCCGTCGCCGTGTCGAGCAGCCGCGCGAGGTCCGCGACGTTCGCCGCGTCACTCAGGGCCTCGGGGTCGGGATCGTCCCCCAACGACCCCGGCAGGGCCGCCACGCTCGTCGCCGCGGGCCGCCCCCCCACGTAGCCCGGCCGGTCGATCAGCGGGGCCGTCAGCGCCGGGCTGGCCGCCGCCACGAGGGCATCCCGCTGGGCCACCAGCAGCTTGAGGAGGTCGCGCACATCCGCGAGGTCCGATCGCAGCTCCGCCAACTGGCCATCCACGTAGGTCACGCGCTCGCGGAGCACCGCGTACGCCGTCTCCGCCTTCGCGTCCGCCACGTTGGCCTTCCGTTCGGCATCCCCCCAGTAGGCGAGGTTCGCCGGGATGAGCGCGGCCACGACCGCCAGCACCTTGGTCGCCAGCAGGATCCACCCCCGCGTGGTCCGCGCGGCGGGCGCCTGGCTGGGCGTCCCCGCCGCCTCCTTGTCCACCGCATCCACCGCGTTCAAGGCATCCATCAGCTTATTCGCCACCACACCCTCCTCTTACGCCTCTGTGGGCGCCACACGATCCACGGGACGCGTCCCAACGCAGAAGGATATCTCGCCCGTGACGCCGTGACGCTCGATGTACCAATCCGTGTAAACCATACACGGCATCTCTCCCGCGCGTTCCCAGAGGTCCGCCGCATAGAGACACCCCGGGCCCGCGCAGAACCGCGCTTGGTGATCCAGGCCATAGGCGGGATGCCACGTCGTCGCGGGCCCCCACGCCAAGCCCTCCCCACAGTCTGGACACGTCCACCGCAAGGCCGCTTCCACGCGCCGCTTGAGATCCTCCGTCATCCGATCACCTCGAGGTCCTTGACCAGCAAGCGCCGCTGCGCGATCGCCGCGTAGGCCGCCTCCCGCTCGATGCCGATGAACCCGACCCCCTCCGCCGCGCACGCACGCCCCGTCGAGCCGCTGCCCATAAAAAGATCCAAGACTACCCCCTTAGGGGGCGTAATGAGCCTCACACACCAGCGCATGAGCGCCAGGGGCTTCAGGGTTGGATGGTCGTTGGCGAACTCACGATCCTCCCCGCTCGCCTTCGCTGAGTAAAAGAACCGCGCCGCGCTCTCCACGCGCCCCTGAAACTGCGTCCGCACGGATCGCGCATACGTGCCATACACGTGCTTGGCGGGCGAGCTGGGCTCCGTGCCCTGGACGGGCGCCCACTGCCCCCGCGCCCCGTAGGCCGCGAAGGCCGCCTCAACCTCAGCACCCCCGTCGTGGAGCACCGTGGCCGGGTAGCGGCCCTGCGTCGTGTCCAGGGGCTGCGCCGCCGCATCCGATCCGTTGTTACCACGTCCCGTGCTGATAGGATCACGCCCGCGCAACCGCCCGCTCCCCGACGTGTTGCAGCGCGCCATCGCTACCGCATCGTCCGGGGCCGTGGGCACCCGGCAGGCATCGACGTGCAGGGCGCCCACCCCGTGGGCGAGGCAGTTGCGGGCCACCGTGCGCTCTGCCAGGGGCTTGCGGCACAGCAAGATTGTTTCATAGGCCGGTTTTAACTGGCTATTCCATCCCACCCACACCGCCGCCTCAGTGTCGCTAAAGCCCTCCCGTTTAATCGCCTTGCCCACATCCTGCCCCTTGGGAAAGCCCGACCCATGCAGGAACATGAGACAGTCGCGGATCTCCCACCCCGCGTCCTCCACCGCGCACGCCAGCCGGTGATAGGTCCGCGAGCCCCCGAACACCAGCATGTGCGCCCCCGGCTTGGCCACACGCAGCGCCTCGATAGACCACCTTAGTGAGAACGTATAAAACTCCTGATTTGAAGTGTATCGAAATTTCTCTCGCTGCTCCGACGTGCCCCCGCGTCCATACCCAGGCAAGATTCCTTTATCCTGGTATCCACCACGCGCCTGATATGGCTGCTGCCGCCCAAAATCGTCCCAATCCTTGCCCATGAACGCCAGCCCGTAGGGCGGGTCCGTCACGATCGCGTCTACGCTATCCGCCGCGAGGGTCGGGAGCACGGCGAGGCTGTCCCCGCAGATCAGCCGGATCCCCGGCGCCCCCACGCCCAACAAGGGCTGCTGGCCGTCCTGCCCGCGCCGCGTCATGGCCGCTCCTCGGGATCGGGGCCGGGGGCGTCCAGCGCCGCGCAGGCCCGTGCGTCCTCCTCAACCTGGACCTCCGCCAACGCCCGTTGACCGACCCCCTTCGGCGGCAACGGTTGGACATTGAAAATCTTACGGGGGTCCGGCGTCGGCGTCCGCAACAGGGGCCAAGTATTCTCGATTGCCGCCATCAACGCCTCCGTCTCCTCCCCACTCAACCCCTGCATCTGGGCGCTCCGCCGAATTCTTTGCAAGGACTGGTGGTACATCGAAAACAACTTCTCCTGTGGGACCGCGTGTTCCTGTATCACCACATAGGGCGCCGCCACATACTCTTTCTCTTGCGTCATGGCCGCTCCTCGGGGTGGGCCGCCACATAGGCGTCCACCGCCGCCGCCAGCTTCAGCTGCGCCTTGACGCTGTGCGGATCCATCAACAGCTCGGTGAACCGATAGGACACGGGCCGCGCCGTGGCATCCCCCTCGGCGCTCAGCGCCTCGATGTCCCGCCCGTGGGCGTGCATCCAGCGCATGGCCTCCTCGTACGTCATGGTTGCT
>Ga0315274_10005573_pt1 | contig 18409 bp, 46 predicted proteins | sample YL17G02_20_MG_FD_203700 | JGI IMG/M metagenome (GOLD analysis project Ga0315274, IMG submission 203700) | Sediment microbial communities from Yellowstone Lake, YNP, Wyoming, USA - YL17G02_20 | ecosystem: Environmental > Aquatic > Freshwater > Lake > Sediment | place: USA: Wyoming | collected...
AAAACAGGTGGACATAAACGAGATACTCAAAAACCCTGATACGGCTGAAATTCCAACCGAAATATCGCTGAAATACAGCCTGATTTCGGCCTTGCCCGAACACTACCGCAAGAACGACAAGCTGCTGGAAAAGATAATGAGGCTGTGCCAGCGATTAGAGCCTGAATTTGCGGTCTTGCTGCTGCGGATGATGAAAGGCGTAGGCAAGACGAAATTCATAGACCACGTTTCAAAGCTGAAAGAATGGGATGAGTTATCCAAAAAGTATGCGAAATTCCTGATATAAGCGAGGTTGAAAGCATGAATTTTCCTATTAAAGTAGGGGATTGGGTTATAGCCACAAGAGATTTGATACACATGCGTATAAAAAAGGGTATGGTAGGTAGGGTTTTGGAAATGGGAATAGATGGCATAAGTATTGAATTTGTAGATGATGTTGGTGGGCATGGTTGTGGTGGTAAAGGAAAATACGGTCATTGCTGGTGGTGGGTTAATCCTATATATTTAAAGAAAATTTCAAAGAAAGAGGCGGTTTTATATGCGCTTTAAGAAAGGCGATTTCGTTAAAATCGTGAATTGGGAAAAGGCAAAATCATACGAAATAAACTGCCCTTCTTCTTATATCTTATGCAATGAAAAAATTAAAAACGGAATGATAGGACAAATTATTTTAAGTGCAAGCCATTCATACAACCCGCCAAGATGGTGTATTCAATTTAAGGAAAACATGAATTTTGAAGAAGTTATTGGTTATTCATGGTGGATACCTACTCCCCTTTTAAAGAAACTGCCTAAAAAGGTAGTGGTTTTGTATGCCTTGTAAATTCATGGTGTCATTATGCCAAAACTGATAGACGTATATGAGAAGAAGAAGCCTAAAATGCAGCGACTTAAAACATACATTGAACGCTGCGAGGAAGTGAGCAAACAGCTAGAAGAACATGAAAACAGTGTATTCGGGCTGTATGAAAAGATATTTAGCGGCATTGTATCCGAAAAGGTTATGATAGAAAACGCTAAAATGCAAGGACATGATAGCAGCTATAAACTCGGCATGAACCGTGATGGGATTGGTTATGTGCCAAGCTACGGATGCAATTTATCCATGTATAGCTCATATAATTTCAAAAACCTGATAGACGCTCTGAAATTGAACGAAAAGGCGATTTTGGCTGTGATAAAGCGCAGCTATAAGAGGGAATCGGCTAAAACCTTCATACGTCATTTGAAGAAGTATAAATCGTTGAATGACATACTTGAAAAGTGCGAGATTAAACTTAAAGGAGAGCCATTCGCCTTGCGTAATACGGGAATAGATGGTGATGAAGGCTTGACAACAATAAGCCATTTGGCGTTAAATTCGGATTTCTATATCAGACAGGGAGAAAGAAATTATAATGATAACCTTAACCCATATAGAACGCTTGATTTCATGCAGATAGAGGCCATATATCCGCTTGTCGTGAAGCTATACTTAAAGACGATAAGAACGCTGGAAAAGGAAGTGGCGAAGCGGGTTAAAGATTTTGAGGCCATGAAAGAGGATGCGGCGAAATACCTAATCCTGAAAGAATTGTAAGGTGGTAAGATGGATGCAAGAGAGATGATAACGAAAGCGAGGATTCAGTTGCAAAAAGAGAACCCATTTTTTAGCTATTTGGTAATGCACTTGCAAATACACGAAAAGGCCGACATGCAACATGCCTGCGGCGTGGACAGTAAAGGTAACCTGTATTACAACCCGAAAATGATGGAAAAGTGGGAGTTGGATGAGTATAAGGGTGTTCTGTGCCATGAAGTGATGCACCTGTGCTTTGAACACTTTTTAAGGGAAGGGAAGCGTGACCATCAGATAGTCAACATATCACAGGATTTGGTCGTGAACGACATATTGAGTTGCAACGGCTTTAAGCTGCCGAAAACAGGGCTTATCCCGAAAGACCACGAATTTACCCTCAACCTGCCATTAAAAAAGATAACCTTAAAGGATTTGGATAAAAAAACGTTTGAGGAAGTCTATAATGAGATATGGCCTCACATGAAGAAATTCAATAAAATTCTCGAAGAATTGCTTAAAGAGGTGTTTGACGAACACATGAAATCGGAAGGCGGTTCGGATGGCGCAGGAAATGATGAAAAAAGCACTAAAAAAGGCAAAGGGCAGGCACAAAATGGTGATAATTCCGAACCCTCTGGTAAAACAACAACCGAAAACGAGGGGGATAAATCAGGCAATTCGGGGGATGATTGGAAGAAGCGGCTGGTGGAAGCGTTGCAATTCGCAAAGCAACAGGGGAATGTCCCTGCTGGCATGGAAAGGCTGGTTGAAAAGCTGCTGGAAAGTAAAATGAATTGGCGTGAACTGCTTTACCGCTACATAACGAAAGAAATACCATTCGATTATACATGGTCTTATCCCAGCAAGCGGTCGCAGGCATTGGGGATTTACCTGCCCAGCGTTCAGAGGGAAACGATTGACATAGCCGTTTCGGTTGATACGTCAGGCAGCATAGGGCAAGAGGAACTGACGGAATTTGTAAGCGAGATTGTGGCGATTGCACGGTCATTCAACAACATTAAAATGACGCTTTTGGTGTGCGATTGTGAGATACAGGGCGTATATCCGATTGAAAACGGCAATTTGGAAAGGATATTGGAATTGAAAATGAAAGGCGGCGGCGGCACAAGCCATGTGCCTGTTTTCGATTGGATAAAGGATAACCAGCCAAATGCACGGTTTTTGATAGCCCTAACGGATGGATTTACCGAATTTCCCAAAGGGGAAACATTGAGAACCATATGGGTTTTGAGCAAGAACCATACCGAAAAGAAGAACATACCATTCGGGGAAGTGGTGGAATTATGAAAGCAAAAAAAGGGGATTATGTCTTGATTACAGATGCACAAGACAGGGATATATGGAAACATCTGAATGGACATATAGGGAGATTGGAAGGAAAAGCGGACAGGGATATATGGAAACATCTGAATGGACATATAGGGAGATTGGAAGGAAAAGCGGAAGGTCAGGGAAATTATTATTATGTTCAGTTTTTTGAACCATTGGCTGACCACGGTGGAACGATATTCAAAAATCCATCTTTCATTTTCAGGGAAGTTGAATTTAAAAGAATATCAAAAAAGAGGGCTGAAAAGGAATTATTTTTAGTTTGTTTATAGTGATATTATGATTGAATTTAAAGAAGGCGATTATGTCATAACGGTAAGGAACAGGAGATTATATGATGATAAGGGATATGATGATAAGGGAAATGTATTGGTTGGTATAGTTGGGCCGCAGAGAAAAGAATGTAATGAAGGAGAACGAGGATGCTACAAAGTAAGGGTTAAAGTTGGAAATGATATCGACTGCTGGCGGAAAGCGGATATAAAGAAAATAACAGAAAAAGAGGCGGTTTTATATGCCCTTTAAAGTAGGGGATTGGGTTGTTGTAAAAAAGGGTTTTGATGGTAGTCACATTAAAAAAGGCATGATAGGTAAGGTTGTGTGTGATGGATACACAATCGGGGTTGAATTTGTTGATTTTATTTCTAACACTAATTGTAGTAGCTGGGCAAAAGAAGGGCATGGCTGGTGGATTTGGAAAGAAAACATAAAATATTTGAAGAAAATCACGGAAAAGGAAGCGGTATTGTATGCGCTTTAAAGTAGGGGATTGGGTTAAAATTGTTAATCACGAAAAGTCACAAAGATATTATGAAGGTAGGTCTTGCGAGTGTTTAAAAACTGTATTTCCACATCTTAAAAACGGAATGGTAGGTAAAATTATATTAGTTAATGGACTTAATCTACAACATAAATACGGTGTCGAATTTATTGATGAGGTAGGTGGGCATACTTGCGGCGAAAGAGGCAAAGTAGGCCAATGTTGGTGGCTTCCAGCCTTCTTTTTAAATAAAATACCGAGGAAAGAGGCGGTTTTATATGCGCTTTAAGAAAGGCGATTGGGTTATAGTGACTAATTTGAATGAAAGGCGTGATTATATTTTTCCAAGAATAAAAGATGGAATGGTAGGCAAGATATTGGAAGATTCCGAAGGATTAAGTGAGGGTATGGGTATAGGTGTTGAATTTATTGATTTTATTGACGGGCATGAATGTCGTGGAAATGGCAAAAACGGTTATTGCTGGTACACACAAATAAAATATTTGAAGAAAATAACCGAAAAGGAAGCGGTTTTATATGCGCTTTAAAGTAGGGGATTTCGTGAAGATTACGGATAAAGTTACTGAAATTAGATATTGGAAAGATTCCATTGGACAGGTGGGAAGGATTGTGAGTATTGGTGGTGATTCTTATGGTGTCATATTTTTTGAGGGATTTCAAGCTGGAATAGCAAAGGGTGGTCATGTCTTGCCACTTAACGATGTCCGTTATTTTGGTAAAAATGAATTGGAAAAAATACCTAAAAGGGTGGGGGTGTTATATGCCTTATAAAGTCGGGGATTTCGTTAAAATTACCGATAGAGTTCATTTCATTGACGATTGGAAAAACGCTGTCGGCAAAGTGGGCAGGATTGTGAGTATTAAAAATAAAATGGGTGTCATATTTTTCGAGGACATTGAAGTTGGTGTTGCTAATGATGGTCATGTCTTACCGCTTACAGACATCCGTTATTTTCAAAAGGATGAAATTGAGAAAATACCTGAAAAGATTGGCTTGCTTCACATGCTTTAAGGTGGTAAAATGGAAACTTACAGGTGGATTGTAGGAACGCACTCAATGGAAGAAATACAGAAGAAGCTGGGTTTGATAAAGAAGAAATACGGCAACGGGACTCTGGTGGTGGATTCCACAGAGCCGTACAAGTCGTATATAGAGTGGAGTAAGGAGTGAGGCAGCATGAAAAGGAAGAAGAACGTCTTGTTCGTATGCCACAGCAACGTTTCCCGCTCAAAAACTGCGGAGAGGGTATTCAAAGGGCGTTACGGCATGAATACGAGGTCTGCTGGGATAGCCTCATGGTATGGGGGGTTGCAGATTGACGAGGAACTGCTTTCGTGGGCTGATTTGGTGTTCGTGATGGAAGCCGAGCAGAAGGGATACATAAGGCAACGCTTCCCGAAGATGAAAAAGGACATAATCGTATTGGACATCCCCGACATTTACAACCCAATGGAGAAGGAATTGGTTGATGAACTGAAGTTGAAGGTGATTGACAGGTTTGGAAGGTGGCTGGATGGAAAATAAGGTAACAATATGCGATAAATGCGGAAATGTGGTAGCGAAGGGCAAGTGCGACATTTGCGGCGTTGATTTATGCGAAAATTGCGGCTTTGCGGTTGGATTCGTGCATCAGGAGTATCGTAATGCGGCTATCCTTCAAATATCAAGATTGTCGGAATTTAAGGATTTCAAAGGCGATAACATGGTTTTGCTCTGCAAAGAACACGCCGACGTATTTAGAGGATTTATTTTTAATGGCAGTATTACTGATAGTGTCAAAAGATGCAACAACACATTACAAAAAGTGATACACGACAAGATAAAGTCCGAGATGGTGTTTGAAAAGCTTTGAGGTAAAGCTTATATAACCGTTTTTTATTAAAGCAGTTATAGTTGGTTCGGGATGAAAGGCAAAAAAAGGCTTGAACGGAACGATGAATTTATGCAAGGTCTGCTGGTAGCATCGCTATTGAGCGGCTATTACGATAATGAGAGCAACTGAGGTGACAACATGGGAAGATATACCTGCGCAAAGTCTAAATTCATAAAGGATTTGATAAAGGGGATGGCATGGAGTGATACGAAAAAGAGGGAATATATAGAAACATTGATAGACCTCGAAGACGTAATCCTCAACGGAACACGCAGTTTCGGGGTAGGCATGTGGTATAACGCAATGGTAGGCCGATACAAGAAGGAATGGGAAGCCATTTACAGCGAACTCAAGCCAAAAGAATTTAGGGAACTGTTGAAGCGGGAAGCGGAGAAACAAAAATTGGTTATTTGGGAACGTGAACAGGCGGCAAAAAAGCGACGGAAAGAAGAGGCTATGGATAAAGAGGATTGGGCTAAAGCTGGCGGCGTTATTTAAATAATCCATGCCAATATCAAAACATGGCTGACGTTGAAACGCTGGATGAATGGCTCGATAAAGTCAAGGCAGAAGCCTGCTTTATGCACAGCTTTGAAGTGGTTTTCCCGCGAAGCGGCAAGGAGTGCGGGAACTGCAATGAATGGCTTGAAAAGATAAGCAGCAAAATGTCCGAAATCGGGGTATTCGGCGGGACTACCGAATGGGATGCTCATGGCTGCTGGTTCAGCAAGGATGACAACAGGAAGATATGCGAACCCGTCAGGATAATCACTTCTGGCCATAACTGTTCGGACAAGGCCAGCCTGAAAGGTCTGATTGACCTGATAAAGAAGGCTGGGGAAGAAACGCACCAAAGCACGATAGCCATGAAAGGCACAAACAAGTTCGTCATTGCAAAGCCAGAACACATCAACTTCATAAAAGAAACGTCATTGAAGCGGTTTTTAGAGTGACCGTAACCTTTTTAAGCAACCTTGCTATATAAAGTAAGATGAAAAGCCATGCATACCGCAACTGCCTCAACTGCGGGAATTGGAAGGCTTGCTTATTAGCGCACGAGCCGTGCGAATGGAAACGGATTTGAAAGAGAGGGAAGCATGAACAAAATAAAATTCAGCCATCATTATGCGAAGACACCTGTTGATTTGACTACCTTTAAATCTAGTGTCATAAGCGTATGCGTTGTTGATATGGAAAAATTACCCATTGAGTTCCTATTTTATGATACATGCTATTATGATGAAGACGGTATTAAGGAAAAACACTATCCACTTGATTTCAAAACAGGTATCATAATAACAATATTCACCAACGGATATGAGGAAGTATGGACAACAATTCGCAGGTGGACACCTCAAAAGGAACGGTATTACATGGGCATGATAGGACAGGAAGTGGAGATTGAAATAACGGAGGAGAAGGGATGAAACGGGAATGGGTTAAACATATAGTAGAAGAAGGTTCAAGGCGGCATGTTATACATTATGCCGAAAAGACGGTATGACAATTTCACGAGGAGATTGAAAGCATGAAAACCAGAAGCTTGAAGGAACTGGCATCAGAGGCGTTCATGTCAGTTGATGAACTGTACATTGACTTCGGCGAAGTCGAGAAATGGGTGCATGAAGATTTGCCACAATTAGTGGAAAAGGCCGTGAAAAACGTGCGTGTTAGGAATGAGAAGAAAAAGGACTATAATGATTACCTCACTACATATTTGTTTTTCATGCCTCACGATTCCGCTAAAGAGTTTAAGCGTCTAATTGGAAAGCCTGTTTGTAAGGGGAAAGTGAAACCATGATTGAAAGAGATAAACGCTCATACACTTACTCATGCTCATGGTGCAGGATAGACTTCCAGAACAGCATGGGCTTCTTCTGCCCTTTATGCGGCAGGGAAGCTGAAAAGTACAGGGGATATGGAAAGGGGATAGTAGTGGAGTGTTGAAAAAATGGATATTCTTGGAGCTATATTCATAGGAGTTTGCATTGTTTTAGCGGCAGCCTTACTTGCTGGTGCTATCCCTTTCCCAACTGCTATGAGTATTATATTATCCATGTTATTTTGGATAGGACTAATAATTGTAACAGCAATAATAGCAGTTATAGTGCTATTAGTGGTTTTATTTTTAGGATAAAAGGATGAAAGCATGACACGCAGCATCAAGCGCAAGAAGTGCATGAAGAAATCAACCAAGAAGAGGATTATCTTGTATAATAAGGACAAATGGGACATACCTTCAGGCGGTACAAGGGATGGGGAGAGAGCATACAGGAAGGAGGTGAACGAATGCCAATGAAAAAATACATTGATTGTGTTTGCGGCTGTTCCGTCGTTAGAATGGAATGTGATGAGTGGAATACACCTGTCAAATATTTCTATGTGAGCGTATTCAGGCATGGCAATTATACATTGACGAGTAGGTTGCGGATGATGTGGAAGATACTTCGTACAGGCCATCCTTATGGTGATGATGTGGTGCTTGAAGCGAAGGATGCAAAAAGCCTTGCGAATTTCATAAAATCGGCAATGGTTAAGAAATGACGTGATAGCATGGGACTATATGACACATTCATAGACGGTAAAAGGGAAGTGCAGCTAAAGAACTTCGAGTGTTGCCTTGCAGACTATGAAAAAGGAAGAAAGATACCAATGAGTAAGTTTGGCTACCCGAAAAATGGCCTGTTCTTCTGCTGGTGCGCAAGGAATGGGGTAGTTGTCATCAAAAACAACGTTTTCATAAGGATTGAACCATACGAGGTTCTGTACGAAAAGGGGCTTCCAATCCTAAAGAAATACCCATTCAGGTTATGGGATTGCAATGGACGTGAATGGGTACGGAAGAGGGGAGGCAGAAAATTATGAAAGACAAAGTGGATATTCTGAACAAGCGGCTGAAAGAAGTTGTTGAAAAGTTTGAAGCGTTGAGGAAATGCGGGATTGACGAGGAAGTGCTGATAATATTCCTGCATGACAAGACGGGGCTATCGAAGAGGGACGTAAAGAATTTGCTGGATTCCCACGAGGAATTTTACAACAAGCTCATCAGCAAGCTCACACTTGAAGCTCTTTAGTCATAAGAGTCAAAAATGGGAGGTATCAAATGTCAAACCAAGAAACAGTAAGGGCCATAAAGCAGGAAATCGAGCGAAAACGCAAGGAGATAGGTTCGCTTGAGGATGCGCTTGATGTGCTGGACGTGAGCTATAAAGCCTTCGCAGCAGGACAGAAAATGGCTGAAAAGAAGAAATATAAAACCCATAACTATCATCCACATGGGGCGATAGGCCATCACAGGGAGAAGTGGACGGAAGACGAGCTAAAAATACTGCGCGACTCGTACGCCGTACATCTTCCTGGCAAGCAAATAGCGAAGGCACTGAAAAGGACTCGCTTCGCCGTGCAGTTCAAGGCGCATGAACTGGGCATAGTGCATAAAAAAGAAAAGGATAAGGTATAAGAATGAGATGCAAAATGTGCGGGTCGTTATACCCCAACCAGTTCTTCAGGAAAGTGTATGAACTGGACAACGGAAAGGTAAAACTGTGCGAGCGGTGTTTTTACACGAATATCTCCACGCAGGAGATAAGGCACTGCTCGCACTGCGCGAAGCCCCTCAAGGAAAGCGAAGGCAAGAAGGCGGACGACTGGAGCAACCTTATCTATTGCCCGATTTGCCTTCGTGAGATGAGGGAGAGGAGAGAAGGTATAAGCAACATAGACAAAATCTACCAGAAATACGAGAATTTGAGAGAAGCGGTTAAAATGGTTAAGGGGGTGTAGAGCATGATGACCATAACCGTGGCTAAAGAAGAGGTAAAAACGCCGAAACAATACGAAAGCAACAGGTATAGGGTGGAGATAACGCAGGATTGCGACGACCCTAACAAGCAGGAAGAGCTTGTAGGCAAGACTTTCGCCCTGATAAGGCAGCAGATAGAGCAGCAGAAGAAGCTGGATGGGATTAAGCAATAAAAACCCATCCAGCCCAATATTCTATCATGGACGAAGAGGAAGAAAAGGAATTTCTGGAGAGGATATTGAAGAAGGCGGTATCACTGGAATATCACGACGCGCAACCGCAGGCAGCTTGCCAAACTTTGCCAAAATTAATGACATGCGATTCTTACGTCGATTTGCTTCCATCCCGCCACCGTTATCCTACTTCCATACAGGTGAGATGCAAAGGCCGTGCTTGCACGGTGGAAGGCGACCTGGTTGCCAGGAACGAGAGGCTGGAACTCGTCAAAAACGAGATAAACAGGATAATGGAAACGGAAATCCGAACTGATTATGGCAAGGAAAAACGGGCCATATGCAGGGTTTTTGAGGAGCATGGCCACGGGGAAGAAACCCATATCCACTTCCTCTGCAAGCCCCAAGACTCAGAGCAAATACTCAAAGTAGTCGAGAAACTGGCGGTGATAGACAAGACTATGACTACATGACCATGCTTATTATTACCTTTCTCCTGTCGCAGCAAAGCTGGTCAAATGAAGTCCCATAATACTGCCATGCAAGGGCGTTCATCAGCTTACTCATAGCAAACCTCTTTCTTGAGCTTAATTAGCAACACTGCGTGTTTGCTTTCGTCCTTCTGTATGCCTTCAACCACAATGTTGGCTATTGCCTGTTCTATTCCTTCTTCTAACTTCATCTTGCCATAGTCCACGGCCGCTTTTTCCTCGTCGGCTATCATTTCCGACAGCACCTTGCAGAAAGTTTCCTTGTCCATAGCTCACCTCACACAAACTGGGCATACATGCTGCAAAAATCCCCTGTGGCCTGTCATGCAATTAAAGCATATGTACATAAGCCTGCCGTTTCGGTAGAACGGGAAAACCCCTGATGCGTTATCCCCTGCGCCGCACTCCGAACATATCATAATTTCAGCCTTCCTTTCATTAGATAATACAGCGAAGTTCCTATTAAAGATAGCGTTATAAGGCTGCTTAAACCCGCTTGTATCGGGGACTCTGTCGGCATCCTTGGCGGGGAATACCGCTTGTCTGGCGTTATGGTTGCGGTGGTTGAGCCGATTAACGACTGGAATCCCTTGTCCTGGTAAAGGCAGGCGAGCATCTGCGGGGCAAGCACGTCAGTGCTGTTTTCCCAGTAATCCATGCCCATCATAAAAACCGACTGCGAATCCGCGTATGCCTCTCCAGTGGTTTTCCCCTGGAACAGCGACAGCCCGATTTGGACACCAGGCACCATGAACCATCTGGCCGATTTGTCGGATAACGGGCTGGCAGCCTGGGTGTCATAAAGGAATACGAAGTCTGCGGAATACCCTATGTATGACAGGCCGCCCTTCTCTACCGTGGACGGCCCCAATTCTATGGCTGTAAGGCATGAGAAGGCATAACACACCCTGCCAGACAGTATGCCGTTGTTGTTCGTGTCGAGTATTATCTCATTGTTTTGGCCGCCCAGCTTGTTTTCATTCCCGTGGCCGTTCATCCAGACGAAAATGGGGTCTTGTGCCGCTATTGCTGATTCAAAATACGCCCTGGTAGCCATCCCGTCGGCTAAATTGGCCGAGCTTATGCCGTATGAACCCGACTGGTTTATGGTGGCTAAAGCCCAGTCGTGAAGGTATCTCGTGGCAAGCTCGAAATTCGCTATAGTCGAAACCATTGTCCTTGCCCTTGGCATGTTATTTCCTTTCTTTCAGGGACCTTAAATAACGAATCTGCACATCAACCAAAAACTCGCCCACGTTGTCTTTCGCGTCTATATGTTTTAACGCATCTTCCTTCGTCATTGCGCCGAACCTCAATGTGGCTATCCCAATGTTCTCTGGCATGGTTTCTAGCCTTGCCCGTGCCAAATCGTATTCTTCCTGCATTAAGGCCATTTAAATCAGCCCCAGACGCTCCAATACAGCCTGCACATCCTGGCCGAATTGCGTGTTTGCCTTTATTTCCTTGTATGCGATATTCCACGAAACTGGCTCGCCGCCTACGACGCAGCATGTCATAGTCCTTTCGGGTATGGGAAGGTTCGGGTAAACCCGCATGAATTTGCTCAGTGACATTTAATAATCGCCCTCCCTCAATTCCCCTGTTCTGAATGATGGCGGACAATTTATTTCGAGTTTGTCATTCTTCTCGTCCACCTTCGCTCCAAGAAGCTGTAGTATTGGATGGCCAAGCAAATTTTCTCCAAATGCTTCTGTAACCCTTTCGACAAACATGGGACATCCATTTACCTTTATTTCTGCCAGATATATCGGAGTAGGCTCTTGTATGGCTTTACCATACTCTTCCCTTATTAGAAGAGCCTTCTTGCCTGAATCCTTTAGACCTAGCTGTTCTATGGTTTCTCTTCTCAGGCAAAGCGGAAAATCCGAACCACTGTCAATCTTTACCCGAACCTTATGACCTTCGACTTCGATTTCCTCGTATATTCTGCTCATATTGCATTATTCGTGAATTAGTTTATTAAAGTTAAGGAGGTATCAAATGTCAAACCAAGAAACAGTAAGGGCCATAAAGCAGGAAATCGAGCGAAAACGCAAGGAGATAGGTTCGCTTGAGGATGCGCTTGATGTGCTGGACGTGAGCTATAAAGCCTTCGCAGCAGGACAGAAAATGGCTGAAAAGAAACGATATAAAATCAAACCCCATGCCAAATGCAGAATATGCAACGGAAAGGGCTTTGGCCTTACAGGTCTATGTAATAAACACTATATGCAGAAACGTCACCAACGCCCTTTGAAACAGAAAGAAATAGATGCATTAAAGGACAGGTTCGACAACGTGACTGCCGATGGCATGGTTGACGGCAAAGGCGTGGTTGTCGTAAACAGAGTCGTAGGGGGAAGGCGCATAGTCCTATACAATCGAAAAGGGTACGAAGGAACCTCGAAATATCGTATGCAGATAATAGACCTTAGCACGGGAGAGGAAACCTGGACAGACGTGGACGAGTATAGATTAATAGAGCCTTTGTATGTTAGAGGTGGACATAGTGGAGGAGTGAGGCAGAAACCGAGAGATTTCCGTGTGCGGATAACGGGAAAGAGATTTTGGAAGAATCTTCTTACGGGTTAACTACCAATCCCCTGCGCTCGACGACGGTGCCCATAATGGAAACGGTTTCCGTCGCACCCGCTTTGCTGTAAACGTCTATTATGACGGGCTGGTTCTGCTCCGCTATGCTTGGGCTGTCGTCATACCAAAGCTGGCTTTCAAGGCCAGTTATGAACGTCAACGGCCAGTATTCCATGTACCTTGCACCCGCCTGTATTCGCATTTGCGTGAAATTCGTCCCGCCGTAAGAGCATCCGTCAAAGCTTATGAACGTATTGTCCGCCACTGCCGTATTAGCCACGCTTGTCCATCCAGCCCCGACAGAGGTAATGTCCCATGTCACAAGCCCCAAGTCCTGCGGCCTTAGCCCCCTGACAACAAGCTCGCTTTGCGGTATGCCAAGCTGCTGGGAAGCCCTTTGAAGCAGGTTTCCCTGGACTCCAGGCTTTACCTCGACGACCATTGGTGCTGCCGCTCCTCCCAGTGCAGGTTTTGTGCTTAAGTAGTATAGGACTGCCGCACCAAGCCCTCCGATTATTATATAGGGCAAGTATTTCTCTATATTTACCATGTCATTTTCTCCTTGTTTTATACTTACTTTCCCACTCCTATTTATTGATTTCCTTCGGAATGATGCTGAAATTCACATAATCATCGAAAAGCTGCGCTCTCATAAGCCCCAAAATCCCATATGCATAGGATACGAAGTACATTACGCCGTTGTCGTTTACATAGTCCGCGATGTCCGTTATTGAGCCACTATGCACTGCATCAGTTATCTCAGGCTCAAATGGCGGCCCAGCAGCTATCCTATCAAACAGGATATTCCATCCCATATTCTTAAAATTCCACACACCCCCCACATGGTGCTTAAATATCGCACCGCCTGTGACGTGCCCCTCGAATGTCCAATTAAACCCGCCTATAAGCTCCTTTTTCGTGATGGTTAACTTGTATAAATTGGCCTGCGAACTTGATTGGGTTCCAGGGGTTGCCCAAATATCGTCTGATGACCTAATCCCGTCGTACATTTCGGCGGTGAACTCCGTGCCTATGGGGGGTACTGGCGGCACCATTGATATTTTGTCACTGTCGCTTACTGCGTAATACGCCTTTAGAATGAATTTCGGCACTTCTTCAGGTGGTTTTGCGGATGCCAATACGCTGTAGGCTATCAATCCGCCTGCCAATATGGGTATAGCATACAGCATTTTCATTCATGTTCATCCTTCAGTCAATGTATATTGTCCCGCCGTTTCCTGCCATCGTCAGCGTTGAGAAGGGACTATAACCAGTCATCTTGTGGTATTGACCGTAGGGGTAAAGCATTTCAGCCACACCCGCCTCTGGGTAAAGGCCATTGGCTGGCCCATGATAGCCGCTTGTCCATCTGGTTTCTATGCCTGCTTCCTGGGGGACTATCCTTCCTGTCACTACTGGCTTTGAAAACACTGCGTATCCGATTGCCAAACCAGCCCCGAATGCTATGCCATATTCTATGAGTTTTTTCATTTCCATTGAATGCCCTCCGTTATTTTTAATTTATGCCCGTCCCTTTAAATAATTCATTGGTAGTAAACGAATGCCACAAGCCGACTTGATTGGCTTCCACCTTTGAATGTAGGCGTTTCGGTAAATACCGAAGGCATTGTGCCTGGTTCGTATGTCATTTTTACCCCCGTTCCTGTCCCAGAAGCCATCATTATTTCTGGATGCAAAAAGATTTTCAATCTTTTAGTGCCTGGATTTTCCAATATTCCTGTTATGTTATATGTAAATCCCCTGAATTTCACATTTATCACATTGCCATTCAATTGGATGGCTGCGCTTTCAATCGTATTCGCCCTAACAGTATTCCCATCTCCTCCTACAGTCCATCCAAAGAAACTCCACCCTACAGTCACTAAGTTGAAACCAACGTTCACTGGCGTTCCCATGCAAGATGCATGGAATGTTGCCGAGTTAAACCCCGTTTTACTCACAGTTATCGGTATATCTGGCCCGCTCATTTCTGGGTTAAGGTTGAAATAGCCAGTTGAGTCGGTGAATGTTTTTGCAGTAGTGCTTAAGTCGTTCTTCACTTGCGCTGAAGCGAGCGGTGTCACATCTCCATAGACATAGCCGTAAACATACAGGGTTGGTCCTGTAACATGCGCCACTGCTATGATGCGACTATATTCATTATGACCACTGACAGTGGCGTTACATGCAGGATTACCTGGTTGAATATTCTGTCAAGCAATTCTCCTTGTTCTGGAACTGCCCCAGTCCATACCCTCGCAACCGCTTCCACCGTGTAATCGCCAGATGGTCCAGTCCATCCTGCGGCTTGGTTTTGCGGAACCGTTATTGAGTTGGTTGGTTGGGTATTCCCCAGAGAAACCTTCGATGTCCATGCTGGGATGCTTACCAATGAGTTTCCAGATGGGTCGAATACATATACCCCCAGCCACACATCTATCGGGAATACGCCATTGTTCTTAAGGGTAACGTCTATTTTGAATGCTTGCCCAACCTGTTTTGTCGCTGGCGTTACAGCGAGACCAGCTATCCACACATTTCCTTTCGGCATGTTTACCTCCTTTATTATATTTCTCAAGTCCCTTTTATATCCATTATGACAACCTGCACTGCCCCTTCTTCGATTTCATGGCAGGTATTATCCGACCACCAGTGGCATCCTGCCGTTTCACAGGCTGGCTGGGTTGTGTATTGGCCGCAATTTTTTGGCGGTGTGGGTGGTAAGATGGCTGTAACCATCATCAATAACCCCATTCCTATTGGCACTACTCCAGCTATTTTGGCCTTACCTGGCAGCACACTTGTCAATACGCCACCGACCGTGGTTACTATCAATCCTGGTATCAATTTAATTAGCGTCCCGATTCCAAATACGTCCACCCTGAACACAACCCATGAAATTATTGCTATCGCGCTGAGTATGGCTATTGCGATTACGATTATTGCCCAGATTGGTGGGAACAGCCCTGTTACTCCTGACGGAACCATGAATTGGTATACTATCTCGTTCTCGTCAGCCTTCCAATATGTGACCTTTATCATGCTGAAGGTCTGCTGTATGGCTAATATCGCCTGCTCGACCAGTGTTATTATTGCGCCCGTCACTGGCTCTTGCAGTGTTATCCTATGTTCGTAAACCACTCCTGGCTCAGGCACCAAACTCTCCGCTTCTGCTTGCGTTGCCGCTACTGTTGTATATATCCCGCTTTGGTATGTTCCCCATTCTGCCATAATGCCTCCTACGGTTGCTTGGGCAAGAACGGCTGCACTACTATCCACGTTCCAACGCCAAGTGGTATAAGCCCTACCAGCGCAAGCGGAACCTTCCCTACCTTCACGTTCCTCAGAAAGTAAGCCATAGCCCCGCCAACGCCCAATAACACGAACCCTGGAATAAGTGCTATGATTTGGGCCAGAATGGCCTGCAAATCCGTCCACCAGTCAAGCGACTGGAACCCGTAGCTTTCCATCGTTGATGCAAGTTGCTGCAAAGAGCTAAATTGCTCTGGCTGGTAAGGAAGCCTTTGCATGTCTTCTGACATTCTGAGGGCCATGTCTTGCGGCACTCCAAGCTGAATCAGCTTGTTCGTCCAGCTATCCATGTTGAAGAATTGGTGCCAATCCCTTTAATAACTTTAGTCGAGGTAGACCAGGTTGCCGTTTGCAGTCCCGCCGAATGCCCTCATCTGCCCAGGGTAGTTTATCCCGCCCGCGTACCTACCAAGCTGCACTCCCACGTTGGATACGGACATTCTCACTGGCGGTGCTGGTGCCATCGGTGCTCCTGCGCTAGGCAAAAAGCTGGTGGCAATCATTGTGGCGGCAAAGGTTGACAGCACTCCCACCCCAAAAATCCTCCAGTATGCCTTGGCATCTTCCTTTCTGGCAATCAATCCAGATAGCAACCCAGTAGCTATCGGTGCTCCAAATCCTATTGCCAACGCTTGTTCGATTGTCACTGTCATAATAACCTCTTGTACCCTTCCCCTTTATAAATATTATCACTCGTCATCGTCATATTCGTCTTCGTCGTCGTACTTCTTCCTTCCTGCTTTCATGTCCCCGACCTCCATCTCTTTAGCAATTGCTGGTATGTCTTTCAGGTTCATAAACGCCATCCACCTTGGCGACCCCTTCTCCCTTACCACTATCAACGGGATTTTGCCTTCCTTTTCAGCCAGCCGCTCCGTCTTTTCCATCAATTGCTTGAATGGCATCTTTTTCCTCAGCTTGTGCTCGATGAATATCTTTTCGTTGAGCGTGTCGCTCGAAGTATGGCATGAATTTATCCCAGAAAGCGGGGTCCTTCGGCTTCCGAACATCTCGGCCAGCTTTTGCTCGGATTTCTTCCAAGTCCTCCTATGCATAATCCCACTTCGCAAGTGAATTTGGCCTCTCGTATATGAAGAACATTCCTGTATTGTCGCCAGTCCTTCTTATAGCTTTCCATTCAACCAGCCTCCTAAGCTCCCTGCCGAGGTCCATGATTGGTAGTTTGCCCAGTTTTATCGATTTCATCTCACTTTCTATCTCGTGGACTGATACTGCCCTTCCGTATCTCATTTGTGCGCTTGCTACTGATGTTATTATGAGCGATTTCAACTCAGGCTTCATGCTTTATATAGCAAGAGTATCTATATAAAGTTATGTGCAAGAAATGCCCAGTATGCGGTTCATCCGCTATAAGCCGCAATAACATTGGAATGAAATGCAGGAAATGCGGATATGAAAACAAGAGGCATGTAAATGTTTCTTAAGTGGCTTCTGTCTAAAGAGAGATATAGATGTCCCAGGTGCAATTGGCCACTCGAAGGGCGTTTAAATTCGTGTCCGAATTGCGGTCAACCCCTGGAATGGGAGGGATTATGATGGAAAAAATGTATGTTGTTGGCATATTTATGGGTGTTTTCGGCGGCGTAGCGTTAGCTGCGATTCTGAAGTATATAATTCAGAAGAAGATTCAGAAGCACCTTCATTGTACTCGCAATCCTAAAAATGGCTTGTAGGGGAACCCAAACCCTTCTTCCCATATACACACCAATTTTATCCCCCCAACAATATGCAAGCCAAACGGGAAGATTGCGGGTACGACAACCGAAACCTAAAGAGGGTTGGACTTATCAACCGCAACTAAACCATGAAAGTGCAGGCGACTGCCCCGTAAAACCGCCAAAGCGGGTAAGCATCACCTTACCCATGATTCAGGCCAGTTGCGAGGTCTGCCATGCTTTGGCATACATACCTACGGATAACCCTCGGTTAGGCGGTTTATGTATTATCGGCTCTGATGCAAGCTAGAATCAATCTGAAGTGGTAGTTCGCTTCTACTTCTTAGCTGCTGGCTCGGAAGTCCCATCTGCTGCGCCATTACCCTTGTTGAGCACTTTAATGAAGTCATGGGCTAGCACATCAGTGCCTAAAGCGGCAAAGAACACCATAAGCCCCCCAGAGATGGGGTTTATTCCAGACGGCAGTATGAAGAAATAGCCAAAAACCATGCCTCCTATGACTGCCCTTATTACCGATTTCATCGCTTTTTGAGTATTAAAAGCTTCATCGCTCTTCGCATACCCCATCAGCAACCGAGCTAGGCCACCAAAAATGCCCGCTATTATCGGCATCAACGTTTCAATCATAGTTACCACTACCTAAAAGGTAGATGTTTAGAGCCACCCTTCGCACTTATGGAAAGGTATCTTATATCTTGCCTGACGCTCGCAGCAAGGTTTGTACGATGGTGTACAGGGCGAAGTGGATTCGCTTTCAAAATCCAATACGCCATTCACGA
>Ga0315274_10005574_pt1 | contig 18404 bp, 9 predicted proteins | sample YL17G02_20_MG_FD_203700 | JGI IMG/M metagenome (GOLD analysis project Ga0315274, IMG submission 203700) | Sediment microbial communities from Yellowstone Lake, YNP, Wyoming, USA - YL17G02_20 | ecosystem: Environmental > Aquatic > Freshwater > Lake > Sediment | place: USA: Wyoming | collected...
TGAAATGGTCAGCGATCTGTTTGAGCCGGACTAATCCCGGCTTGTGGTTTCGTTCATAGTAATAAATGGCGCCGTAGACATTGTTTAGCTCCGATGGTGCCATCCAGGCATCTCCTACTAATATGAGCTTATAATCTGGTTCCATGGTGTGCAGCAGGTGGTCGGTACTTACTGCATCCCGACGCTCGATATCTTTATAAACGTAGTCGTATATACAATTATGGAAATAATAATACTGGAAGTCCTTGAAGTGGGTACTGCGGTGTGCAGCCGAGAAGAGGAGGCTACAGAGGTGGGCAAAGGGGTCCATAGAGCCACCCACATCCATAAGAAGAAGCAACTTTACCTTGTTGTGTCTGCTTTGTCTCCACTTCAACTCGATTTCGCCAGCGTTCTTGGCGGTAGCATCGATTGTCTTATCCAAATCCAGTTCGTCCTCAGGCCCGATGCGTTTAAATTGTCGTAGTCCTTTGAGGGCTACTTCAATCTGACGGATATCGAGCGTCAGGTCATGGCGGTAGTTGCGGAATTGCCTTTGTTCAGCGATTTGAATGGCGCTTCTGCCGCCTCCTCCACCCCCAAGCCTGAAGCCAGCCGGATGTTGTCCAGAATGTCCGAAGGGTGAGGTGCCTCCTCGACCAATCCAATAAGCGCCTCTATCATGTTGCTCTGTCTGCTCCCGAAACCTTTTTTCAAGCTCATCCAGCAATTCATCCAAATCCATAAGGTCCAGCAGTGCCCTTTCCTCTTCAGTTAGGAGCATCCTGTTGAAAGGGTCTTTAAGCCAGGCCAGAATTTGCTCTGAAATCTCTGCCGGGGCTTTAATGCCTTTGAAGTATTCTTGGAAAGCAATGTCATAATGGTCGAAGTGAGCTTCGCTTTTGACCAATATGGCTCGGGCCAGATAATAGAAATCATTTAGAGTGGAGATGTAGCCCCTGGATAAAGCTTCCATAAGGGTCATCCATTCTGTGATTGAGACGGGTACCTTTCTCTCTTTTAAGGTGTAAAAGAAGTCGGTAAACATACGAGTGCCTATCTACCGTTTATTAACGTAGCGTCTCGTAGCCGTCTATAGTCTTTGTGGTTTGTATTTTCTTCATGTAAGTATTTACGAAATAGGCATAGTCTGTTTCTTTCTTCAACAAGGTGCCGGCAAAAGGAATCTCACTGGGTATCACCTCATCTGGTGTGCTGCTGGCGATGAGAACACGAATCCAGTCTATAAGTTCGCTTGTTGACGGTTTCTTGCGGAAATCGTCAATTTTTCGTAGTGAATAGAACGTTGTCAAAGCCTGGCGAAGGAGACTATCCTGTATATCGGGGAAGTGTACCTTGACTATTTCCTCCATTAGCGGCGGGTTAGGAAATTCAATGTAATGGAAGATGCAGCGTCGCAGAAAAGCGTCAGGCAGTTCCTTCTCAGCATTGCTGGTTATGACCACTATAGGCCGGTGAGCTGCAACAATACTCTCACCTGTCTCTGGGATGTAGAAGCTCATCTCATCTAGCTCATTGAGTAAGTCGTTAGGGAATTCGAGATCGGCTTTATCTATCTCGTCAATGAGGAGCACAAGCTCCTCTTTGGAGGCGAAGGCTTCTCCTAATTTGCCCGGCTTTATGTATTGCCTAATGTCGGAGATATCTTTATCACCGAAGCGACTGTCGTTTAGCCTCTGCACAACATCATATACATATAGTCCTTCTTGGGCTTTGGTAGTGGATTTTATATTCCAGACAATCAGCTTTTTGTTTAGACCTTTGGCAATACTGTGGGCCAGCAGCGTCTTTCCTGTTCCTGGTTCGCCTCTGACCAACAGAGGCCTTCTTAAGGCTATGGCCACATTGACAGCATTTCTCAGAGCTTCGGAGGTAACATAGTCATGCGAACCTTTGAATTTATCGAAACCATCATTAACCATTATTTAAATTTGCCTCCATTAGCGGTCGTGCTTTGTATTGCTATGCCGTTGCTAATTGTAGTCCATATTGAAGCCTAAAGCAATTTAGCCAGTTGAAGCTATTTATCGGTGCAGGCTTTTTCGTAGTAGGAACATACGTTGGAAAGAGCTTTTACTGCTCTCTGGAGAGATGGCGATACGGCGATGCCAGCTTGAAGGAAGCGGTCTTGCACTCGTCTCCTGTCTGTCTCCATATCTATCTTGTCAACATCGGTTGCCAGTTCTCCGAGAATAACCAAGAGCGGCTTTTTGAACCTATTCCTTATGTCTACCAGCACCTCGGCACGTTTCTCAGAGTCTGCTCCAGGCATTCCTACGAGTTGCGGGGTTCCGTAGAGGAAAATACGGTCGATGATTAGGGTATCTATTCCATCCCAGGAAAGGAGGATTTCCAGGACTTTTTGGAGTACCGAAGGGGGGAGTGTGGGGGCTCCTATATCAACCGGGTTTCTGATGCTTGTCCCGGCTGGAGGAAGAAGAACCCTTAGCCGTTGTTGAATGTCAGGCGGTGATGTAGGAATCTGGAGTCCGACTTGCTCACAGGCATCGCTGGCAGCAACTCCTACTGAGCCTCCTCCGCCGACCACTGCAACCCTTCGCCCGACGCCTTCTGAGAAGTGGGGGAAAATGGCTGTGGTATCAAGGAATTCTTCAAAGTTGTCTACCAATACCGTTCCGGTTTGTCTGGAGAACGCTTGCCATACAGCTTTTTCTCCGCCCATAGAGCCGGTATGGCTAGTCACTGCTCTTTTCCCGGTTTCAGTAAGCCCACCCTTCCATATAATAAGCGGCTTCCTCCCCAAAAGGCCCTTAGCCAGGTCGAAGAAGCGCTTTCCATCCTTTACTCCTTCTACATAGGCGGCGATGGTTTTGGTCTCAGGGTCATAAGCCAGGTACTCTAAGAAATCGCTCTCATTGAGGTCGCAGGCATTTCCGTAGCTTATGACTTTACTGAACCTTAGTCCGTATCCGCTGGCTGCCCAGATGAAGTGGGTGGCTAGTCCGCCACTTTGTGAAATGAGGGCAATGTTTCCGCTTTCTTTTGGATATTTAGGTCCGGGCATGAGCGTAAGTCCTCCATGAGGACAATATACGCCAAAGCAGTTGGGGCCTATGATGCGGAGGTTCCCTTTAGCCAGTGCCACTATTTCTTGCTCGAGCCTGTGTCCTTCCTCACCTACCTCGCTGAAGCCGGCGGTAAATATCTCCACTGCCCGGACACCTTTAGCTACGCAGTCTTCTATGATTTTGGGGACGGAGCTTGCCGGTGTGCTGATATAGGCGAAATCGACAGGCTCCGGGATTTCTCTAATACAGGGGTATGTCTTGCGACCCAATATCTCGCTCTGCTCAGGGTTGACTGGATAAAGTTTACCTTTAAATCCAAACTCTATCATCGCTCTTAAGAACCGATTACCCGGTTTGTCCTCATCAGATGAAACTCCCACCACCGCCATTGAGTTCGGGTGAAATATAGGCTCGAATTCCTTGACTTTATCCATTGATTACCTGGGCTCAGTTGAAATCTATGCCTCAAACGAGGCATAAAACCAACAAATTTTACACCAAAGCGGGTTTGATGCCAACCGGAGTTGGCTTGGCGATGGTGTCAAGCTAGAATATGATAACTACTAATAAGGTGGGTTTTCCTTTGTATGGTCGAAGGTTTGTATGAAAAACTCGAAATTTTTAAGAAAAAGGGTTCAAAAGCTCTTGACAAAAAACAAATTTAGTGTTAGTCTTATGGTTTACTGCATTGAAATGCCTTGTCGATTTCATATTAACTTTTTCCCCAATTACAATTCATAGGTACAATCTATCTCTTGGTTAAAGTACCACTTCTGAGACATTTGTCTTAATTTCTGAGGGGAGAGCTATGTCTATTTCATTAGTGCCTGAAAAACGAAGTATTGATTCGGAGAAGAGAAAATCCTTCGCTAGATTGCCCGAGGTCTTAGAGATTCCTAATCTTATCAAGGTCCAACTTGATTCTTTTCGTTGGTTTCAAGAAGAGGGGTTAAGGGAGCTTTTACAAGAAGTTTCCCCCATTCATGACTTCACCGGTACGCGGTTAGAGTTGCATTTCGTTGGCTATGAGTTTCATCAGCCTCCATACTCAGTTGACCAATGTCGTCAGCGGGATATTACATATGCAGCTCCTCTCTATGTTAGAGCCAGGTTGATAGTTAGAGAACCCAGGGGGGAGATTCCGGAGCAGGAAATATTCTTCGGTGACATCCCTATTATGACAGAGAAAGGCACCTTTATAATCGGTGGTGCGGAGAGGGTGGTGGTTAATCAGTTGCTTCGTTCCCCGGGTATTTATTTCAGCCTACAACAAGACTCAGCTAGTGGGCGTGAGCTATGTACTGCCAAGTTGATCCCTGAGCACGGTGCCTGGCTGGAGTTTGAAACGTCCAACAGGGATGTGATTTTTGTAAAAGTAAATGGCAAGAGGAAGATCCCCGTGGCGATTTTGCTGCGTGCTATCGGCTATGACAACGATAGCGAACTGCTGGAGCTTTTCCGGGATGTGGAAACCTCGTCAGAGCATACCTTCATACAATCTACAATGGAAAGAGAGCCTTCTGTCAGTACCAGAGAAAAAGCTCTGGTTGATATCTATAAGCGTTTGCGCCCTGGTGAGCCGCCTACTCATGAGAATGCTCAAACCCTTCTGAATAATCTTTTCTTCAATCCCAGACGTTATGACTTGGGTAGAGTTGGACGATATAAGCTCAACAATAGATTAGGTCTTGATATTGATGAGCGTTGCCGCTGCCTAACCAAGGAAGATTTTATAGAAATAGTACGGCGCATTATCAAGGTCAATAACGGTAAGGAAGAACCGGATGACATTGATCACCTACGTAATCGGCGAGTACGGACGGCAGGGCACCTTATACAGAACCAGTTTCGTATCGGGTTGCTACGTTTAGAGCGGGCAATTAAGGAACGCATGAGCATTGTTGGCCCTGAAGCTGCCACCCCAGCTACTTTAATTAATAACCGCCCTATAGTTGCTGCTGTGAGGGAGTTTTTCGGGGGTTCACAACTCTCTCAATTCATGGACCAAACTAACCCATTGGCTGAACTGACTCATAAGCGTCGTCTCTCAGCAATGGGGCCGGGTGGGCTGTCCCGTGAGCGTGCCGGTTTTGATGTTCGCGATGTGCACCATTCTCATTACGGAAAAATCTGTCCTATAGAGACACCGGAAGGGCCAAATATCGGTCTTATCGGCTCTCTGGCTACTTATGCGTCAATTAATGACTATGGTTTTATACAGACACCTTACCGTAAGGTCATCCACGAGGTGCCAAATACCGTTGAAAACTTGATAAATAGGTCAGTCTTGGAGGACATAACTGACTCGAAAGGGGATATCATTGTTTCTAAAAGGACTCTAATTACTAAAGAGATTGCTAAAAAGATAGCCTCTTTGTCTTCTCAAACCATAAGAGTTGTTCCTTTCGTCTCTGAACAAATTGTCTATCTGACCGCCGACGAAGAAGAGCGATATGCGATTGCTCAGGCTAATGCTCTTCTTAACCAAAGAAACGAATTCATTGAGGATAGAATCGGTGTCATAAGAGGGGGCAAATATCTTAAGGAACCTGCAGATAAGATAGATTTCATGGATGTTTCACCGAAGCAAGTTTTTAGTGTCACTACTTCCCTTATACCTTTTCTTGAGCATGATGATGCTAATAGGGCTCTGATGGGGTCAAACATGCAGCGCCAGGCTGTGCCTCTACTTCGCCCCGAAGCCCCATTAATAGCCACTGGGATGGAAAAAGAAGTAGCTAAGTATAGTGGACAGGTTGTATTTGCCAGGGAGGATGGTGAAGTTGTTTCAGTTGACAGTACTCAAGTCACGATTGCTAAAGAGAATGGGAATGAGCATGTCTATCCGTTAATGAAATTTGTTCGAACTAATCAAGGAACTTGTGTCAATCAGCGTCCTGTAGTGTCAAAAGGCGATAAAGTCAAAAAGGAGCAAGTTATAGCCGATGGTTCAGCGACAGATTGTGGTGAACTTGCCTTAGGGCAAAATATCCTTTGCGCCTTTATGAGCTGGCGGGGATACAATTTTGAAGACGCAATTATCATTAGTGATAGACTGGTGAAAAACGATAGATTTACCTCAATCCACATTGAGAAATATGAAATAGAGGCTCGCGAGACAAAACTGGGCACAGAGGAGATTACTAGAGATATACCCAATGTAGGGGAGGAGAGTCTGCGTGATTTGGATGAATCTGGCATTATCCGGATAGGTGCTGAAGTCGGTCCAGGGTCCATCTTAGTGGGCAAGATCAGTCCTAAAGGAGAGACCGAGTTAACTGCTGAGGAGAGACTGCTACGGGCTATCTTTGGTGAGAAGGCCCGTGAGGTAAAGGATAGCTCTTTGAGGGTGCCACATGGCGAATGTGGGAAGGTGATCGATGTCAGGGTTTTCTCTCGTGATAATCATAGTGATTTACCTGCGGGTGTTTATTGTCTAATACGGGTGTGGGTTGCACAGAAACGGAAAATCTCTGTGGGAGACAAAATGGCTGGAAGACATGGTAACAAAGGCGTTATATCCCGTATCTTGCCTGAGGGAGATCTGCCTTTCCTACCTGATGGTAGGCCAGTGGATATAATCCTTAATCCTATTGGTGTCCCGTCACGCATGAATATAGGGCAAATCCTAGAGACCCACTTAGGCTGGGCTGCTGAAACACTAGGTCTTAAAGTGCTCAACCCGATTTTCGATGGAGCTAATGATATTGACATTGAGGATGCTTTAGCTAGGGCATGGATAGTTCAGCAGGCAGGCGTAATTAACCGGGCAAGTCGGGGTGATTCTAAGACTGTTGACCTTAATCAGGCTAAGACTTGGCTTGCTGATAATGGTTATAACGCTGAGAAAGTATTCGATGATCACTATCCTAGGGAGGCGAGGAAAGTTTGCCTTCGCTTATGGCTTGAAACCCTGGGTGTTAAGGTTTATGGACTCAGTGATGAGGAAGTAGAAGGGATTGTAGAAAAGGTTTACCTTGAACAGAGACAATCGCCGCCTATATTCGGCAAAGTTACTCTTCATGACGGGCGAACCGGCGAGCCGTTCGACCAACCGGTGACTGTAGGCAGTATTTACATGATGAAGCTAATGCACCTTGTTGAGGACAAGGTGCATGCTCGGTCTACTGGCCCTTATTCTCTAATCACACAGCAACCTCTTGGTGGAAAGGCTCAATTTGGTGGGCAACGATTTGGCGAGATGGAGGTATGGGCATTGGAAGCCTATGGTGCCAGTCATACGCTTCAGGAACTGCTCACTGTTAAGTCAGACGATGTAGCCGGTCGAGCCAAAGCTTATGAGTCCCTTGTTAAAGGTGAAGATATATTTCAACCGGGCGTCCCTGAATCATTTAAAGTTCTTTTTATGGAATTACGTAGCTTATGTCTAGCCGTTGAGCTACTTAATGAAGAGGAGGAAATGGTAAGCTTCCTGGAAGAGAGGAAGAAAATTGGTACTAAGCTCAGAGGTTTGAGCTAAAGGAGACAGATGGCTGAGGTTAATGATTTTAATGCTATCCGTATTTCACTGGCTTCGCCAGAGCAAATTAAAAGCTGGTCCTACGGCGAGGTAACTGAGCCTGAAACAATCAATTATCGAACCCTAAAACCGGAAAAAGACGGACTTTTCTGTGAAAGAATTTTCGGACCAACTAAGAATTATGAATGTTATTGTGGGAAGTATAAGAAGATACGCTATCGTGGTATTACCTGTGATAGATGTGGAGTTGCGGTAGAGCATTCGAGGGTACGCCGGACGCGTATGGGCCATATCGAGTTGGCTGCTCCGCTGGCTCACATTTGGTTTGCTAAAGGGGTGCCCAGTCGGCTGGCATTGCTTCTTGATGTTTCTCCCCGAAACCTGGAGCGTGTACTTTACTTTGCGCAATATATCGTTACCTCGGTTAATGAATCGGCGCGTGATGAAAGGATTAAAGAACTTAAAGAGAGGCTCTCACAGCAGATTGCTGAGGGAGGGCGGTTGTTAGAGAATCAGGTTGCGGAGATAGAAGCGAAAGTTCAGTCGGATCCAGACCAAGAAGCTTTAGAAAAGATAAATCAGCTACGACGCGAGTTTGTTGATAAAAGAGGTGAACTTGGAGGCGAGTTCCACGACAAAATGTCAGAGCTAGAGAATCTGAAACCGCTGAAGCTTCTTACAGAGAGCCAATATCAAGAGCTTAAGCAGGAATTCGGCAACTTTTTTGAAATAGGTATGGGAGCGGAAGCTATCCTTGGTGTTCTTAAAGGCATTGATCGTGAAAAGTTGCGTCGGGAACTCATTGAAGAAGTCCGGTCGAGTTCAGGGCAACGGCGCAAGAAGGCCAGCAAGCGATTGCGGGTAGTTGAAGCTTTCTGGCGCAGTGGCAATAAGCCTGAGTGGATGATATTGACTGTGCTCCCAGTATTACCCCCGGAGCTTCGACCCATCGTTCAGTTAGACGGAGGCCGATTCGCCACCAGCGACCTTAATGATCTTTACCGACGTGTGATCAATCGTAATAATCGTCTCAGGCGACTGATTGATTTAGGAGCTCCAGAAATTATCATCCGCAATGAAAAGCGTATGCTTCAAGAGGCCGTGGATGCACTTATTGACAGCGGGCGAAAGGGACGAGTGCCGATAATGAGCGGCACTCATAAATTAAAATCGCTGTCTGACATGCTTCGAGGTAAACAGGGTCGTTTTCGCCAGAACCTTTTGGGTAAACGAGTAGACTATAGCGGTCGTTCAGTTATTGTTGTTGGCCCTGAATTGAAACTCCATCAATGTGGTTTGCCCAAGCACATGGCCTTGGAGTTGTTCAAGCCTTTTATTATGCGTCAGTTGATCGAGCAAGGCTATGCTCATAATATCAAGAGTGCTCGAAGACAAGTGGAGAAAGCTAGACCCGAGGTGTGGGATATTCTGGCAGAAGTGGTTAAAGAGCGCCCGGTGTTGCTTAACCGAGCTCCAACATTGCATAGATTGAGTGTCCAAGCTTTTGAGCCTGTACTTATTGATGGCAGTGCTATCCAGATCCATCCTTTAGTTTGTGCTGCCTTTAATGCTGATTTTGATGGTGACCAGATGGCGGTTCATGTGCCCCTCTCTCGGGCGGCAGTGAAAGAAGCTAGAGATAGGATGCTTAGTATCTATAACATGTTGCTGCCGAGTTGCGGCGAGCCGGCAATGACGCCAACTTTGGATATGGTTCTGGGTTGTTATTATCTCACCAATACTAGACCTGGGGCTAAGGGCGAGGGGATGGTTTTTTGCGATTTTGAAGAAGCTAATCTGGCCTATGAATTAGGAATTGTCAGATTGGATGCTGAAATAGAGGCAAGAAACAAAGATGGAGATGGACAGAGATTAAAGACCAGTGTTGGTCGAATTTTGTTCAATGAGGTTTTACCTCCTGAATTTCGATTCTATAATCAAGTAGTGGACAAGGCTGCTTTGAAGCGCTTGGTGTTAGATTGCTATCGTTTGTTGGGAAGTGCCCCCACCGTCACTATGCTTGACAATCTTAAGCAGCTCGGCTTCGAATATGCTACTAAATCGGGCACCACCATTGCTGCGAAGGACATCGAGGTACCTCGGAATAAAGCAAAGCTTCTTGAAGAGGGTGATGAGAAAATAGCTGTTATCGAAAGCCAGTTTAACCGAGGGCTGATAACCGAGGATGAGCGCTACAGCAGTGCAATTCAAGTCTGGACAGAGACTACGGATAAAATCACAGAAACCATCTCCCAATCCTTGGACCGCTATGGCGGTGTATATATGATGGCAACCTCAGGGGCGAAAGGAAATATTTCGCAAATCAGGCAAATGGCTGGTATGCGAGGTTTAATGACTGATCCTGCAGGAAGGATAATCGAATTCCCTATTAAGTCAAGCTTTCGTGAAGGGCTCTCGGTGATGGAGTATTTTATATCAACTCACGGGGCTCGCAAAGGATTGGCTGACACTGCTTTGAGGACTTCAGATGCTGGTTATCTTACCCGCCGCCTTGTTGATGTGGCTCAAGATTTGATTATATTCGAAGAAGATTGTGGTACTGAAGAGGGTATTTGGCTATTTGAGAAAACCGAGAAAGAATTGTTAGCTCCCTTCAGTGAGCGGTTAGTCGGGCGTTTAGCTGCAGCTGATATTACTGATTCGGGTACGGGTGAGATTATTGTACGCAGGAATGAGGAAATTGACGAGGAAAAGGCAAAACGAATTACCGAGGCTGGTATTAACCAAGTATATGTGAGGTCACCGCTTAGTTGCCATTCCCGCCGTGGTATCTGCCAATACTGCTACGGGCGCGATCTTGCCAAAATAGGGCTAGTGGAAACTGGCACTGCAGTAGGCATCATTGCCGCCCAAAGTATTGGGGAGCCGGGCACTCAGCTTACATTGCGCACCTTCCATACGGGAGGTGTAGTTGGGGCTGATATTACCAGTGGTTTACCACGGGTAGAGGAACTGTTTGAAGCCAGGGTGCCAAAAGGATTGGCTGTTCTTTCTGAAATCGATGGTATTGCAGAGGTAATTGAGACTCAAGATGTGCGGAAAATCAGAGTCATCAGTTCTGAATCATATTTAGATGAATATACGTTGCCATCGGGAGCGGAGGTGGTTATAAGTAATGGGCAGTGGGTCGAGGCCGGAACAAGGCTTGCCACTCTAGCACCTAAGTTGTCTAAAAAACCAACTAAAAGCAAGAAACCAGCAGTTATTGAAGAGCATCCGGTGATAGCTAGAGTTGCTGGTAATGTAGTTGTTGAAGATGGTCACCTCTATATCAAATATGAAGAGGTGGAAGAGCGAGAGTATATAATTCCCTCCGGAAGCTACATTCGTATTAAATCAGGCGGTAGGGTGAAAGCTGGAGACCAGTTAATTGATGGTGCTGTTGATCCACAGGATATTCTACGTATTATGGGGAGGGAAGCAGTGCAGCAGTATTTGGTTGAAGGGGTGCAAAAGGTCTATCGCTCGCAGGGCGTAAGCATTAATGATAAACATATCGAAATTATTGCCCGCCAGATGCTTAGACGAGTGCGTGTCGAATCCCCGGGTGACACCGAGCTTCTTTCCGGAGACCTGGTCGATCGCTTTGAGTACGAGAGTATAAATGCTAAGGTTTTGGCTGAAGGGGGTGAACCAGCTACCGCTCAAACTGTTCTCCTCGGGATTACTCGTGCTTCGTTAAGTACAAGTAGTTGGTTAGCTGCTGCGTCTTTCCAAGAAACTACGAGAGTGCTTACTGAAGCGGCAATTTGGGGGAGAACAGATAGGCTTCTCGGGCTAAAGGAAAACGTAATTATCGGTAAACTTATTCCATCTCAGGCTTTACCCACGGCTGAGGAAGATGAAGCAGTAGCTCCACAAATCGATGTTTCTGTGGTGCCGGAGGAAAAGCTGCTCACCTGAGCTAGAGGCTAGGGATAATTTATATTAAGTTAGAACTTGTGGTTTCAAAAATCCTCGCCATCAAGCGAGGGTTTTTCTATTAATCGCCCGTTTCTATTGGCTTTAGTTTGCTGATACTTGATGTGATATAATTGCAAATAAGTCTTGGTTGACTTCCTGAGCAATGAGAGAAAAGGAAGTAAAGACACGGATAATATCAGGTAAGCCCAGCGCTGATGATGTTTCACTGGACACTAATCTTCGCCCCAGACGTCTGAGTGATTTTATCGGACAGGGGAAGGTTAAGGGTAACCTCGAGATAGCTATTGCAGCTGCTCAGAAACGCGGAGAACCTTTAGACCATATTCTTCTTTACGGGCCACCCGGTTTAGGAAAGACTACATTAGCCTACATTATCGCTGCTGAAATGGGAGTCAATATCAGAGTTAGCTCGGGGCCAGCTATAGAGCGTCCCGGAGATTTGGCAGCTATCCTGACTAATCTGCAAAAAAACGATGGTTTTTTTATTGACGAGATTCACCGACTCAGCCGCCCGGTAGAAGAAATACTTTATCCAGCAATGGAAGATTTTGCCATAGATATAATTCTTGGTAAGGGGCCAGGTGCCAGGAGTTTACGCTTAAGTCTACCTCGTTTTACCTTGATTGGAGCTACCACACGCTATGCCTTGATGAGCCCGCCTCTGAGGGACAGATTCGGTGCTGTTTATCGCCTTGATTTCTATGATGAACCGGCTATAAGGGAGATCTTAAGACGTTCAGCAAGTATCCTCAAGATAGATATAGACGAGCCCGGCGTCAGTCAAATTGCCTGTCGAGCTCGAGGGACACCACGAGTAGCTAATAGGATTCTCAAACGAGTACGTGACTATGCTCAAGTAATGGCGAATGGGGTGATTACCGAATCTGTTGCCATTGAAGCACTTTCCAAATTAGAGATAGATCGCATTGGTTTGGATGAGATAGACCATAAGGTTCTGCGTACTATAATTGAAAAATTCGATGGTGGGCCAGTCGGACTGGAAACTATTGCTGCTTCTATCAGTGAGGAAGCAGATACTATAATGGATGTTTACGAGCCATATCTTCTTCAATTAGGATTCCTAGAGAGGAAACCTCGCGGTAGAGTAGCCACCAGGCTTGCCTGCGAACATCTGGGAGTTGCTTATAAGAAGGGGCAGTCGTCTCAGTCAAGCCTTTGGTAAAGGTTACTAGGTATTTTCCCTTCCTGTTGCTGGCCAGCAGCATAAAAGAGCCGTTGGACTTAAAGCAAAATGAGCTTTAGAAGTGGATTTGCCATCCTGCTCCTCTTGGCTGTTTCATTGCTGTCATTAGCTTGCCGGGAGCCATCTGACACGACTGCGGTGACCAGAGTTATCGATGGCGATACTATTATTATTGAAGGTGGTTATCATGTGCGTTATATTGGCATCGATGCTCCTGAGAGCGGTGAATTCTATTATTTGGAAGCGAAACAGATAAATGAAGGGCTAGTAGCGGGCAAGAACGTTAGGCTGGAGAGAGATATTTCAGACAAAGATAGCTATGGAAGATTACTGCGCTACGTTTATATTGGCGATGACTTCATCAATGCCGAGATAGTAAGGCAAGGTTGTGCCTGGGCTATAGCCTATCCGCCTGATGTTAAGTATCAAGTCTATTTGGAAGCGATGGAAAAAGAATCCAGACAATCAAAACTTGGAATTTGGAGGTAGAAATAGCTCTTTTCTTTTTAATTTCGCCTTGCCGGTTTGAACGATAAAAGTCAGCGAGTTGATTTATTGGATAGCTTTAGTGGTTTCCGGTCAGCCTCTCTTATTTTTCGTTCCAGCAGTGCCGGACCAAGAAGAAGTAGTAAGGCTAATAACGCGAGGATTAGCCATCCGCCGAAGCCAATAGCACTCTTGCCACCCAGACCTATCATTACCAGGGTCAGCACTTCCAGGGTTAATAGAGCTCCGACTTTGGCCCAACGCTGTCTGATGCGGATGAAAGTGACTACGGTTAGCGCCAACACTGCAAAGCTCAAAGCAATCAGAGAGGCGAACTCAAAAAGTTGCTCTTGCCATATAAGTTTATCTTCTAATTCTAGCGCTAGCATCCAACCTAACACTATAGGGATAGGAAGCAGCATTAATGAGGCAAACAGCCAGTCTTTTCTGATAGTCTGCTTGGTTACGGAGAATATGACGAGTAGAGCTAAGGGAACGTAAGCAGTGGCAGCGAACCAAACCCAGCCGCCAGGTAAATATATCAATAGGATGCCAACAGCTATTACCGGAATTAGGCAATAACCCAGCCAGGGGAATAACCAAGCTGGCTTACCATGACACCAACCATAAATTACAGCGCCAGTAATTGCACCCAACATTCCAACTAGCCAAAATGTATTTTGCCAGAAACGCATAGCGAAGAGTGCTGCAACTGAAAGATGGGGCAAGGCAGCGAAAAGAGCTTGACGCCAACTACCCTGGCTATATACCTCGTACATTTGCTTAGAAACGATTCGTGGAGAACCTAAAAGCTTTGCCGCAGTTGCAGTGGCTTCTTCTTCGGAGAGCCCGGATTCTATTAATTCGTGGCTTTTGTCCTCAAGGTGTGTATTAAGCTCCCGCACCACATTGCCTTCGATTGTGGGATCGAGCCTTAGATAGTCTTTGAGACTATCTGTATAGTTTAACTTAGTCGGCATTTCTTTCAACCGCTTGCTGGTTGCATAATTAAAGCCACGGCTGTAGCGAAGTCTTGCCAGATAGTTAGTCTTTCAGCCAGAGCTTTTTGTCCCTTTTGTGTTATGTAATAGTAGCGCCTTTCTTGGCCGCTTGGTAATCGTTGCCATTTACCCTGAATAAGCCCGGCTTTTTCCAGGCGGTGGAGCGCTGGATAGATAGTGCCCTCCTTGAATTGAAAGTAGCCATTGCTTCTTTTCTCTAGTTCTTTTATGATCTGGTAGCCATACATTGGCTGGTGATTAATCAGGCACAGGAGGAAAGAATCGGTGTTGCCTTTGAGTAATTCACGTTCGTAATTCATGTCTATACCTCGCTTAAAGAATCAAGTTTAGTTTTAAGAATAGCATTGGCAGATGTTATCGTCAAGTCGGTAGCTTTATTTGACAAAAAAGACTTTTAGCTGTATATTATTAGTAGCTTTTATCCTCTGGTGGTTAGAGCGAGGTGGAACCACCCGTTCTCATCCCGAACACGGAAGTGAAACGCCTCAGCGCAGACGATACTAGGGGGGCAACTCCTTGGGAAAATATGCCACTGCCAGGGGGTTTTTTCTAAGCCCCTTGAAGTCAGCTTTTCTTTATGCATAACACAGAACCCCAAATGTCTAGAAGCTTTGACATGTTAAACCAAACGCCTTATAATTTTAGTTAGCGGTGTCGGTTGAGCGAGCAGCAAGAGGTGTAAAGGACAAGGACGAATATGGCTAGCAGGTTTGAAAAATTCTCAGAGAGAGCTCGTCGAGCCCTAACCCATGCCCAAGAAGAAGCGCAACGTTTTGGACACAATTACATTGATACTGAGCATATATTACTTGGCCTTATAGCTGAAGAGGAAAGTGTAGCTAGTAAAGTCCTAGGCAACTTGGGTGTGCTCCCGAATAAAATACGAGCTGCTGTGGAGTTCGTGGTGGGGCGGGGGGAGAGGTCTGCAATCGGCGAGGTTGGGCTTACTCCCAGGGCAAAGAGGGTTATTGAGCTTGCGGTTGACGAGGCTCGCCGCTTGAACCATAGCTATATAGGCACTGAGCATCTCCTGTTAGGCCTTCTGCGTGATCGTGATGGTGCAGCTGTTGGTGTTCTGGAGAGCTTTGGTGTCACCTTCGAGAAAGCTCAGGCTGAGATAAACAGTATTCTAAGCAAAGGTGTGTCTCAACCCCGTGCTGTGGCTCGAGGTACTGCTCGGACACCGGTCTTAGACCAGCTTGGAATCGATCTAACTGGTGCGGCTCGAGCCGGAAAGCTTGATCCTGTTATTAACCGAAACAAGGAGATTGAGCGGGTTATCCAAATACTAAGCCGTCGCACGAAAAACAACCCGGCGCTTATAGGTGAACCGGGTGTCGGCAAAACGGCGATCGTTGAAGGCTTGGCACATCGGATTGTGGCAGGTGAAGTTCCTGAGACGTTACAGGGCAAGCGACTCTTGACTCTTGATATAGGCTCGTTGGTAGCTGGCACAAAATATCGCGGTGAATTTGAAGAAAGGCTGAAGAAGGTAATTGACGAGATAAAAAGCGCTGGAAATTGTGTGATTTTTGTGGATGAGCTGCATACCATAGTTGGTGCTGGTGCTGCTGAGGGTGCTGTTGATGCCTCCAATATCTTGAAACCGTCGCTTTCCCGAGGTGAACTCCAGTGTATTGGCGCCACCACCTTGGATGATTACCGTAAGTATATTGAGAAAGATGCTGCGTTAGAGCGGCGTTTTCAACCGGTAATGGTGGCTGAGCCGACTGTGGAGCAGACTCTGGATATACTGCGAGGCATTAAGGCGCGTTATGAGGAGCATCATAAGTTAACTATAAGCGATGAAGCTTTGCAGGCTGCATCTTCTTTAGCGGCTAAGTATATACCAGACCGATTCTTGCCCGATAAGGCTATCGATTTAATGGATGAGGCTGCATCTCGAGTTCGTATTATGCGAGGTGGGGTACCTATCGGTTTGACTGAAGCCAGGCGTGCCTTGGAGACTGTGCGCAAGGATAAAGACACGGCCATTTCATCTAAAGAGTATGAGCATGCTGCTGAGCTGCGCGATCGGGAAGTTCAGTTGGTGGACAAAATCAATAGCCTGGAACAAAAGTGGCAGGCAGAGCAGCAGCAGGAGAAGCCAGTTGTGACCGAGGAAGATATCGCCGAGGTGGTCAGTATGTGGACTGGAGTCCCTGTAGTGCGCTTGACCACCGATGAGTCCAGTCGCCTACTGCAAATGGAAGAGGCTTTGCATCGCCGCATTGTTGGCCAAGATGAGGCTATGAATGTTGTGTCTAAGGCGGTGAGACGTGCCCGAGCCGGCTTGAAGGAACCTCGCCATCCGATTGGTAGCTTTATTTTCCTTGGGCCGACGGGAGTGGGCAAGACTGAGCTGGTTAGGGCTTTAGCCGAGTTCATGTTCGGCAGTGAAGATGCCATGGTCCGGCTTGATATGTCTGAATTCATGGAGCGACATACTGTGGCTCGATTGGTTGGTGCTCCTCCAGGATATGTAGGCTATGACGAGGGAGGGCAATTAACTGAGGCAGTAAGGCGAAAGCCCTATTGCGTGATACTACTCGATGAGATTGAGAAGGCACACCCTGATGTTTTTAATATATTGCTCCAGATTTTTGATGACGGCCACTTGACCGATGCCAAAGGGCGCCGTGTTGATTTTCGCAATAGTATAGTGGTTATGACGAGCAACGTCGGCGCTAAGCATATAAAAGGCGTTATGGGCATCGGCTTCGCTGCTCGGACCGATGAGGAAAGGCATCGCCAAACTGAATACGAGAAGATGAAGGAAAAAGTTCTTTCTGAGTTAAAGACGACCTTTCTCCCTGAGTTTCTGAATCGCATTGATGAAGTGGTCGTTTTCCATTCTCTCAGTAAAGAACAGATCCGCCAGATTGTCGATCTTATGCTCAGCCAGGTGACTAAGTCGGTAGGCGAGAAGAATCTGAAGCTGGAAATCACCGATGCTGCCAGGGATTTTCTGGGTGAAAAAGGCTATGACCCGACTTTTGGAGCACGACCTCTGCGCCGTGTGATTCAGAATGAGGTTGAGGATAAACTTTCTGAAGCTCTACTCCGTGGTGAGTTCAGCTCCGGCGATACTTTGAAGGTAGACTATGACGGTGAGAAAATTGTGATTCGGGCCGCCGCTGGAGCCTTATCGGTGGAGGGGATAACACAAGAGCTGAACTGAACCTCGTAATTCCAGCTTCTCGATAGTCTGATTCTACGTAGGGCGGGACTGAATATAGATTATAAAACCCCGCCCTTCTTAATATTCAAATCTGTTGCTGGTGGTTTTGGTATTGATTGAGGGTTGGTAACTTGAATAAGCCTAAGTCCAAGACTGTCTTTGTTTGCCAGCAGTGTGGTAAGGAAAGTCCAAAATGGCTAGGCCGTTGTCCTGGCTGCCAGGAGTGGAATAGCTTCGTAGAAACCGTTGTCACCGCCTCCAGTCAAGTAACTACGTGGTTATATACAGAGGAAAATGCACCCCGTGAGCTTTCCAAACTGAAAACTGAAGCATATCCCCGGCTGAGTTTTCCTTTTACTGAGTTCAATCGGGTTCTAGGTGGGGGTCTGGTGACTGGTTCTTTGGTTCTTGTTGGTGGTGACCCAGGTATCGGAAAGTCCACCCTGTTGCTTCAGGCCTCATCAGCGGTGGCTGAGCGAGGAGGTACGGTACTATATGTTTCTGGCGAGGAGTCGTCCCAGCAGGTTAAACTGAGGTCGGAACGCCTGGGGATAGGCGGTGATAGGCTTTATATTCTTCCCGAGACTAATCTTGAGGTTATCCTTGGACGCTTGGGAGAACTATCTCCGAATCTGGTGGTTGTTGATTCTGTCCAGACTGTTTACATAGAGGAGCTGACTGGAGCGCCGGGCAGTGTCGGCCAAATACGGGAATGCACCTTGAGGCTTATGAGATGGGCAAAACGAGCCGGTATCCCGGTGCTCATTACCGGACATGTAACCAAAGACGGGGCTATTGCCGGCCCCAGAGTTTTAGAGCACATTGTCGATGTGGTTCTTTATCTCGAGGGTGAGACCTTTAGCAGCTATCGGATATTGCGGAGCACCAAGAATCGTTTTGGTTCCAGCAATGAAGTGGGCATTTTTGAGATGAGCGGTGGTGGTTTAATAGAGGTGTCTAACCCATCTGAAGCTTTCCTGGCTTCGCATTGTGATGGAGCAGTTGGTTCGGCTGTGGTGCCGACCTTTGAGGGAAGCCGTCCTCTGCTGGTGGAAAT
>Ga0315274_10005576_pt1 | contig 18400 bp, 18 predicted proteins | sample YL17G02_20_MG_FD_203700 | JGI IMG/M metagenome (GOLD analysis project Ga0315274, IMG submission 203700) | Sediment microbial communities from Yellowstone Lake, YNP, Wyoming, USA - YL17G02_20 | ecosystem: Environmental > Aquatic > Freshwater > Lake > Sediment | place: USA: Wyoming | collected...
GATCGTCGACCGCGGTCGGGTCGCCATCCTGCGCGCGGACCAGCTCCCGCAGCTTCGCCAGCCCTGCGCCGGTTCGCAATGCGCGCGCCGCCATCGCCCGGCCCTGTCGCGCATCGGCGGCCACCCCGCCGAGCGTCAGCATGTGGCCTGCCACCAGCGTGCAGATCGCCACGAAGTCGCGAGGGCCGCGGCCATTGAGGGTCTCGATGGCCTCGACGAGCTCGACCGCGTCGCCGACCGCCCTCCCGAGCGGCTGATCCATGCGAGTCACAACGGCGACCATCTTCTTGCCGGCGCGGGCGCCGATCTCGATCATCGCCGTCGCCAGTTTCCTGGCGCTGGCGACATCGGGAACGAGCGCGCCGCGCCCGGCTTTCACGTCGAGCACGATCCCATCCGCGCCCACCGCGAGCTTCTTGCTCATCACCGAACTGGCGATGAGCGGAACGCTTTCCGTCGTTCCGGTGACGTTCCGAAGTGCGTATATCTTGGCGTCCGCAGGGACCATCTGCGCCGATTGGGCCGCGATTGCGACGCCAATGGCCGCCACTTGGGCTGCAAATCGCGTCGGTGAAAGTTCCGTCTTTAGCCCTGGGACGCACTCAAGCTTGTCTATGGTGCCACCAGTGTGCCCGAGCGCCCGCCCCGACATCTTCGGCACCCCCACCCCGAAAGAGGCGACGAGGGGGGCGACGACGAGGGTGGTCTTATCGCCGACGCCGCCGGTGGAATGCTTGTCGACCTTCGTGCCGGGGATGGACGAAAGGTCGAGGCGGTCGCCGGTATTCAACATCGCGAGGGTAAGGTCAGCTGTCTCGCGCGCGGTCATGCCGCGCAGGACGATGGCCATAAGGAGAGCGGCCATCTGCGCGTCGGAGATGGCGCCCTGGGTGTAGCTGTTGACCGTCCAGGCGATCTCGTCTGTCGCGAGCTCTCGCCCGTCGCGCTTCTTCGCGATGACGCCTCGGATGTCCATAGGCGGATTATAGCACGGCCCGCAGCTCGAGCGTCAGACAGTGCGGGCGGCGACCTAACCCCCGCTCGGGGCTATCGCCCCGCCGGCTGCTTCGTGAAGAGCGCATCGACATCGCTCGGGTCATCCTTCCGCGCGTTCGCGCCGGCCGAAGTCAGATCGAGCTGCGGTATGTTCTGATCCGAGGCGAGGCGATTGGAGCGGGCGATGTTGGAGACGTCCTTGGTGATCTGCTGCGCATCCTTGCGGACTTCCGTCGCTGCGTCGTTCTTCTTCGCCCCAAGCAGCGCGAGGAGATCGCGGCCGATCAGGAAGTAGAAGAGCAACGCGATGACGGAGATGATCAGGCGATTCCGCCGGAGCGCGCGCTGGCGAGCGCGATAAGCCTGGTCGGCGGCAGCGCGGTGGCGCAGATACGTCCCGGAGGTGCTGACGGATAGGTCGGGCGAACCGAGTTGTGCGCGCCGGACTATCGGCACACGTTTTGGCGAGGCAGCCACAGCTTCCTCCAGACCATAGAGTCCGGTGCCTCGCCCCTGCCTCGCCTTCCCCAAGCCACGGGGTTATTCCACATTTCGAGTTCGCCCGGAAAGGGCAGAGAGCAGGTCTGCGCCGCCTAGACGTGCCTTTGCCCCAACTCGAATGCCTTCAGGTTCACCTCGACGAGGGAGGGGCGGAGGCAGGATCGGAGGGCCGTGTGCCAGGCCTCCCTCGGCAGGTCGAGGTGCTGTGACAGGACGCCGATGAGAACGGTGTTGGCGGCGCGGGCGTTGCCGGCCTCGGCCGCCAGCTCCGCAGCGGGAACGATCACGACCCGTTCGGCCGATGCCCGGAGGCGGTCGACGATGTCAGGAGGGTACTCGGGCGCGCCGGGCGGGCGCACGGCGGGCTGGAGGCGGAGCTCGTCTGCGATGATGAGGCCGTCCGGGCGCAAGCGGTGTGCATGGCGCAGCGCCTCGAGCAGTTCCAGCCCCACGAGCACGTCGACGTCGCCGTCGGGGATGAGCGGCGAGTAGATTCGGTCGCCGAACCGGATCTCGCTCACCACCGAGCCACCTCGCTGGGCCATGCCGTGAACTTCGTTCTTCTTCACCTGGTGCCCGGCGCAGAGGGCCGCCTCAGCGACCACGTCGCTCGCGAGGACAATGCCCTGCCCGCCGACGCCTGCGATCGCGATGTTGGTGACCTTCCGGCTTCGCTCAGGGCAGGCTCTACTCATTGCCGGCAACCCCCGTCGCGACGATGGCGTTCGAGGGACAGATGGCGGCGCACACGCCGCAGCTCGCACAGAGCTGCGGGAGAATCCGCACCTGCTTCTTCCTCTCGCCCTTTGGCGTCACATCCGCGATCGCCGGGCAGCCGTGAGACAGGCACTGGCCGCAGCCCGCGCACCGCTCGGCCTCGACCCGGTAGGGGTGCCGCAGGCGGTCCCGGTCGAGCAGCACGCAGCGCCGACGCGCGATGATGACGCTCGGCTCGTCGCGGTCGACTGCGGCTTTGATGAGCTCGCGGGTCTTCTTCAGATCATAGGGATCGACAACGGAGACGTGCGGGACGCCGATGGCCCGGCAGAGGTCCTCCAATGATAGCCGCGTCGTAGGCTCGCGGCCCGCGGTCTTCCCGGTGGCGGGATGCTCCTGGTGGCCGGTCATCGCGGTCGTCTCGTTGTCGAGGATGATGACAGTGCTCGTGCCTTTGTTGTAGACGATGTCGATGAGCGGAGTGATGCCGGAGTGGACGAAGGTCGAGTCGCCGATGACCGCGACCATGTTATCAGAGCGACCGGTTGCTTTCTCTACGCCGTGCGCGACGCTGACCGAGGCACCCATGCAGATGCACGTGTCCATCGTCTGGAGCGGCGGCTGGACGCCGAGGGTGTAGCAGCCGATATCGCCGGAAACGAAGAGCTTCAGGCGCTTCACCGCAGTGAGCAGCGCGCGGTGGCCGCAGCCTGGGCAGAGAGCAGGCGGCCGGGGCGGAAGACCCTGAGCGGGGGCGCGGCCCGGCTTCTTGCGTGAGCCGAGAAACCGCGCGACGGCGTTGGGGCTTAGCTCACCCGTGCGCGGAGCAGTCGGCTTGTGGGCGAGAGCGATCCCCATCCCGCGAACCTGCTCTTCGAGGTATGGGTCAAGTTCCTCGACGACGTAGAGCTTCTCGACGCTCTTGGCGAACCTGCGAATGAGCTTCTCCGGCAGCGGCCAGGTCATGCCGAGCTTGAGGAAGGATGCCTTAGGGCGCGCTTCCTTCACATACTGGTAGACGACGCCGGAGCAGATGACCCCGATCAGCGGGTCGCCCTTCTCGATGCGGTTGAGCGGACTGCTTTCCGCGTACTTCGCAAGCGCGATCGTCCGCGCCTCGACGAGTTCATGGCGGCGGCGCGCATTACCGGGCACCATCACGGTCTTCGCCGGCTCGCAGACGAAGCCCGATGGCTCATGCTCGGTGCGCTCGCCCAGCTGCACGAGCGAGTTCGAGTGCGCAATGCGGGTGGTGATGCGGAGAAGCACGGGCGTGTCGAAGCGCTCGCTCAACTCGAAGGCGGCGATGGTGAAGTCCTTCGCCTCCTGGCTGTCGGCGGGTTCGAGCATCGGGACCTTGGCGAAGGGCGCGTAGTGGCGGTTGTCCTGCTCGTTCTGTGAGCTGAACATGCCGGGGTCATCGGCAGTTACGATCACGAGCCCGCCACGAACGCCCACATACGAGGCCGTCATCAACGGATCGGAGGCGACATTCAGGCCGACGTGCTTCATCGAGACAAGCGCCCGCGCGCCGGCCAAGGAAGCACCTACTCCGACCTCGAGCGCGACTTTCTCATTGGGCGACCATTCGGCATGGAGGCGAAGAGGCGAAGAGGCGATGGGCGAAGAGTCGGACGGCCGTTTCGACTCCTCGACTCCTCGACTCCTCGACTCCTCGATTATCGCCTCCAGAATCTGGGTTGATGGCGTGCCAGGGTAGGCAGTGGCGACGCGAACACCAGCCTCAAACGCTCCCCGGGCGATGGCCTCATCGCCGGAGAGGAGGGCGCAGGTGGCCGAGGGTGCAGTGGTGGCCATGGATACTCCTGAATCGGATCAAATGTCAGATGATATGATTCGTAGGGCAGGAGCTTGCCTCCTGCCCAGAGGCTGACCTTACGTCGCGGCCCGCTACGCGCAGTTCACGCCATGCTCGCCGAAGTTGTGCTCGGTTATCACGACGTCGCAGTGCCGGCAGTAGGTGATCTGGCCCCGGCCGCCCGGTCGGGGTTTGGTGTACATCTCCCGGGGCGCGAAGACGAGCTTCGCCACCCTAAGGAAGGCGAGCAGGCCGATGAGGACCGCAAGGCCGAGGGCGGCAAGGTAGACCATAGCGGGTTCAGTTCGTAGGGCAGGAGCAAGCTCTTGCCGAACGGGGGACGGCGTACGGCGTGGCGGGCCAAGAGGTAGCCCGCGCCACGGCGTCGAAGAGCACGCCGATTTGGCAACATGCCCGGGCGAGGGGTGTGTTGCTCGTTCGGGAGGGCCTCGGTGCGCAGGGATACACCGTGTTGGAACCGTGAGATGGAGTTCATGGACAGCGCGCGGCTGCGCGCGCTCCAGTCCGAAAGGTTCCGCGAGGTCGTCAAGCGCGTCTACGAGAAGGTGCCGCACTACCGCCAGAAGCTCGACGCGGCGGGGGTGAAGCCGGCCGATATAAAGGGCATCGAGGACATCACCCGGCTGCCGTTCACCAGCAAGGACGATCTGCGCGAAACGTACCCCTTCGGCATGTTCGCTGTCCCCATGCAAGACGTAGTCCGCATCCACGCCTCCTCGGGCACGACCGGCAGATCGACCGTCGTCGGATACACGCGCGCCGATGTCGCGACCTGGGCGGAGGTGATGGCGCGGACGCTGGCGGCGGGCGGGACGCACGCCGGCGACTTCGTGCAGAACAGCTATGGGTACGGGCTGTTCACCGGCGGGCTGGGCGCGCACTACGGTGCGGAGCTGATCGGCGCATCGGTGATCCCGACGTCGGGCGGGCAGACGAGGCGCCAGCTTCAGATCATGCAGGACTTCGGCACGACGGTGCTGTGCTGCACTCCTTCCTATGCGCTCGTCATCGGGGAAGAAGGCAAGGAGATGGGCGTCAACTTCGCCGACCTGCCTCTCCACGTTGGCTTTTTCGGGGCGGAGCCGTGGTCGCAGAGCATGAGGCAGGAGATCGAGGCCGCGCTCCAGTGCCACGCCCTTGACATCTACGGGCTGTCCGAGATCATCGGCCCGGGGGTCGGGTTCGAGTGCCTGGAGAAGTCGGGGCTGCACGTCAACGAGGATCACTTCTACCCCGAGATCATCAACCCGGAGACAGGCGAGCCGGCGCCGGACGGCCAGCTCGGGGAGCTGGTGTTCACCGCGTTCACAAAAGAGGCGCTGCCGCTGCTGCGCTACCGGACCCGCGATATCAGCAGGATCATCGCGGAGCAGTGCCTATGCGGCCGGACGATCCGGCGCGTTCAGCGGGTGACGGGGCGCACGGACGATATGTTGATCATACGCGGTGTGAACGTGTTCCCATCGCAGATCGAAGAAATCCTGATGCGGGTCGAGGGGACCACACCGAACTACCTGCTCGTGGTGGACCGGAAGCCGCGGGGCCTGGACGAGCTTGAGGTGCAGGTGGAGGTTTCTGAGCAAGTCTTCTCGGATGAGATGTCGAAGCTGGAGGCCCTGTCCGAACGGATCAGAACCGAGATAGACAGCACCCTCGGGCTGCGGGTGGCAGTGCGGCTGGTGGAGCCGAAGAGCATCGAGCGGAGCGCGGGCAAGGCGAAGCGGGTGATCGACAGGAGGGACCTGGGCCAATGACCGCGGTGCAGATATCGGTTTTCCTGGAGAACAAGTCGGGGCGGCTGGCGGAGGTCATGCGAGCGCTGGCGGTAGCGGGGGTGAACATCCGCGCCCTGTCTCTTGCCGAGACAATCGACTACGGCGTGCTGCGGCTGATCGTCGACAAGCCCGGGGCGGCGAAGCAGGCGCTGAGCGACTCAGGGTTTACGGTGAGCGAGACCGAGGTGATCGCGGTGGCGATGCCGGACCGGCCCGGCGGACTGGCGAGCATCGTGGACCTGCTGACGAAGAGCGGCCTGAACATAGAATACCTCTACGCATTCGTCGGGCAGAGAGGGGAGAACGCGATCGTGGTCTTCCGCATCGAGGACGTGCAGGCGGCCGTCGCGGCGTTGAAGAAAGGCGGAGCGCACATCCTGTCGGCGGAGGAGTTGGGTGCGATCTGATCGGTCGGTCAATACACCCGAGGAGGGAGAATGATGAGCAGGTCTAGATGTGTCGTAGTGCTCCTGACGGCACTGGTTCTGTGTCTGGCGTTGGGGGCGAGTGCGATGGGGGCGAAGAGTAGGGCCGCTACCGGCGTGCCCTACACGATCGGGGCGATCTTCTCGATCACGGGTGATGCGTCGTCGCTCGGGATCCCGGAGCGCAACACCGCCCAGATGCTCGAGAAGATGGTCAACGACGCCGGCGGCATCAACGGGCATCCGCTGAAGATCCTCATCGAGGATGACCGGGGCGACGCGGCGGAGGCGCTGAATGCGGCAATGCGGCTGGTCGAGCGGGACAACGTGCTGGCGATCATCGGCCCGAGTCGCACCGGCACGACCATGGCGCTGCTGGACTACATGGAGAGGAAGCAGGTCCCGCTGATCTCGTGCGCGGCCGCTATCCAGATCGTGGAGCCGGTGAGGAAGTGGGTGTTCAAGACTCCCCAGTCCGACCGGTTGGCAGTGCAGAAGCTGATCCCGTACCTGCAGTCGAAGAAGATCAAGCGAGTCGCCATTCTGTCCGACAACACGCCGTTCGGCAAGGGTGGACTGGCGGAGCTCGACAGCTTGCTGCCAGGGGCCGGCATCTCGGTCGTCGCGAAAGAGGAATACGGCCCCAAGGACGCGTCGATGGAGTCCCAGCTCACGAACATCAAGGGGACGAACGCGCAGGCCGTGATCTGCTGGGGCACCCCGCCCGGTCCGGCGATCGTGGCGAAGAACATGAAGCAGCTCTCGATGACCATGCCGCTGATCTGCAGCCACGGCGTCGCCAACGCGACGTTCCTGAGCGTGGCGGGCGAGGCGGCGAACGGGGTCGTGCTCCCGGCGGGGCGGCTGATTGTCGTCGACCAGATCGCGAAGAGCAACCTGCAGAAGAAGGTGTTGGAGGAATACGCGAAGCGATACCAGGCCGAGTTCGGCAAGCCCGCCGACACGTTCGGCGGACACGCCTGGGACGCGGTGCACATTATCGTCAGGGCCTTGCGCGAGGCCGGCCCGGATCGGGCGAAGATCCGGACGGCCATCGAGCGGACGCGCGGCTACGTTGGCACGGGCGGCGTCTTCAACTTCTCGGCGAAAGACCACAACGGCCTGACCAAGGACGCATTCGTCCTCGTCGTGGTCCGCGACGGGAAGTGGACGCTGCTCCAGCAGTAACCTGGTGATTGGTTGACGGGCGCGGGCCCGCGGTGGGCCCGCGCCCGTTCGTTGTGTGTGCGACCGCTGCCCGGCGGCCAGGCTTCCGGGGACCGGGCATCGAAGCTGGTGACCGGCAGGGGCGCCGTCGGCCGGCGGCGAAAACGCGACGAGGATGATCCCGCCGGTTCCTTACTTGCTCCAATACGTCGTCTCCGGTGTGACCCTGGGCAGCATCTACGGCATGATCGCCCTCGGGTTCACCCTCATCTACAACGCGACCGGGGTGGTGAACTTCGCGCAGGGCGAGTTCGTCGCGTACGGCGCGCTGATCGCCATCTCATGCTCGACCGCGGGTTTTCCCATGCCACTCGCGGTGCTGGCCGCGGTCGCGGCAGTGACGGTGTTGGGAGCAGTGCTCGAGCGGGCCGCCATCAGGCCGGCGCGCGGCTCGTCCGTGATCACGCTCATCATCATCACCATCGGGGCGTCGATCCTGCTGCGGGGAATCGCGATGTGGGTGTGGGGGCCCGACGCGCTGCCGATGCGGCATTTCTCCGGCGAGAAGCCGATGCAGTTCGGCGGAGCAAGCATCCTCCCACAGCACCTGTGGATCATGGGGATCGTGCTGGCGACGATGATCGCGCTCTGGCTGCTGGGGGATAGGACGCAGGTGGGCAAGGCGATGCGGGCCTGCGCGATGGACCGAGAGGCGGCGCAGTTGGTGGGCATCCCGGCGGCGAGGATGGTGATGCTCTCCTTCGCGCTGAGCGGGTTGCTGGGCGGCCTGGCGGGGGCGATCGTGGCGCCACTGGCGATGGGCGAGTACAACATGGGGATCATGCTTGGGCTGAAGGGCTTTGCCGGGGCGATTCTGGGGGGGATGGGCAATCCGGTGGGGGCCGCGCTGGGCGGCGTCGTGCTAGGGCTTCTCGAGTCACTGGGGGCCGGGCTCCAGTCAGGGTACAAGGACGCGATCGCCTTCGGAGTGATGCTGATCGTATTGCTGGCGAGGCCGACGGGGTTGTTGGGGAGGCGGGCGCGGTAGGGCAGGGCGGGCGAAAACGGCATCACCGCGGATGAACGCGGATGGGCTCGGATGAACGCGGATGGTAGGAGCTTCGCTCCTGCCCAGGCGGAGAATGGTGAACGGCCGGCGGGGATGCGGAGACATCCCCGCCCTACAAACGACATGAAACGCGAGATCAAGAGATACCAGTTGATCGCGTTGGTGGCGCTTGCGGCGCTCGCGCTGCCCCGGGTGATGCGGGCCGACTACACACTGCATCTGGTGGCGATCATCGGGATCAACACGATCATCGTGCTCGGGCTGAACCTGCTGATGGGGTATGCCGGGCAGGTGTCGCTGGGGCAGGCGGCATTCGTGGGCATCGGCGCGTACGCGTCAGCGATACTCACGGTGAAGGTGGGCCTCTCACCATGGGTCGCGCTTCCCGCTGGCGTGACGCTGAGCGCGCTGACGGCGGCGATCGTCGGCGTGCCGCTGCTGAGGCTCCGCGGCCACTACCTTGCCATGGGCACGCTGGGCTTCGGGATGATCGTTCAGATTGTGCTCGTGCAGTGGGAGAAGCTGACCGCAGGCACCGTCGGGATCATGAGCATCCCGCCGCTGAGCGCGGCTGGCATCTCGTTCGACTCGGCGCCACGCATGTACTACCTCGTCGCGGCGTGTGTGGTGCTGGCGATCGCGCTCGCGTCGAACATCATCGACTCGCGGGTCGGGCGGGCGATGCGGGCGGTGCACGGCAGCGAGGTGGCGGCGGAGACGTCGGGGGTGGATACGTCGCGCTACAAGCTTCAGGTCTTCATCCTGTCCGGGGCGATGGCGGGGCTGGCGGGGAGCCTCTACGCGCACCACACCAGCTACGTTCACCCGGACTCGTTCGGGTTCGCTTACTCTATTCAGCTGGTGGTGATGGCAGTCCTCGGCGGCATGTCGAGCATCTGGGGAGCCGTGTTCGGGGCGGGCGCGGTGACGATCATCGCGGAGCAACTCCGCCAGTTCCAGGAGTTCAGCACGATCCTGTTCGGGGGCGTCCTGATGCTGATCATGATCTTCATGCCGGCCGGCATCTGGCGGGGTCTGGGGGACCTGATGCGCCGCGTGCGCGGGTTCAAGCGGCGAAGCTCGCGGGTGGGTGCGTGAGAGAGCGATGGCCGACGAGCGCGTCCTCGAACTGAATCAGGTGGTGAAGAGGTTCGGCGGCCTCACCGCGGTGGATAGCGTCGACTTCGCGGTGAGCCGCGGCCAGATCAAGGCGCTAATCGGGCCGAACGGCGCCGGGAAGACGACGGTCTTCAACCTGATCACCGGCGTGTATGGCGTCGACAGCGGCGAGATCCGAGTATCGGGCCGGCGGGCAAGCGGGCTGCCTTCACACCGGATAGCGGCGCTGGGGGTGGCGCGTACGTTCCAGCATATCGAGCTCTTCGGGAACATGAGCGTGCTCGAGAACGTGATGGTGGGTGCGCACACGAGATCGAACTCGGGCCTGCTCAGCTCCGCACTGCGGCTGAAGGGCATGCGATCCGAGGAGCGGAGGCTCGTCGAGAAGGCGGAGGCTTGCCTGGCACTCGTCGGGATGGGCGAGATCGCTCTCGAGGCCGAGGCGCGGTCGCTGGCGTTCGGCCAGCAGCGGCTGCTCGAAGTGGCACGGGCGCTCGCGGCGGAACCCGCCCTCGTGCTGCTGGACGAGCCGGCCGCGGGCCTGTCGACGGCCGAGAGCGCGCGGCTGGGCGAACTCGTGCAACGAATCCGCGAGCTGGGAGTAACGGTGCTGATTGTCGACCACGATATGGATCTGGTCATGCGCATCTCCGATGAGGTGGTCGTGCTCGATCACGGAGTGAAGATCGCCGAAGGATCGCCGCGAGAGATGCAGCGCGACCCGAAGGTGATTGCCGCCTACCTGGGCGAGGAGGTCTGACGTGCTGACGGTCAGGAGCGCCGATGCGTACTACGGCAACGTCCAGGCACTGAAGGGCGTCTCGCTGCATGTGAGCGAGGGCGAGATCGTCGCGCTCATCGGCGCAAATGGCGCGGGGAAGACGACGACGCTGCGAACGGTGTCAGGGCTGCTGTCGCCGCGGCGCGGAAGCGTCACCTTGGGCGACCGCTCTATCGGTGGACTGGCGCCGGAGGCGATCGTGCGGCTCGGGATCAGCCAGGTGCCGGAGAACCGGCGGCTCTTCGGGTTGCTGTCGGTCCGGGACAACCTCCTGCTCGGCGCATACCACCTGCGCTGGCATGAGAAGCGGGGGAGCATGCGCACCGACTTCGACCGGGTGTACGCGCTCTTCCCGGTGCTGCAGGAGCGCGCGCAGCAGCTCGCCGGCACGCTCTCCGGCGGAGAGCAGCAGATGCTGGCGATCGGTCGGGCGCTGATGAGCCGGCCGCGGCTGCTGCTGCTCGACGAGCCCTCGCTCGGCCTTGCGCCCCGCGCGGTCAAGGCGATCTTCGATGCGATTCCGCAGTTCCGCCAGCAAGGGCTGACCGTGCTCCTGGTCGAGCAGAACGCGCGGGCGGCGCTTCAGATCGCCGATCGGGCCTATGTGCTCGAAACCGGGCGAGTCGTGATGGAGGGCACCTCCCTGGACCTGTTCAACCAGAAGGAGGTGCAGCGGGCGTATCTGGGGCGGGGATATCGCCAGGTCTGGGAAGAGGATTGAGAGCGCCTGGGGTGCTCCCGGCCCAGTGCGCTAAGGGATTCCGTCAGGTGCTCTAAAGGAGGCAGGAGGCGATGCCGATCTGGAATGCACGCATCGAGAGAATGCCCAGGGCCGAGTTGGAGCAGCTCCAGCTCGAGCGGCTGCAGGCCACCTTGAACCGGATCTGGGACAGTGTGCCGTTCTACCGGCGGCGATTCGAGGAAACCGGCCTCATGCCCGAGCACATCCGCTCGCTCGATGATGTCCGGCTGCTGCCTCTCACGGTCAAGGAGGATCTGCGCGCCGGCTATCCTTACGACCTGTTCGCGCTGCCACTGCGCGAGGTCGTGAGGATCCACGCGTCATCGGGGACGACCGGGCAGCCGACAGTCGTCGGCTACACGAAGAACGACCTCCGCAACTGGAGCGAGCTGGTGGCGCGCGTGCTCTCGGCCGGCGGCGCGACGAAAGACGACGTCATCCAGATATCGTTCAGCTACGGCCTCCTCACCGACGCTTTCGGATTTCACCAGGGAGCGGAGGAGATCGGGGCGTCGGTGATCCCCGTGTCGGCCGGCGCGCCGGAGCAGCAGCTGAAGATCATGCGCGACTTCCGCAGCACCGCGCTGGTGGGTACGCCCACGGATGCCCTGCGCATCGCGGAGGCGCTGGAAGAGCAGGAGATCCCGCGCACGAGCCTGCACCTGCGCTGGGGGATGTTCGGGTCGGCGCCGTGGTCTGAGAACGTGCGCACGCGCATCGAGTCGCTGCTTGGCATCTCGGCGACCGACAACTACGCCATCTCGGAGGTCATGGGGCCGGGAGTATCGGGCGAGTGCGAGGAGAACAAGGGCGGGCTCCATATCAACGAGGACCACTTCCTCTGTGAGGTCATCGACCCGGAATCCGAGGAGGTGCTGCCGCCAGGCGAGCCGGGAGAGCTTGTTATCACGACCCTTACTAAGGAAGCGCTGCCCATTCTGAGGTATAGGACTCGCGATCTCACCTCGATCGATGCTCGCCCCTGCCCGTGCGGGAGAACGTTGGCGCGGATGGCGCGTGTGTCCAGCCGGACGGACGACATGCTCATTATCGGCGGGGTGAAGCTGTTCCCCGCCCAGATCGAGCAGGTGCTGACAGAGGTCGAGGGGGTCGAGCCCCACTACCGGGTGATCGTGGATGAGGTCGGCGGGGTGGACCGGGTCGAGGTGCAGGTCGAGGTGTCGGGCGCGCTGCTGACCGGGGACGTCGGCCGCCTGCTGAAGATGGAGAACCTGCTGCGGCGGCGGCTCCAGGCCGATCTGGGGCTATCTGCCGAGTTGAAGCTTGTCGAATCGCGGACCATCGGCCCGGTGGAGCATCCGTCGCAGCGGATTGTGGACCGCCGACGGGCGGAAGGAGGTGAGCGCTCGAAGAGAGAATGAGCGTCGGCAACCTCGCGTCGCCCCGGGCGAGTGGGCGACGCTATCCCACCGAAGGAGGGGATACCAGGACACATGAAGACTCACTGGCTGGTCGGTACGTTGGTCGTGGCGTTCGTGCTCGGCGCAGGAGCCGCAGCGATCGCCGCTGAAGGACCACCCGCAGTCGAGGTGCATGGCTGGTCTCTGACCCGGTACTACATCGATACGGTCGTGAACGACACTCAGGACAGTTCCGGCCTGATCACGAACAAGGTCGAGAAAAGCCACCTCGAGTACGAGCGGTTCTCTCTCAGCGGCAAGGCCCGCTTGGAGGGAGGAAAGGAAGCCTACGCGGAGGTCTACGTTCACCCATGGCTTCCGAATAGCGATCCGTCCTTCCTGTATCTGGAGAGCCTGTACCTGGACGTTCCGCTCGCCCAGGGCGCGAAGCTGCGCCTCGGGAAGGGCCGGAGCACCGCGTTCGGCATCGTGCCGAGCTACGGGAACAGAAAGACCTCCAACTACAGCCCGCTCTCCGAAACTTTCACGATGGACCGCGCGCTTGGGGTGCAGTTCCTTCAGACGCGCGGCCGGGATAGCCTGAATGCTGGGCTGTTCGAATCCCAGCGAGTCGGTACGAGGTCGATTGGCATGGCGGCCGATTCGCAGCTCGATCTCGGATCGATCGGTCGCACGGCGGCGTCGCATCTGGTGAACCGCGATACGCCGGCGAACCGCTCGGGTCAGTTGGAGCTGAGCGCTCGCTATGGGCGTCAGATGGGCGCGTTGAATGTCGGGGTATCCGGCCGCGGCGGCCATCTCGACCAGACCGACTCGAACTTCCTGGCATCGAAGTTCACGACCTACGATGGGACGAACAAGACGCGGCTGTACTACGGGCTCGATGCGACTTACAGTCGCATGCCTTACTATGCAACGGCCGAGTACTATGGCGGAAGGCTCGGTGGCATCCAGCAGACCGGCTATGCCATCATGCTCGGAGTCGAGCCCAATGCGCGATGCACGGGCATCTGGCGCGAGCTGAGCCCGGCGTGCAAGGGCCTGTTCGTCCGCTATGTGAAGCTGGATATCGGCACCCCGCCGGTGATCAACCAGCCGATCACGTGGGACACGCAGCAGTGGTCGTTCTCCTACGTGCTGCCGATCAAGACCAGGTTGTTCCCGCTCGGGAAGTGGGTTCAGATCGAGTACGAGATCAACAAGGAGAGCGCGCCGGCCGGGGCAGACCAGATCCCGAACAACGTGTTCTTCCTGGAGCTGTTCAGCGCGTTCTAGCGCGCAGGTTGCTCGGGCATAGCGTCCGAGCGAGGATCACACGGGAGAAGGAGCGGCTCCGGCCGCTCCTTCTCTGTTTCTTCCGGGGCACTGCGTCAGGCGAGGCCGCTGCCGGTGGTGGTGCAGACGAGCTTCCCGTGCTTTACGCCCCGCGTGCTGATGAGCCGGTCTGCGATCGCCTGGACCTGCGCGGTCGTGCCCTTCACGACGACGACCTCGAGGCAGTTGTGCTCATCCAAGTGAATGTGGGTGCTGCAGATCACCGAGCCGTGGAACCCGTGCTGGATATCGGTGAGAGCGCGCGTCAGCTCGCGTGTGCCGTGGCTGTAGACGACGGTGATGGTGCCGACGACCGGCCCCTCCTGGCGCTCCCATTCACCCGCGACGAGGTAGTCTCGCATGATGTCGCGGATCGCCTCAGAGCGGGCACGGTAGCCCTTGGCGCGGATGCGTCTGTCGAAGGCTTTCACCAACTGGTCCGGTATGGAGACCCCAAAGCGTGTGACTGCCATCGTGCTCGTCTCCGGCGAGGCGTAACACCATCGGCGGGGATCGTAACACCAGCGGAGGCCGCCGTCAAGGCGCGACAAAACCGCCTGTCAGCATGCGCTGGCTCGGTCGGGAAGATGGCTCGGGACGCCCCCGGGGAAAAGAAGGGGCCCTCGTGCCTAGAGGGGGGAATCGACACGAGGGCCCGTCTGCGGGTAACGCAGACGCCCCCTTTATACCACGCGGCGGCGGTATGTCAAACCTCTGGGCCGGAAAAATCTCAGCAGAATGGGCGAAAACACCCCTCGGCGAATGCAGAGATGCCCCAAAACGGGCATGCGAGTGCCGCGAGATGAAGCCACGTTTCGCCTGGAGCAACAGCGGGCGTGAGCAGAGGAGGTCACGAGGTGTCACCCGCCCCGACGAACGCCGGGTATGTGGATATCGCGATCAAAGCGGCACTGGGTGGTGTGCTGATCGCGGTACTGCTCTCGCTGGCGCGCATGCGGCAGCATGTGATCACCGGGTTGCTGGTCTCGATGCCGGTGATCTCGCTCTATGCGTGGTGGTGGATTGGCACCGAGCAGGGAGCGGAGTCCTTGCGGGTGACGGTACGTGCCGCCATATTCAGCGCGATCCCATGGGTTGCATACCTCGCCGTCGTGTACCTGCTGGCCGGACGGGCGCCACTGTGGTTGGTGCTCGCCACGGGCTGGTTTGCCTGGTTCGCGATAGCGCTAGTCTTCTACGCTGTGCTGCAGGCGCGGACGTGAAGGGGTCGCGGGCAAGATGGTATAATCACGGCACGCCGGAGTGGCGGAATTGGCAGACGCGCGGGACTTAAAATCCTGCGTCGCGAAAGCGGCGTGTGGGTTCGACCCCCACCTCCGGCAGAGAATAGACGGCAGGCAATCCGCAGATTACGCAGATTGCACGGATTCGGGCGCGGGTCAAGCCCATCAGCGCCGCCTCGAGTTCAACGACCCGCGCCGCCTGGTCTGGTGAACGCTGCGTCTGTTTCTCCCGCGCGGTGACCCGCCGCGAGACCATCGGAGAGACCGCTCCGCCCTTGCGCGCCTCGCCTTCTGCGGGTGCAATCCAGCGCGAGGCCTACAGCTTCGCAGTTCGTTCCGCCCCGCGGCCCAGACCTGATCGCTGTCGCGGGGCACTCTGTCGTATCGGATCATCTCTTCGCTCTCCTCTCGAATCGTCGCGGGTTATGAGGCAGTCGCTCGATAGCTCTCCGCGGGATTCGGTACTTCGGCTTCGTGTCGGCCCTTAGCGCCCGCACTCGGCCCTCACGGACCGCCTCGTACATCCGGACTCGGCCGATGCCCAGCAGCTTCGCCGCCTCCGGCACACTCAACGTCGCACAGTCCATAGCTTGCTACCTCCATTGCGGATTGTGCTTCTACGTGTTATTATGCCATCGGCAGAGAGGGTGAAAGCTTTCCCCCTTCAGAGGAGCAATATGGACCCGAGAGTTCAGAGGTTGTGGAAGAAGCAGAGGGCCGCGATATGGAACGAGGAGCGGACAAAGGCTGATTGTCCCCTGCCCGTTCCCGAAGAGGACCGCAAAGAGGCTGACGAAATCTTCGCCGAGGACCTAGCAGACGCGGGCGAGTCCGACCTGCCTGACCTCGCGAAGGACTATCGCAAAGAAGCGCGCCATGTGTGCAAGAGGTTTGCCCGCCACATGAAGCTAACCCACAAAGCGGGGCGCGCCATGGAGGAAGGGGAGAGGAAGGCAGCCTACTCAGACGGGGATGGTGACTCGTTCCGCCTTCGCCAGCGCCGTCGGGTCTTTCGCTTTGTTGTGAGCCATGAGGTCCCGCTACTCCGGCAGCTGGAGGGGAAGCTCAAGCCGGAGACGCGCATCAACTGGGTTCGTATCACGCAGGAGTGGCAGCAGACCTACTCTGACAGCTACAAGCCGTCTTCTATCGAGCGCCTGTACCGCCTTGCCTGCGCCGACCCTCGCATTGTGGACTCATACCGCCGGCATCTGGACGCTGTGTGCCAGCAGTGGGTCCCATGGGTCACGCAATTCGATTCCGTCATGCAGGGCTTCGGCCTAGGCCCCAAAGCCCAGGCGAATCGTCGCCGCATACTGACAGCCGCGCTCATCGAGAAGTTCTCCCTGCGGGAACTACACGCCGACTCTACCCCCTCCGACGCGCAGGTAGCGCGAAAGCCCAGTAGCTCAGTTATTGTGCGGGCAGGGATGGGAGCAGTCGGATTCAAGATTCCCGCAGACGCGAAGCCGCCGCGAAAGCCGAACCGCCCACCTGCCGGCCGCAAGTCAGGCGCCAAGTCCGACAACACCGGCAAGGCTCCCCGCCGCTCCCGTTAGCGGCCCCCTGCGCTCGCTCGGCCCACTCCCTCTTTTTGCCCGCGGCGACTGCGGAGTGACCATTACACACACCTCTGCGCCCACAGGCGCGACCGTCAACCGAGGGGGTAGGGTACACCCGCGGCCGGAACCCACCAGGACCTCCCGCCGGTCGTGGTGAACTGGCAGAGCAAAGGGACGTATCCTCACTGAGCTATCGCGCTGAGTAGCCAATCCAAGCAGCCGCCGAAGGATGGTCAAAATGCGGAAGCTGAGTCGTTGTGTGTTGCGCCTGTGTCTCTTCGTCGCCTGCCTCGCGCCGTGCGCGCCGTCCAGTGCCCAGACGCGCACGATGGCAGCGACCGCCCGCCAGACCGGAACCCCTCGGCCTAGCGCGTGCCGCGCTGCCGACTATGCCGCCGACGTTGTCGTACTCGTGGACGGCAAGCCCGTGGCCCGCGGTCTGTTGATTGGCGGGACAGTCTACCTGCCCATCCGAGCTACGGCTGAGGCCCTTAGCGTGTCCGTATCGTGGGACAGCGTGACGCACGTCGTGTCGCTCTCAACGGCTCCTGTCAGTGCTGGCCCGCCCGTGGGTGCGACTCCTGCTGCCCTGACCCCTGTCGCTTCTGCTGCCGCTTCTCCTCCTACGCCTCCTCGCGCCTTCAATGCTGACCTCCAGAAGCGCTCTCTTGCTTTCCTGGAGTCGCGGTTTCCGCCTCCCAACTCCCCCCCGACGCGGCCTCAGCTCGTGTCACCACCTCAGCCCGTCCTGCCCCCGCCGGTTTACATCCCGCCGGTCCCGCTGAAGCCCACCGACCGCCGGGTTAGCTCCGCCTTCCAATACGGCCGGGACAAGGCGGAGTACGACAACGCGGTGGAGGAGGAGTACGCTCGACAGGAGAGAGTAGCGACCATACTGGCAGACTACCGGCGCGAATGCGACGCTGCCACTGCCGCATACCATCGAGGGCTGGCCAACTACGACAGAGAACTCCGCGAATTCGATGCCTGCGTCCTCTCGCGCAGCGAGGCCCTGGCAGCCGCGAACTTGGTCGCTGCCGCCGCGGGCACACCAGCCGAGCCCGATTCGTGGCAGGCCCTCTCCACGCTTCTGGGCCAGGTCTCAAAACGCTTGCCTCTCACCCCTGAGGAATCGAAGGTCGCGGATGAATTGGCCAGGCTAACCACTCAGGAGGCGCTCTTGCCCCCGTCTGGCGAGGCCGCGCCCGGCTTATAGACGCTCTCACAGCGCGTATGCTTGAGGAGTTCCTCGGAGCCAAGCAGACGTGACGCACCCAGGCCGTCTTAGCAGCCTACCGCAGCCTCTTCCTCCCTCCTGCCTTCTGCACCGCTCCCAGGAACCTGTCACCTGGTGAGCATGGCCGGTGCTTCGCGAGCGCGTCGGCCTGTGAGAGTTCGCAGTAGCGTCGGGTCATTGCCAGGTCGGAATGGCCCAGCAGCTTCTGCAAGGTGAACGCGTCGCCGCCATTCCGCAGGGATATGACACCCGCCGGGTCGCCTCGCCCACCTCCGGCATAGTCATCGCCGTGAGCCTATGCAGGCGAGACGCCTGCGCTCCCAGGGCGAGTCATCGACTCGCCCCTACAATCGCGTCAGCGCTCTCTCCAGCAACCTCTGGTGGCCTTCCTCCTCGCTTTTGAGTTCGTCGAGGAGTTTGCGCATGTCGGGGTCGGTGGCGTGCTGGAGGGCTTGACCGTAGATGGAGATGGCCTCGCGCTCGGCCTGGATGTGCGCTTCAATGATCTCTTTCGCGCTTCGCCTGACGC
>Ga0315274_10005579_pt1 | contig 18395 bp, 16 predicted proteins | sample YL17G02_20_MG_FD_203700 | JGI IMG/M metagenome (GOLD analysis project Ga0315274, IMG submission 203700) | Sediment microbial communities from Yellowstone Lake, YNP, Wyoming, USA - YL17G02_20 | ecosystem: Environmental > Aquatic > Freshwater > Lake > Sediment | place: USA: Wyoming | collected...
TCTTTCGCACTCCCGGCGCGCCGGGACGAAAGCATGGCACCCACAAGTTCAACTGTGACGGACCACTAGGAAGGCCACCACGCGGGGAGCTCGATGGTCGTCCGTTAAGTTGACAAAGTAGCGCTAGTCGAGTCGCCCGTACTGTTGGCGACCAGGGCCGACAGTTCGCGCTCGATCTCAAAATCCCACCGGCCCGCGTCGTCCAGATACCGCGCCCGGATGAGGTGCCGCCGCGCCGTCGCCGCGTCCCCCCGACGCCGCGCAATCATCGCCAACTGAAGGAACGCCTCCACGTCGTCCGGGTCCGACTCGAGGAGGGCCCGGCAAACGGATTCCGATTCGTCCATCCGATCCTGAAGGTACGCCACCAGGGCCGAGCGGAACAGGCCGTCGCGGTCCGTCCGCCCGGCTCGCCGGATCGCGCGCAGCCGCCGCCAGAGCCACACCTGAGCCGCAACGTACACGCCCGCCGCCGATCCACGAAGGGCCCACTCCCACGGCGAAACGGCCGCACCGGCCCGGAAAATCTCCAGCACCAGGGCGCCGCCGGTCAGGAAACCCCACGCGACGGCCACGGCCGCGCCGCCCTTCACGAAACCGACCCAGACGTGGCCCGCCCCGGGCAGAAGGAGGTCCGCCACCCAGATCCACACAGGATGAGCCGGGCATTGGTTCATGGAATCGCATGCTCCGTCTCGGGCGCCGGCAGAATGCCTTGGTCCGACTCGGACGGCGTGAGGGGAATCTTGCGTTCCTCCCCCGGCCCGACGCCGTCCGGAACGAACGCCTCCGGCGCCGATGCCGCCAGGCGCGCCAGTTCCTTCTCCAGGAACTCCGCGGCGGAAAATTCGTCGAGAGCGCCTCGGCGAACGTCCTGGAGCGCCGCCGTCAACTCGCGCCGCCATGCGACCGGATCCAGGCGCGAGGGAAACGCCAACTGGCGTGTGGCCAGCGTCACTTCAACCCGATCGCTCGGAGGCCGGCCCCCCTCCAACGCCTGGACCTCCCCAAAATAGGTGCGCCGGTGCACGCCCTCCTTCGCCTTCTCCGAACCGGGCACGAGCCACAGCGTCCCCGGCCGGACGATCGCCGGGACCTGAACGGTCCCGTTCGGCGCGATCTTCAGAACCTCGACGCGGTCGAGTCGGTATTTCGTCACGGTGTCTTCCGGCACACGGACGGCGGTCGGACTGCGCGTCTCGAAGGCCGCGTCGAACACCTGGCGGTTCCGGACGTTGCGGTCCCCTTCCGCCAGGCCCGCCCCGTTGTATTCGTACACGCGGAAGAGGACGTAGCCTTCCGCGGCGGGTCGGCCCTCAGCGTCGCGCACCTGGAGCGTGTGGCCAAGGTCCGTCGGCAACGTGGGCCAGACGACGAACGGCACCGCGCACCCCGACGCCACCGTACACCCCGCAACACCCAGCGCCAGGAGAAAGGCTCGAAGGGTCTCCATACGCGCTCCTTATAAGTTGCCCGGCGGCAGGGGTCAACCGTTTTCCCCGCCACAGGGGTTTGCCAAAACGGCAGCGCGGGGGCGACGGGCAGGGCGAAGTCTGTCGGAATGGCAGGCGGAGGGTGTGGCCGCATTTCGTGGCAAAGGGTCAAGGCTTCCCTCAAAACCACGGAGTGGCACCCTGGCACGGCTACGGCTCGTGCCGTGGCCGGCGGCCGGTCTTGCCCGGCCGTGTCCCGGCGCGCCGGGACGCACGGCGGGATCCCGGCGCGCCGGGACCGTGCCACACGCAGATTGGAAAGCGGCCTCGACGAGGTGCCACGAAATGCGGCCACACCCCAGGCCGACCCGGCGAGGACCCTTTGTTGCAATCGCGGCCCGAAGTCCGTAGAATACCGTTGCTCGGGCCTCTCGATGCTTTTCCAGTCGTCCGGCGCCGGTGGCACGGGTTTTGCTGGATGGATTAATACTACTACGCTGTGTTCTTCACCGCAGAGAGCGCCGAGAACGCAGAGAACGGCTGTCAAGGGGTCAAAAGGAACAAGGAGACAGCGTGAAGTTGGGGGCGTGGGTTCGCCGCGGGGCTTGCCCCGCGCTACGTACAGCCAGCGCCCCGCCCGCCTTCGCCATAGGCTTCGGCGTGGCAAGCAAGCGGGGCGGCGAACCGTGCCCCGGCGCGCCGGGGTTGTGAAAGAAGAGTTTATCTCTGCGCTCTCTGCGATCTCTGCGTTGAGATAGCGTTGTAGAACCAGCAAGGGGTTCACAAGGAGACGCGCCATGGCTCAGGAAATTCGACGCGAACCGGCAGTTCGGTTGCCGAACCCAGGCGCCCAGCCGTTCGTCGCCGCCTTGAAGACGGTCCGATTCTTTGCGGTCGTCTTCTTCTGGCTGGCGATGGTGTGCATGCTGGCGCACGTGGCGGCGTTCATCTCCATCCAGTGGCTTGGCGTTTACGACGAGCCCGCGGCCGAGCCCGCCGATGCGGCCGCGGACGCGGTGCCGGCCGCCCGCGCCGGGCCCGGGCCGGGCCTCTTCGAGTCCGTCGCCGTGGCGGCCCCGGCCGAGAAAAGCGCCGCGCCGGCCGCCGAATCGGTCCAGAAGGAAGCGCCCCGCCCGGGGCTTAGCGCCGTCGAGCGCTTTGCCCGCGCCATCCGGTACCGCGAGTGCACGGGGGCGATGCTTCGGCCGCTGCGCGCGATCGGCATCCTGATGGCGATCCTCCTCCTGGCGACGATCTTCCTTTATCTTCAGATCGCGCTCCTGGGCCGACTCGCGGGCATCCGCCCGCTCACGAGTTCGCTGTGCCTGACGCTGGTTTTCCTGGCGACCGTCGTGCCGTGGCACAACGTCTTCGCGGAACTGGAGTTCGGCTCGTTCTTCGATTTCGAGGCGCTGCTGAAGGCCCACGCCCAGTGGCTGAAGTTCGGCTTCTCCGACATCTACGGGGCCGCGTCGTACTACCTGCGGTTCCTCGCCCTTCCGCTCCTCAGCACGGTGCTTCTGGCGCTGGCGGGCGTCGAGTTCGCGAGCGGATACCGCGAGTCCGTCGTCGTCAACGAGTAGATTGCGTGGGGGATCCCTGCGGCCGTTCGAGGGCCGGCGAGAGGACCCATGATCCGTTTCCGCTGTCCGAATTGCGACGCCCGCATGGAGGTTGACGAATCCTTCGCCGGCCGGCCCGCGCGGTGCGCCACCTGCAGCGCCGACCTGAAAGTCCCCGCCGCAAGCGAATCCGACACCTCCATCACGCGCCTCGAATCCGCCGGGCCGTCCGGGCCCACCACCGTTCGCTTCGGCGACGAAACCGTCGAGATCGTCCCGCCCGTCGAGACGATGGCCGTCGTGAGCGTCGGCTTCCTCGGCGCGTCGGTCGCGGCGGCCTTCGTCATCGGGCTTGGCCGGTTCGTCACCGACCCCTGGATGATCGGCTCCATCCTTGGCACGCTGCTCGCCCTCCTGGGGGCGATGACCGCCGTCCCGGCCTGGCACAGCATCCGCCGAAGCCGCGGACGGAAACGCGGAAAACTTCTGGCCGTAATCGGCATGATCGGCGGCGCCGCGCTTACTTTGGGCTTTGGGACGGTGGCTGCGGTGAAAATCATCAATCACCTGTGGCTCCGCCCCTCCTGCGAGGACAACCTCCACAAAATCCACGACGCACTCCGCGCCTACGCCGAACACCACGACGGCCGGCTCCCGAAGGAACTCGAAGTCCTCGTCCGCGAGGGCTGCCTGGCCGACCGCAACGGACTCACGTGCCCCGAGTACCAGGTCCCCATCGGCACGTCCACCTATCAAATGTACATCAGTGTTGGAATCGACGTCAACATCGACAACCCCCGCGCCTTCCCGCCGAACCTCATGATCGCCAGCGACGGCGCCCCCTACGACTCCCACTCCGACGGCCTCGTCCGCGCGCTGCTTCTGAACGGAGACATCCAAAAGGTCCCGTTCGATCAATGGGAACGCTACCGCGCGGAACAAGGCAAACTCTGGGACGCCATCCGCGCGGCCCTGAAAGCCCAGGCCGACCAGCCCGCCGCCGGGGCGCCGGGAGGCTCGACCCCTTGACGCCCCCGACTCTTCCGCGCCCCGAACGCGACACCCTCGCACCCGCCGGCCGACCGTTCTCGGCCATGCGGGCGCTCGCCTGGGTCATCTTCCTCGTCGCCGCCGCCGGGCTGGCGGTTCACGTGGTCTTCTACTTGGCCGGTCCGACCGAGTGGCTCGACGCCTACGCGCGGGGGCCCTGGATGAAGATCGGCGTCGGCGTCGCCTTCGCCAACCTCCTGGCCGGCCATCTGCACTACTGGCGGACGCGCATGCGCCTCGACGTCGCCTCCCGCGTCCTCGCCTACCTCTGGATCCTCTCGATCGTCCTTTACCTCCACCTGATGCTCGGCGGCAAGCCGATTTGGGAATGAGGTCTTGCCTCGTCCGCGCCCGCCGCCAAGTAACCCCGCGCGCCGTGTCCCCCCCCCCCCCCCCGTGCTGTCATCCCGACCGAGTCCCGACGGGACGAGCGGAGGAATCTCGCCGTGGGCCGCTTGCCACGGCATAGTCCCGGCGCGCCGGGACGACGCCGGGTTGCCGTCGTCTGTTCAATCCGCCCTTCGACCACGCTCAGGGCCCTGAGGCTCTCGAAGGGCAATCCGAAATCCGCCCGCCTCGTCGGCTTCGCCGACGGGCGAGGCCGACGGGCAATCCGCAATCGGAAGACCCCCGCCTCGCCGGACGCCAAGAATGACCGCGGAAGCCCTATGGCGGACCGCTTATTAAAATAGGGACAGTCACCTATTTCGACTTAGCCGAAGTCCAGAGGCCTTCTGCCGGCATAAGTCGCGCAAGTTGTTGATTCGCCGAGAGTTACCTCTGCTCTCCGGCGATCTTCTTGCAAAAATAGGTGACTGTCCCTATTTTTGTCTATTTTTGTCTATTTTTGTCCTATTTTAGACGGCGCGGATTTGTAGCGTTGTGGTTGTAGTTAGCCGTTGCTCCGCTTTTCCGCATTGACACGCGCCCTCGGGGCATGTAGTCTGATTTCCGCCGCGGCAAATTCGAAAGGAGACCCTCATGCCTGGCAGTTCGCGTCGCGAGTTTCTGAAACAGGCGGCCGGCGGCGCCGCCGCGTCGCTCTTCGCACCCGCCCTTCTCGCCGCCGCCGAGTCCGGCGACGTTCCCGCGCCGCCCGCCAAACGACCCAACATCCTTTACATGATGACCGACGACCAACGCTTCGACGGCCTCTCGATCATGGGCAACGCCGTCGTCGAAACCCCCAACATGGACCGCATCGCCCGCGAAGGCGCACTGTTCGAAAATATGTTCGCCACCAACTCCCTCTGCGCCCCGAGCCGCGCCTCCTTCCTCACGGGCAAGTATTCCCACACGCACGGCGTCCGGACGAACTATACCCCCTGGACCGACCAGCCCGTCTTCACCGATTACCTGAAAGAGGCCGGCTACCAGATCGCTTACATCGGCAAGTTCCACCAGGGCGGCACGGTGTTGCCGAAAAAGCCCGACTTCTGGCTCGGCTTCACCAACCAGGGCCAGTACCGGGACCCCACGCTGCTGGATTTCGACGGCCGGATGAAAAAGGAGAAAGGCCACGTCACCGACCTCCTGGCGGACCGCGCCATCACGTACCTCACCGAGCACCGCAAGGACCCCTTCTGCCTCCTCCTTTGGTTCAAGGCGCCGCACCGCGACTGGCAGCCCGCCGAACGCTTCGCCAATCTCTACGCCGACAAAAAAGTCCCCCACCCGCCGACCTTCGACACCGACTACGCCGGCAAACCCCAGGCCGTCAAGGACACCAAGATGCAGGTCGAGACCGCCAAGGGCAAGATGCCCTTCGACGAGTGGGTGAAAGATTACTGGCGCACCGTGGCCGGCGTGGACGAAAACATCGGCCGGGTCCTCCAAACCCTCAAAAACCTCGGCCTGGCGGAAAATACCATCATCGTCTTCACGAGCGACAACGGGTTCTTCCTCGGCGAGCACCACTTCTTCGACAAACGCCTGATGTACGAGCCCTCGATCCGCATCCCGATGCTCGTCCGCTGGCCGGGCCGCATCAAACCGGGCACGCGCATCCGTGAAATGGCCCTCAACGTGGACCTCGCGCCCACGCTTCTGGACCTCGCGGGCGTTCCCGTTCCCGCCGACATGCAGGGCGCCAGTTGGCGGCCGCTCCTGGAAGGCCGCTCCGTCCCCTGGCGCACGAGTTGGTATTACGAGTATTACGAGTACCCCGGAGAGCACATGGTCCGGCCGAACCGCGGCGTTCGGACCGAGAGATGGAAATATATCGAGTACCCCGAGTTCCACGGCAAGAGCGGCAACGAGAAGCGCGACTTCCCCGCCGAGTTCGAACTCTACGACCTGGCGACCGACCCCGACGAGGCCCATAACCTTTTCGGCGACCCGAAGGTTGCCGCCAAGGTCGAGGAACTCCGGGCCGAGATGACGCGCCTCCGCCGGGCGCTCGCCGACCCCGACCTCCCGCCCGCCGCCCTCCCTCTCCCTTGATGCTTGCCTGCCGCAGGCAGGGCCGAGGGCAAGCCTGTCCGCCGTAGTCTCGGAGTTCTGGGACGAAGGCGGAGGTGAGGGTGAACCCACGTCCCCCTTTTTCCCATAATGCCTTTGCAACGCCCGTATTCCTCGGCTATCCTTCCGTCCGCCCCATAAGGCTTAGATGCCACCCCCTCTCCCTCGATGGGAGAGGGAAGGGGTGAGGGTGAACCCCCCTCTCCCCCCGGCGGGACGTTCCGCTTGATGGGAGAGGGAAGGCCTGTCCGCCGTCTTGTCCGCCATAGCCCGTAGGGCGACGGCGGAAGCCTTGGCGAAGGCGGAGGTGAGGGTGAAAAAGGCCTTGGCTGACTTGGCGCCGTCGGGTCCCTGTTCGCCGTTGGACCCCTTTGGGGGGCCACATCCATTGCAGCAAATGCAGGACACGCCGAGTTCGGCCGATCGTAGGGGCCACCCCTATCCGCGCGGAAATGGGTATTGTCCACCGAATTCAGCCGAATTTTAAAAAGGGACAGTATGTATATAAGAACGTCACGAGCGCGTCACAGATACACCTGCGCTAACTGCGGGAAGGCCATTCCACCGGGCACCGTTTATTTCCGAGACGAGCCTCATCCCAAGGCAAGATATCACCGCGGTGCCCAAGTTAGGCATCTCTGTAGCGGGTGCATTGTGGTTAAAGCGGAGGAAATCGTTTTGCCGCCTGTTTTGCTTCAAGCCGAAATAATCCGGGCAGGCCCAAACATTGACGAAGGCCAGCTTGTCATCGGAGTCGCGATCCCCTGGTTCGAAATCATTCGCGAGATAGCCAAAGACCCTAAATGCCGGTTTCAGATTCCGTGGCGTAAACTAGAGGAGTTGATCGCCGGCGCCTATGAAAGGGAGGGATGGGAAAGGGTAATACTCACGCCCCGCTCAGGCGACCGAGGCCGGGACATTATCGTGGAGAAGCACGGCATTGGTTCTATAAGAATAGTAGACCAGGTGAAGGCCTATCGTCCGGACCGGCGAGTCAAGGCCGATGATGTTCGAGCCTTGTTGGGTGTGCTAACAGCCGATCCCAACATATCAAAGGGCATAATCACAACTACTGCCGAGTTTGCCCCGGGGATAATAGAAGATTCCCAACTACGCGCCTTCATGCCGTACCGGCTGGAACTTAAGTCAGGTTCAGAGTTGGTAAAGTGGATTGTCAACATCTACAATATGGAATTCCGGGGCCACTGCTAACCCCCCGCGTCAAGGGCATCCCGACCCTAGAAGTCCTTCCCCCCGGTTTTTGATCGTGCCGGTTCCCGGAACCCGCCCGCAACCATCCCGGTTGCAGACTATGCCCTTGGCGCGCGCCCCGCAAACCAGTTGTAGTTCAGCCCCAGCTCCCCGCTGCCGATGATGGCGTACGAGAACGGTTCCTTGGCGATGATCGGTTCGAAAAGGGAACGGTTCGGCTTGCAACTCCGGCGGTCCATCGCGAAATGCACCAGCGCCTCGGCCCGAAAGTCTGCGAAACGTGCGTTCCAGCCCGTGTCCTTCTCAACCCACTCGATCAACTTCCAAGCCCCCTGCCATTCTTCCGCCCTGGTGGGGTCGGTGATCTGCGCCTGTGACCGCGGCCGGATGCCCAGGGAACCGAACCGCTCCGCCAGCGCCTTGAAACGCTCGATCACGCGCCGGGGAGACCACTTCAGCATCCGCTTGCAGATCGGATACAAGGGCGACCGCGCCTCGCTTCCCCCCAGCCAGTCCAGCCAATCGAGTGCGTTGTCCTGATAGTTGATCGCGTTGACGAAACTGGAATCAATGTGCAAGAGCAGGGCCGTCATCTCGTCGTCCGGCTCAAAGCCGCGCAAAAGGTCCCACGCGCTCGCGCAGGCCAATAGAAAGTGAAACGTCCCGAACGGATACTTGCGTCCAAATTCGCGCTTCGTGATGCCGCGGAGCAGATTGGGGTTGAGGCTCGAGCGCCCTTCCGTGTGAAGGGGTATCGGCGTATCGGGTGACCACTGAAGCAGATGGTGGCCGATGCTGTCAATCTCCGAACGGTAGATGTCGTGGTCCAGGAACGCCACGCCCGCCTCGCGCAGGGCGGCCTCTGGATCGCTCTTGTCTTTCGGGAGCGATTTGGACGAAACCCACAGGTCCGTCAAGGTGTAGAACCCGACGACCTCCCAGCCGAACAGGTGCGACGCGAGAACTGCCGAAAGGATTCCGTCAATGTCCACGCTGATAATGCACTGGCGGCTACGCCGGAAGAGGTTCGCGAATTCCTTTCGCACTGCGGTGTAGTCGCAAGCCTGCGGCATATTGGGATAAGGCATGGGGGTCACTCGGTTCCGAAAAGAGGCAACGACTCATAATTCTGCGGCACGTGCGGGCGGTGCGCGATCTTCTCGAACACCGCGAGTAACTGTTCTTCGCGGATCGCGAGCGGTTCCTGGAGCCTCCGCCGGGCGTATGCAACGTACCGCTCCTCGATGTCGAACCCAATAAAATGCCTTCCCAGATGCGCCGCAACCTTCGTCGTCTGCCCTGAGCCCAAGAAGGGGTCGAACACCAGTTCCCCAGGGTACGTGTAGAGCATCATCAGGCGCAGCGGAATTTCTTCCGGGAACGGGCACGGGTGATCCAGGTGCCTCGGCGGAACGGGCGCGATGTGCCACACCGTGTTTGCCAACTCCTTCTTGAAGAGGTCGTCAATCGGCACGCGGGCGCTTTCTCTTTTCCCCTCGTCGCGCCCTTCATATATTGCCGGCCCTTCCCGTCGGAACACCAAGATGTACTCCGTCATAATGTTCGGATAGAAGTATCCGGGGTATGGCTTCTGGATGAACACGCCGGCGCGCTTCACGCCCCCCGTTACCTTGTGCCAGATGAAATCCTGATGAAACCGCCACCCCCACTTGACCATCAGGCTCGTGAAGTCGAAAGGCAACGGATAGTGATCCCCGTTCAGTAGCACCGTCCCCAGCACCACGGCACAGTAACCGCCCGGTTTCGTCTTACTTAGCAGGGGGCGGAAAACGTTCTCCAGCCACTCCAGGTATTCGCCGTACCCCTTGTATGCCTTGTCGTACTCGCGCCTCCGATACCACGCATTTTTGTCTTGGGCGTGAACGTCATAGTCAATGGCATTCCAGTACGGTGGGCTGGTCACCGTCAGTGCGATGCTCCCATCCAGAAGGATGCTTTGATCCTCTGCTGAATGCACAAGGATATGGTCAACCGGATTCATCTTTTGCTCTGATCCCGCCACCACTCGACCTCCCTTCCACCGGCGCCACCTTACCCGCGCGCCCGCCATCCTGCAAGCCCTTTTGCCCGCCCTCTTTTGCCCGCCCGCCACATTGGCCACCCCGCTCCGCGGCAAAATTCGGGGAACACCACACTGATTTCGCTTTTCCGATTTCCGGCGACACCCGATCCCAACGCGGAACGTTTCGATTGCGGATTGTGGCCCTCCTTCGCCCCTTCGACAGGTTCAGGGCTACGGCGGGTAAAATTTCGGATTGCCCTTCGAGAGCCTCAGGGCCCTGAGCATGGTCGAAGGGCGGATTGAACAGCGGACCGCAAAGGATTCACAGCGAGATCCCTCGATCCCGGCGCGCCGGGACTCGGGATGACACCCGGCTCTTGTCCGCCTGCCTTTCGTCATTCGCATTTCGAACTTCGTCATTCATTCCTCATTCGGGTTTCGGATTTCGTCATTCCCCCCCCATCCCCCCCCTCTGCGCTCTCTGCGATCTCCCTGGCAGGGCTACGGCCCCAGCCGTGGCCCGCTGCGTTGAAGGCTGTGCCGTTTGGCCTTTGCCCCGCTCCCCTTCCGGCTTCGTCTGCGACTATGCCGTGACAAGTCGGGTCGCGGCTAACCATGACGATGTGCGGTTTTGCCGTTTCTTTCCGCGTTCCGCTTTGCCTTTCCCCAATTCCTGTCGTTCTCTGCGGTCTCCCTGGCAGGGCTACGGCCCCCCTGCCGTGGCCCGCTGCGTTGAAGGCTTTGCCGTTTTCGCCGTCTCCTTCCCCCTATCTTTGTCTTTCTCTGCGCTCTCCGCGATCTCCCCATGTTAGAAAGGGGCCCTCTGGGCTGCGGTGAAGGCCGCGCAAATCCCGTGCCAAAGACGCGGGAAAATAGTTACTAACATAAAGGTATGCACATGGCATGGATGGAAAGAGTGCGAAATTGGGCACAAAAACCGGTAAAAACCGCACCAAAAACAGGAAAAAACCCCTAAAAAAGTCGAAATTTGCGCTAGCCCATCTTACCAAAAGCACCCCGTCCGCCGAAAAATCTGCCCGGACGCCGGCGCCAGGGCCGGTGGGTCCCAAAAAACCGCCCCAAAATCACCCCCAAAACCTCCTCAAAAAAGTTATCCACAATCGCCGCCGCGCGCAAGTGCAGGCGTAAAGTTCACCGCAGCCCAGAGGGTCCCTTTCTTACATGGGGAGGTCGCCCATGGTTTCCTCCCGCCCGCGACCGGATAGATTTTTGCACGCTCGCTGCCGCGTGTCGAAGAAAAATCGGAGGGAACCCGCGTTCCCGTCTCAGAAACTGCGGTTTTCGCAAGGCCATTTGACTTGGGCGAAATCCGGATTATAATTTGGGCGACGGAATGGGGGAAGGGGCTCGATGCGACCCTCTGCCCCTTGGGCCAGGTGAGGGAACCTTGTCGCCGGCACAGCGTTTCCGGGGGACTGGACTCGAAAGGATACGTCCGATGTGCCGCCGAAGACGCGCGCTGGTGGCCGTAACAGGCCTGCTGTTTCTGTTCGCCGCCGCGTCGGCCGCCCCGGCGGGGCTTCCGCCGAAGAACGTCATCTTCCTGATCGGGGACGGCATGGGGTTTGAGCAGGTCAAGGCGGCCAGGTGCTTCAACGGCGGCGCGCTGTCGTTCGAGGGGTTGCCGTACACCGGCAGCGTGACCACCTACTCGGCGAACAACGCGGTGACGGACTCCGCGGCGGCGGCCACGGCCATGGCCACCGGCCAGAAGGTGAACAACGATGTCGTGAGCGTCGCGCTGCCGGGCGACGGCAGCGAACTGGAGACGCTGCTGGAGCACTTTTCGGCCGGCGGCAAGGCCACGGGGCTTGTGACAACCACCTACATGACCCACGCGACACCGGCGGCCTTCGGCGCCCATGATCCGAGCCGCAACAACACCTCGAACATCGCCGGCGACTACCTGAACCAGACCCGGCCGAACGTCCTTTTCGGCGGCGGCGAGAACGGAATGACTTCGGCGGCCGCCACGACGGCCGGCTATACCGTCGTGACCAACCGGGCCGGCATGCAGGGCCTCGACACCGGCACGACGACGTTTGCGTCCGGCCAGTTCGGGACCACCCACCTCCCGTACGAGTACGACGGAGACTATTCCACTTTGCCGCACCTCTCGGAGATGACAACCACGGCCCTGGACATCCTGGACAACGACCCGGACGGTTTCTTCCTGATGCTCGAAGGGGGCCGCATCGACCATGCCGGCCACGACAAGAACCTCGCCCGGCTGGTCCAGGAAACGCTCGAGTTCTCGGATGCTGTGCAGCTGGTCCTCGACTGGGCCGGCGGGCGGACCGACACCCTCGTCCTCGTCACCGCCGACCACGAGACGGGCGGCCTCGCCGTCACGGGCAACAATGGCGCGGGCAACTATCCGTCGGTCACCTGGTCCCCGGCGGGGGGACACACGGCGACCAACGTGCCGATCTACGCCTGGGGCGTCAACGCGAGCCTTGTGTCCGGAACCATGAACAACACGGACCTGTTCAACGTGGCCACCGCTCCGGAACCCGCCACGCTGCTCCTGCTGACGGCGGGCGCCGCGGGCCTGGGGCTGGCGCGCCGGCGCCGCACCGCCTGAGGTTTCCCCGGCCCCGCGCGCCGCGAGGCCCGGGCGCACATCCCGCGTATCCTCGGCGTCCGCGCCCTGCGCGCGAGACTCTTTGCATTGCCCCACCCCGGCGGTACACTGGGGGCATGGCCCTCTTGGTCGGCATTGACGAGGCGGGTTACGGGCCGCACCTGGGACCGCTGGTCGTCGCGGGGTCGGCCATCGCGTTCGATTCCGAGACGGCGCCGGACGCGGCCCTGTGGGGCGCGATGCGCGGGCACGTCCGGCGGCGCGTCGGGGGCCGGAGCGACCGCGTCGTCATCTGCGACTCCAAGCAGGCGTACGCGGGCGGCCGGCGCGAGAAGGGCCTGGCGGTCCTCGAGCGGGCGGTGCTGGGGTTTCTGGAGTCGGCGGGCATCCGTCCGCGGACGCTGGCCGACCTGCTGGCGGCCGTGGGAGTGGCGCCCGCCGACGGTCCGGCCTCCGGGCCCTGGCATCAGCCGGAGTCGCTCGCCCTGCCGGTCCGGGCGGAGCCGGAGCGGATCGCCGAAGCCGCCGGCGCCTTGGCCAAGGGGTTCGCGGCGCTCGGCGGGCGCGCGGGACGGTTGTGGGTGAGCCTCACGTCGGCGTCGCGGCTGAACCGGCTGATGGACGGCGGGGGACGGAACAAGGCATCGGCGCTTTTTGCGGTGACGGCGGAACTGCTGGCCGACGTCCGGCGCTGGCGGGCGGCGGAGCCGATCTTCGCGACGATGGACCAGCACGGCGGCCGGCGGTATTATGCGGACCTGCTGGCGGGTGCGTTCCCGATGCACCGCGTCGAGACGCTGGAGGAGTCGGCCGAGCGGAGCCGATACCGACTCGCCGGCGCCGAGGCCGTCCTGGACCTAACGGTGTGCCAGAAGGCGGAGTCGTTGAGCCTGGCGGTGGCGCTGGCGTCGATGGCGGCGAAATACGTTCGGGAACTGGTGATGGGGCAGTTGAACGCGTACTTTCAGGCGCGGTTGCCGAATCTCGCGCCGACGGCCGGCTACGGGCTGGACGCCTGGCGGTTCCTGGCCGAGGTCCGGTCGGCAGCGGAAGCGTCCGGCGTGACGGAGGAAATGATCCTCCGGAGCCGTTAGGAAGCGGTTTTGCGCGGGGGGTTCGCCGCGGGGGCGTTTCGAGCCGCCCGCGGGAGCGGGCGGTCACGTCCCCCGCCATGGCACGCGTCAAGGCGGGGAACATGACCGGCGGCTTCCGCCGCCGGCTCGAAAGGCATGGGAATTGCGATGACCATCCAACAATGGAGCGAAGACACGCTGGTCGTGCGGCTGACGAACGACCCGGAACTGTCGGACGACATGGACGAGGTCCGCGATCGGCTGAAGGGCGTGTGCTGCGACGTGGTGCTGGACCTCTCGGACCTGGAACTCCTGACGTCGAGCGGGATCTCGAGACTGCTGCGCCTGAGGAAACACCAGGTGGAGGGCGGCCGGCGGCTGGTCCTCTGCTCGCCTCGGGACAAGGTGTGGGGCGTGCTGTTGGCCACGGGGCTGGACGCGCTGTTTGAGTTTGCGGAGACGGTGTCGGACGCGCTGGCTCGGCTCCAGACGGACAAGGCATAAGTCTCACCGCAGAGACGCAGAGATCGCAGAGGGAGGATTGGGTAACAACGGGAAAAAACATCTTTCGCTGTTTGCCGTTCCCCTATCTTTGCTGTGCTCTGCGTCCTCTGCGCCTCTGCGGTGAGGAATAAGTTATTTCCGCCGGCGGCGGCGCACGAGCATTGCCAGGCCGCCGAGGGCCAGAAGCGAAAGCGTCGCCGGCTCGGGCGTGATGTCGAACTGCATGTTGTTCACGATGCCCCAGGCGCCGCCGACGAACGGGGCCGGGAAGGACGGATAGTCGGACGGTTTGCTGCTGGGGCTCATCCCCCGGTACACGCCGGAGGCCGAACCGAACACCAACTTGTGCGCCGGGTAGGCCTGGAACGACCCCTCGACTTCAATGACGGAGGTTCCCGAGACAAACGCCGCGCTGCTGTTGAACCAGAGTTGAAGCGTGACGCTGTAGTGGTCCACGTTGACGAGATAGTCCATGCTGTCGGCGTCCCAGGGTCCGCCCTTCTTGAGGTTCATGACGCCGCCCGTGTAGTCGATGCGGTATCCGACGGTTCGGTCGCCGGTGGGGAGCGTCACGTCCCAGAGGGGCGCCGAAATGGCGCCGACCTTGACGCCGGTGATTTCCCATTGGGTGGCGAGCGCGGTGCCGTTCCAACTGGCGGCGTGCAATTCATCGCCCACCGCGGGAGGGAAGCCGACCAGGCCTTCGGTGACGCGGCCGTCGAGGACGGTGCCGCCGAGCGTGCCGCTCTCATAGTGCACCGAGATCGGGGACGCCGCGGCCAGACTCGCCAAGCCGAGCCCCGCGCAGAGAGATACGGCCACTACCAGCATGACGTGACGAAACATAGGACTCGCCCTCCGAGGGGGGACAATCACAGAGAGGGAACTCTCGCGAACCTCCCCCGTGAAATGTCCACAACCCCCATAGTTTTATCGTCGGCGGCGCAGCACGAGCGCCAGCCCGCCGAGGGCGAGCATGGCCATCGTCGCCGGTTCGGGCGCCGCCACTCCGCCCACCCAGCCGTTTTCGATGTTTGCCAGACCGTAGTCCGCAAGGGGGTTGTAGAGGGCGGGCGACAGGGCGGGGAAAATCACCTGGCCGGGGTCGTCCGTCTCGAACCGGAAGTACACGGCGCCCGCGAGGTTCAGCGCCTGGACGTTCGTGCCGAGGAGCGTGTTAACCACGCCGCTGGCCTCGACGATGTCAATGCGGTCGTAGCCCTCGCGCGCCAGGAGCGAGACCTTGTCAAAGGTGATGTCCAAAAGAATGATGTCCACGGGCAGGGCGGGATACTGGACGCCGGGCGGGAACCCTTGAGTCGCGATCCAGCCGGTGATCGTCAGGTGGCCCGTGTTGCCGTTCAGGCTGACCTCGAAGGTGTCGCCGCCGGGGTTGGTGTACGGACCGTCGTTGGTCTTGAAGAACAGGTCCATCGCCATCAGGCCGCCGAACTTGATCGGCGCGCCGGAATACACCGGATACGGGTCCACGCTGGCCGGAGGTCCGCCGGGAACGGTCGGGACCGTGCCCTCATAGGTGTATCCGTGGACCAGGTGATTGGAGGACGTGCCGACCGTCAATTGGTCGGCCAGGGCGCCGTTGAAGTAGTACGCGGAGACGTCGGGGCCCTCAAAGGTGAAGAAGTGGTCCTCGAGGCGGACGCTCAGTGGAGAGGCATGAGCGGCGGCAGCGAACACCAGAAACGACAGAAGCGCAAGGCACAGGCGGATGCGGAACATGGGAACCTCCCCCGGGCAAAAAAACCCGTTTACCATCCGGAGTCCGCGGCTCCTTTGCCGCAGAGATACCATGGGCCTGATTAGACAAATAGGACTTGGCCCTTCCCCGGATTCAAGAGTAGTATACTCCAAAATCCGCAGAAGTCAAACAAAAAACCGTTTTGGCGGGTCCCAGGGGGCGAAAAACGGCCCTCGCGAGGCCTCCCGGGGTCCAAAAAAAGCCGGAAGCGGCCCCATCAGGAGCCGCTTCCGGTCAATCTCCTACGCGATGCAAAAGGGCTTTATCCGCGTCGGCGCTTTGCCAGGAACAGGCCGGCGCCGCCGAGGACGAGCATCGCCATCGTCGCCGGTTCGGGCGTGATGGTCTTGCCGATGACGACCTGATAAGTCTTGCTCGGTTTAATCACGGCGTCCCACTGAAGGGCCCAAGCGACGTCGTTGCCGGGGCCGGCGGCGGCCACATTGGCAAGCGTCGTCGACAAGCCGTCGCCGAAGAGGCCGAGGAGCGCGGCCGCGCCGCCGGCCTCATAGAAGTTTGCCTGCGGCACGACGACCGTGTCCCCCGTGTACTTGGAGTCCCACTGGAAAATGGAATCCGGGAGCGTGCTGACGATATTAATCGTGTCATCGTTGGGCGTGCCGCCCAGGTTGAAGTCGGTGTACTGGAAGAGGTGGAAGGTCAGGTTGGAGGCGCCCGTATTCTTGATGGTGATCTGCTCGCCCAAGGTCGAGTAATTGGTCCCGGCAGCGCCGCCGTCGAGGGAGACCCGCAGTTCCAGCGTGAAGCCCGCGCCGGTGTACTTCACGTAGGCCGTGTCGGGATCGGCATTGGCGTCGAAGTTCGTGTCCGTCGCGCCTTTAGGGCCGGGTACCAACGTGCTGACAGACGCCTCGTCGGTCATAGCGCCCGTGCGATACCAGAACCACTGGGTCTCCAGGTGAGTGATGGCGTCCACCGTCCAGGTGTTGATGCCGGTGCCGCCGTCTATGTCGACCGAGATGGTCGAGTTGTCGTCCTTGAGGTTGTAGACCGTTGCGCCCGTGGCGGGCATCGCCGCCGCCAGGAAGAGCCCCGCCAGACCCAGCGCAAAGAGAGTGTGCACCGCTTTCATCGCTATCTCCTTTCGGTAAACTGCGGAGAGAGAGCCGCCGGGAAGCAATCGGTAGGCTGACCTCCCCCGTTTCATGAGATGTCCCCGCAACACAACCCCGTGAATCGTCTAAGTATACCACGAAAACGGCCAGCAGTCAAGTCGCGGAGGGGGTCCGAGCCCGGAACCCGCCCGCCAGGACTCCCTAAGTGCTTTGTGCACAAGGAGTTGCGATTTTGCTGAAGCAGGCGGAAAATCTCAGATTTTCCGGAAACCTTCCCAGAAATGGCCCCAGGCCCTTCCGGCACAGGGTTCGGGGGCCTGGGATGCCCAAAAGGCGCGATGGCGTGCGAATGCGGACCCGAAAAAAGCCCCTCGCCTAGACCTCTTTGGCGTCGATGAAGGGCATGAGGCGGCGGAGGGCCCGGCCGACTTTTTCGACCGGGTGGTTCCGCTCGGCCGCTTCGAGGGCCTTGAACTTCTTGCCTCCGGCCCTGCACTCCCCGACCCATTCCTTGGCGAAAGAGCCGTCCTGAATGTCGGCCAGGAGTTTCTTCATCCGCTGGCGGACGGCCGCGTCGATCAGCACGTCGCCGCGCGTCAGACCGCCGTACTCGGCCGTGTTCGAGACCGAGTACCACATGTACGACAGGCCGCCCTGCACCAGGAGTTTGACGATGAGGTTGAGTTCGTGGAGGACCTCGAAGTAGGCGAGTTCCGGCTGGTAACCGGCCTCGACCAGCGTTTCGAATCCGGCCTTGATGAGGCTCGTCACGCCGCCGCAGAGCACCGCCTGCTCGCCGAACAGGTCCGTCTCGGTCTCCTCGGCGTAGGTGGTTTCCAGGACCCCCGCGCGGGCGGCGCCGATGGCCTTGGCGTAGGCGAGGGCCAGAGGGCGGGCCTTGCCGGAGGCGTCCTGGTGGACGGCAAAGAGGGCGGGGACGCCCGCCCCTTCGACGAACTGCTCGCGGACGGTGTGGCCGGGACCTTTCGGCGCGACCATGATGACGTCCAGGTTCTTGGCCGGCACGATCTCGCGGAAGTGGATGTTGAAGCCATGGCTGAAGCCCAAGGCCTTGCCGGCCGCGAGCGCCGGCCCGATCTCCGCCTGATAGACCTTGCCCTGGATTTCATCGGGGATGAGGATCTGGACCAGGTCGGCCTTCCTGGCGACTTCGGCGGCGGTGAGCGGCTTGAAGCCGTGCTCGCCGGCGAGGTCGTAGTTCGGCGTGCCCTTGACGTCGGCGACGATAACCTCGACGCCGGAGTCGCGCAGGTTCTGGGCCTGGGCGTGGCCCTGGCTTCCGTAGCCGACGATCCCCACCGTTTTTTCGAGGATCGGCTGAATGTCAATGTCGTCGTCGTGATAGACCTTGGCCATTGTGTTTCTCCCGGAATGCTCCCGCTCCCCTTTGGGTCGCGGCTAACCGTGCGCCTTTTGCCGTTTCATTCCGCGTTCCGCATTCCGCGTTCCGCGTTAGAAGTCAATCCCCCCGCCCCAGGGCAATCCGCCCCGTCCGCGCGAGTTCCTTGATGCCATACGGCTTCAGCAGGTCGATGAAGGCCTCGATCTTTTTTTCGGGCCCGGCGATTTCGATCGTCAGGTGCTTGGCGCCGATGTCCACGATCTTGCCGCGGAAGA
>Ga0315274_10005580_pt1 | contig 18392 bp, 16 predicted proteins | sample YL17G02_20_MG_FD_203700 | JGI IMG/M metagenome (GOLD analysis project Ga0315274, IMG submission 203700) | Sediment microbial communities from Yellowstone Lake, YNP, Wyoming, USA - YL17G02_20 | ecosystem: Environmental > Aquatic > Freshwater > Lake > Sediment | place: USA: Wyoming | collected...
ACGAGTGGCGCCCAGTGCTCAACATGAGCGGCCCACTCACACGAGGGTTGCGGCAGATCGCCCTGGCAGACGGCCACCCTGAGTTGACGGCGCGAGGGTGGCTCGGCAGGCGTTAGCTCGACGGCATTGAGCCACACCGTCCCTTTGGCGCTATAACGCAGGTAGAGGCGCACCTCGGCAGCCGTGGCGCCGGCCGGCGCCTGGAACACTCCCTCGCCCTCTACCCACTCTCCCTGGCGGCGGAAAAGGTGCAGGTGGTCCTGCGGGCAACGGTCGTCCCGATCGTGAACGCGCCAGAGCAGGGAGTGCAGGATGTGAAGGTTCGGGTCCTCCATGTCCTGGAAGCGGAAGAGCACGCGCAGCCGCTAGTAGCCGCCCGGCTCGACGCGCACAGCGCGCGGCCAGTAACCGAAGCAGGCCGGGTTCCCGCCGCCGGAGATAGCGAGCGAGGCCGAGCCGCTGGGGCCGGGCTGCTCGTCGTAGAAGAAGCGCGGCCGCAGCGCCAGGCGTGGGCTGGCGCTCTGCCAGTCGCTCGCCGAGCTACCGACAAGGTTCGTCGCGGTTGGCTCGTCGGTCATGCTTTCACCAGCCTCCTGGACCGTGGGGTAGGGCATGCCTGCCAAGCAGACGGCCAGCCGCCACCTTTGTCAAACCAGCTCACGCAACAGCGCAACCCGAGCCGCGCATTGGGGCTGCAATAGCGACCGACTTGGTACCTTACCGAAATGGTATGGTCAGCGCACTTGGCAGACTCGCCGTGGGCTATTACATACGCGCAGTGTGATCAAGTAGCGTTTGACCGGGTGTAGTAGGATAGGACACGAGAGCAGGGGAAGTTATGGTACTAAGACGTACCGCCATCGTCCTGGGGCCGTTGTCCTTCTGCTTTCCCTTTTCTTCATCGGCATAACTGTCATGGAGTTCACCGAGTCCTACGCTTTCTGCACCTCATGCCACGACGTGATGAGCCCGGAGGCGATGACGTTCAAGACCTCGCCCCACGCCGGGCTGGCGTGTGGCGATTGCCACGTCGGCCCCGGAACCTGGCTCAAGATCCGGGCGCACCTCGTCAGCGTGCGCTACGTCTGGGAGTATCCCTTGGGCGGGTACCTCAAGCCCATCCCCATTCCGATTCACAGCCTGCCCGCGACCGAGAAGATCTGTATCAGTTGTCACTTGGTCTCGGCCTTCCCGCCCGCGCGCCTGCGCCTGATCGACGAGTACGCCTCTGACGAGGCCAACACCCTGAGGCGCATCCAATTGACCATGCGTACGGGCACCCAGCTCGCGTCACCCGGCTTCGGCCGCGGCTCACACTGGCATGTGGCCAACCGGGTCCACTACATCGCTGGCGACGAAAGCCGCCAGACGATCCCCTGGGTGCAGGTGGTGCTCGGCGACAGTACCGTGGAGTACCTCGCCGCCGACTCGGCTCTCACGCCCGAACAAATCCAGCAATCTCAGAAACGGCGTATGGACTGCGTCGACTGCCATAACCGCGCTCAGCACGGGCAAGTGCCGCCGGATAAGGCGATGAACCGGGCCATGTCTGCAGGGCTCATCTCCGCCGACCTGCCGCAGATAAAGCGGCTCGGGGTGGAGATCTTGAGCAAGCGCTACGCCACGGACGCCGAAGCTGCCGCCGATATTCGCGCCATCGCGGACTTCTACGCCAACCAGTACGCCGATCTCTTCGCCCAGCTCCGGCCGGAGGTAGAGGCGGCGGTTACGGCTATTCAGGTGCTATACCAGCAAAGCCGCTTCTCCTTCATGAACGTTTACTGGGACACCTAGCCCAATGATGTCGGCCACCAGTACTGGCCCGGTTGCTTCCGCTGCCACGACGGCAATCACTTCACGGCCGAGGGCCGCGCCATATCGGCCAACTGCACGACCTGCCACGGCATCCCGCTGATCACCGCCCCGGGCCAGGGCCTGCCCGCCATGCAGACGATAAGCCTGACGCCCTTGCCCGAGTCGCATGAAGGCCCCCTCTGGATTTCCGAGCACCGCTTCCGCTACGATGTTAGCTGCGCCGCTTGCCACACAATCGGCAACGCCGGCGGGGCGGACGATAGTAGCTTCTGCGCCAACAGTGCCTGCCACGGCCGCGACTGGAAGTTCCTGGCCCTGGACGCGCCGCGCGTGCTGGAGCTGACTCGGCCCGAGCGGGTCACGGGCAAGGGGGCTAGGCCGGTACCGCACCCGATAGAAGCCCAGTTGGACTGCCGCCGCTGCCACGACCTGGACAAGGTCGTGCCCTTCCGGGCGGAGGACGCGGAATTCGCCAACGACACCTGTGGCGACTGCCACCAGTTGCCGGCGGCGCCGGCCGAGGGCGCGGCGCCTACCCCGGCGGCCGGCGCTGCGGCGGTGCAGCCACCTGCCGTGCCTCACACCCTGGAGGAGCGCGAGGACTGCCTGCAATGCCACGCCATCGACAGCACGCTGAGCCCGACGCCGCAGGATCACGCCAACTACACGAACAGCGTCTGCGAGGCCTGCCACAAGCTCGAGTAAGGACGGCCCTTGGGGGCGAACAGGGGGCGAACCTTGTGTTCGCCCTCGTGGCTGGAGTCAGCGACAGCCATCGAGGCTGAGAAAGGAGAGTGGGTATGAAAGCGAAGTACTACCTATTGGCCGCCCTCTTGTTGGTGGCTGCGGTGGCCGTGACGGCCTGCGGCGGCTCGACGCCGCCGACGGCGACGGCCGCACCACCGGCAGCAACCGCAACGCCGGCAGCCGCCGCCGAGGCTCCTGCAAAGGAAGCAGAAGCCTCGCCGGCCCCTACCGAGCTTGCCGTTGATGTGACTGAGGCCGCGCCGGAGGCGACGGCCGAAGTGACCTCCGAGGCCGCCACCGTGCCTTGCGCCACAGTCAACCAGGATCAGTGGGTGGCCTCCGGCCACGCCGATGCCTCAGCGGAAGCCTTCCGCCACTGGGACGAGGAGAGCCCGGCCGAAATCCCGCCGGAGTGTGCCCGGTGCCATAGCTCGACCGGCTACCATGACTTCCTGGGCGCCGACCAGTCGGCGGTGGGCTCCGTGGACAATCCGGTCGCCATCGGCACTGTCATCGAGTGCCAGGCCTGCCATAACCTCGCTGCCCAGGCGCTCGACTCCGTCGTCTTCCCCTCGGGCGCCGAGATTACCGGCACCGGCCCGTCTTCGCGCTGCATGGAGTGCCACCAGGGCCGCGCCTCGACTACCACAGTCGCCGACGCGATCGCCAAGGCTGGCTTAGAGGGCAATCTGGACACTGCCAGCCCTGACCTCCGCTTCGTCAACGTCCACTACTTCGCGGCCGCGGCCACGCAGCACGGCTCACTGGCCAAGGGCGGCTACGAGTACGACGGTATGGCCTATCAGGGCAAGTTCAGACATGTCCCGGCCCACGACTCCTGCGTCGAGTGCCACGACCCGCACACGTTGCAGGTGAAGGTCGAGGAGTGCGCGCCCTTCCACCACGGCGTCACCTCCGTGGAAGACCTGCGCAACATCCGCATGAACAGCTCCCTCGTCGACTACGATGGCGACGGCAACGTGGAAGAGGGTATCGCCGCCAAGATCGAGGGCCTGCAGGCGATGGCTATGACAGCCATCCAAGCCTACGCCACACAGGTCTCTGGCACGGCTATTGCCTACAATGCTGCTGCCTACCCGTACTGGTTCGTCGACACGAACGGCGACGGCACGGCGGACGAGACCGAGTCTGTCGCTGACAACGGGTACGCCACCTTCACCGGCCACCTGCTCCAGGCGGCTTGCAACTACCAGGTCTCGCTGAAGGACCCGGGCGCCTTTGCCCACAACGCCAAATACATTATCGAGCTGCTCTACGATTCGATCGCTACTCTGAACCAGGCCATTTCGACGCCGGTCGACCTGACGGCGGCGAATCGTGATGATGCCGGCCACTTCCTCGGCATCGCAGAAGCCTTCCGCCACTCGGACGAAGAGGCCAGCGGGCTCGTGTCGGCCGGTTGCGTCAGGTGCCACACTGCTGAAGGTATGCCCATCTACCTGCGCGACAATAGCACCATCAGCCTGCCGCCTTCGGAGTCCCTGAAATGCCAGACCTGCCACACCAACATGCAGGACTACGCGTTTTACGAAGTGCAGCAGGTCACCTTCCCGAGTGGGGCGAAGCTGAGCTTCGAGGACAGTCCGTCGAGCAATCTCTGCATAACCTGCCACCAGGGCCGCGAGTCCACGGTGAGCGTCAACGCTGCCATCGCCAAGGCGGGGGTCGGCGACGACGAGGTCTCGGACCAGCTCACCTTCCGCAACGTGCACTATTTCGCCGCGGGCGCCACTCTCTTCGGCTCCGAGGCGCACGGGGCTTACGAGTACACCGACAAGCAGTACAACGGCCGCTTCCAGCACGTGCCGATGTTCGATACCTGCGCCGAGTGCCACGACGCGCATCGGCTTGAAGGGTGCTGGGAGAGCTGCGCCGGCTGCCATGAGGGCGTCACCAGGCTAGAGGACCTGCGTCAGTGCCGGATGGGCACGGCCGTCGACTACGACGGTGACGGGGACACGTCCGAGGGCATCTGCGGCGAGATCCGCAGCTTCCAGGCCGCGCTGCTCGCCGCCATCCAGAGCTACGCGACCGACACTATCGGCGCGCCTATCGCTTACGATGCTGGCAGCAACCCCTACTGGTTCAATGATGTCAACGGCAATAGCACGATCGAAGAAGAAGAGCTAACCGCGGACACCGCCCGCTACTCCACTTGGACGCCGCGGCTGCTGCGCGCGGCCTACAACTACCAGTACGTGGTCAAGGACCCCGGCGCCTTCGCCCACAACAATGAGTACGTCCTCCAGGTGCTCTACGATAGCCTGGCGGACATCGGTGGCCCGGAGGCCGTGTCCGGTATGACTCGCCCTGAGGTGAAGCCCACCGCAACGGGCGGGTAGACATCTGGCCCGCTGCAGCGGGCACATAGACGGCTGGGGCAGATCACCGTGACAGTCCCAGCCGCGGTATATGATACCACAGGAGCCAGGAGATAGCTCTCCTGGCTCCTGACTCCTTCGTCTCCTACGGCAGGTGCGCTTCTTCGCCGTAGTGGTAGAGCGGCTCCTTCTTGGGCTCGTGCAACTCCCTCAACACGGGCGGCCGCAGCTCGGGGACTGTCCTAGGCGGCGAACTGTGGCAGGTTGGCGGCGTGGGCCTCCAGCATCTCATCTAGCAGAACCTTGATCTCCGCTGGCGTCAGTTTGGCTGCCATCTGCGGGTCCGCCAGGTAGGCCTGCAACGCGGTGTCGTAGTCACCAGTGAGCGCCGCCTCGGCCGTCAGTTCCTGGCAGGTAATGTGGCTGCGGAGAATCGCCGCCCATGCCTCGGGGATGTCGCCGACGTACATGGGAGTCACGCCGTAGCCGTTGATGACCGAGGAGACTTCGACAACCGCATCTACCGGCAGGTTGCCGATGGCTCCGCAGTTCGGCACATTGACGACGTGGATGCGGTTGCGGTTCTCGATGATATCTTCGATGATCTCCACCGCCTCGATGGACTCGTCTTCGGGCAGCACGTTGATCGAGAGCTCCTGCTCGCCGCTGGCCAGCTTCCCTACCAGATCCGCCCAGTGGCCCGAGCGTTCGCGCTCATATCCGATGTCATACACGTGCATGTTGTGAGCCATGCGCATACCCTGCGCCTTGCCCTCGTACTTGTCCTCCGGACGCGTGAGGCCGGGGATGAAGTCGGTCCAGTAGCTCCAGCAGTAGGGCAAGACGCCATACGTCTCTAGGCCCCACTTAGTGACGTCGTTGGTCATCTTCTCGAGAACGGTCGGCAGGGCATCGCTGCCATCCTTGAAACGTAGCTCGGTAATGGCGGCGAAGTGGTTGAGGCCCGCGGCCGGCGCTGGCACCATCATGTCCTCGGGCTCGGCGCCCGCCATGGCGGCTAGGTAGTGGGCGTTGTGCGGGACAGACGAGCAGGTGCACAGGCCGACCGAGCGAATGTCGCTCACCATTCTCATGCCGATGCCGTTGCTGGTGGCCGGGTTGCTATAGTTGAACAGCCAGGCATCCGGCGACACTTCCTCGAGGTCGTCACAAACGCCGGCCAAGACTGGGATGTGCCGGAAGGCGCGCATGATGCCGCCGGGGCCGATCGAGTCGGCGCTGGACATGATGATGCCGTGCCGGGCCGGAATCTCGATGTCCTTCTCCCAAGCATCCATGCCACCGACCGAGATAGCGGCGATGACGAAATCACTACCATCGAGTGACGCGCGCTGATCGGTGGTGCTCTCGATCTTCAGGTCGGACTTCTCCAGCTTCACCAACTGGCGGCAAAGAGCGTCCATGACGTCCAGCCGCTTCTGGTCTACATCCATTAAGGCGATAGTGCTGCCCTTGAGCACCTCAGAGCTCAGGAAGAAACGCATGAGTTGGGGCACGAAGGTGCTGCTGCCGCCACCGATGATTGTGATCTTCTTGGCCATGTTGTTCACCTCCGAGTTGGGTTATTAAGCACTATCCACTGCCTCAAAGAGGGCGACGATGTTCTCCCAGGGCACCTCGGGCTCGATAACGTGCGTCGGGGCGAGCAGCAGGCCTCCGCCCCTGCCCACGGTGGCGATGCGCTCGCGTACCGTTGCTCTTACCTCGTCTAGGGAGCCGAAGGGCATGGTCGGCTGCGTACCGATCGTGCCCCAGAAGGAAAGCCGGTCACCGTACTTGGCGTTGACGGCCGATCGGTGCCCTGGTTCTACTTGCGGTAGATGCGCGAGTTGAACTCAGCATAGACCGCCGGGGCGGCCTGATCCTCTTTGATCTGCCTGAATAGGGCGGCCGTCTTCTGCACCCTATCCTCGAACAGGGCCTTGCCCTTCTCGGCCGTGGCCGGTCGTGGATCGCCGCCGCAGAGCTCGGGGTACTTCGCCGACCAGTCCGCCGGCGTCTCGACGCCCTCGAGGTGGCTCAGGCCGCCCTGGTAGGTCCAGCATTTCTCGGGGTCCAGCAGATCCTTGCGCACCAACTGCGGGTGGAGGTGCAGCGCCACGCTGGTCTCGCACTCGCAGGCGTGGCCGTGTTCCTTGGTCTCCAGGACGCGCCGCGATAGCTCAGGGTCGATGGCATAACCCTCGACATGGTAGAGCGTGTAGTCGTGGCTCTTATCCAGGGCAAGCTCAGTGAACAGGGACAGGAAGAAGGGGTTGCCGCCATGGCCACTCAGCAGCAGGATCTTCTTCAGGCCGTTGCGGCTGACCTCCTCGCAGATGTTCTCCAGCAGCTCGAACATCAGGCGGTCCTTGATGACGATGCCGCCCGGGTGGTCCTTGGTCCAGACGTTGACGCCGAAGTGATAGGCCGGGTAGACGATGACCGGCTCCTTCTCGGCGGCGGCGCAAGCCCGCGCGTGCACCTCCAGCATGTCCTGTCCGAGCGGCAGGTGCGGCCCGTGGTACTCGACCACGCCGATGGGGATGACGCACACTCCCCGCGCCCGCGCCACCGCCTGCTCGAACGTCCCCCCGGTCAGCTCCTCCCACTTCATCTGCCACCTCCATTGACGCATACAGAGCCGAATCCACGGTCTCTCCTTGTCTGTCTGCTAAGATCACTCAAGGAAGCACCCGATGACCTCCTTCGTCAAGTCCCTCTTACACCACTACCTCAGACATTGTCGTCAGCACATCGCCTGACTTGCTGGTGATCGAGGCAACCGTATAGATGTCGCTGGGCGAGTTGCGGCTCTGAATGCAGATGCCACAGCCGGGCTCGAAGCCCTCGGCGCTCACCGGAGTGACCAACACCTCGCCATACTCGGCATCAACCTGCAAGGGCGATGTGCTGGCATCGGCCTTGCGGAGCACTGTCTCGCGGCCGCTGCCCACCACGTGCACGTTCGAGCGCAGGTGCAGCGAGTCGCGCATCAGGTAGGTACCGGGGCCGATGTGCACGCTACCACCGCCGAGGCCGGCCACGTAGTCCACGGCGGCTTGCAGGGCGCGGTTGTCGGCACCGACAATGTCGGCGCCCGTTTGGCCGACGGTAACGTTGATGGTCTGCTTCATAGGTTTCGGATCACTCCTAGAGCGCGGCGGGGCGAGCATACGTACGCTCGCCCCATCCGTGAGCAGCCAGAGGGTTGCAGGAGCCGGGCCCTTGTTCCCCCTGGGAGCCGCCTAGGTCTTGTCGCACGCCCGGCAATCGGTCACCGTGGCTGTGGGTTGGCAGGCGTCCGAGATCTTCTGCAGATCCGTCTGCCACCCGGCGAGCATTTCCTTGGGCGTGATCTGGCAGAGCTCGAGCTTCTGCATGCCCGGGGAGATGACCTTGTCGAACATCTCAACCGTGCAGGGTTGGCTGTCGATAGCGTCAGTCATCAGGGAAGCGTTACAGCCATCCAGCACGAGCTGCCAGTGGGTATCGTGCTTCGTGAGTACCTCCGTGGCCCAACGCTCGAAGTACTTGGGCATGGAAGGCACGTAACGGGAGAGGGCGCAATAGTTGTAGTCGGCCAACCACTTGATGAAGGTCCAGGCCTGGTCCGGGTTCTTCGATTGCTTGAGGATGCCACCGCCGCAGACGAGCTGCATGGTCGGGCTGGCGTGCTTGGCCTTGGGGAAGGGCATGAAGTCCCAGTCAATCTCCGAATCGTTGTAGTCCTTGAACTCCCAGCTACCGATCATCTGCATGGCTACCTTGCTGCCTAGGAAGGCATTCACCGGGCCCCAGCCCTGCCTGATCTCAGCCGGGGGCACGACCTTGTCCTTGCAGAAGAGGTCCTGATAGTGGGTAGCCCAGTCCAGGTTCTCCGGCGTGTCGGCCGTGATCTTCTTGGGGTCGTTCTGATCACACCACCGAGCGTCGAACATGGCTGTCGTCTCAGTGCAGTAGCCCATGTCGCCCTGGCCGTACTGGTCAATCGTGCCGTCGCCATTGAGATCCTTGGTGAGTTGCTTGGCGCGGCTGACCCACTCGTCCCAGGTCCAGGCCGGGTCATCCCAGGTGGTGGGTGGCGGGGTCACGCCAGCGTCGGCGAACATCTTGCGGTTGTAGACCCAGGCAGCGTTGTCCCCGCCGAAGCTATCGGGCAGCCAGTATAGCTGGTTGTCAAACATGATCGACTTCAGCGGCGTCTGGGGGAAGACGGTCAGGTCGTACTGGTCGCGCTCGATGTAGGGCATCAGGCTGATCACCCAGCCGTTGACGACGGCCTCGGGCTGCGAGCAGCCAAGGATATCCGGCGAGTTGCCGGCCAACACCATAGCTTGCAGCTTCTGCCACATGTCGTACATGTCGCCAGCCACAGGAATGAGCTGGATCTTGATGTCGGGGTTGGCATCCGTGAAGCCTTTCACCCAGTCATCCCACTCGCCGTACTCATATGCGCCGAGCCAGACGTACCAGGTGACCACCGCGGGCCCGGTGCGCGCCAGCGGCGTAGGCGTAACCTCGACTACCTGTGTCTCCTTCACGACTGAGGTGACTACGACCGTCTCCTGCACCACTTGCGGCGTGCCTTGGATGATTTTCGTCACTTCTTGTGTTACCACTTTCTCGACGACCGACGTAACTACCGCGGGCGTTGGCGTGGCGCCGCAAGCCGCCAGGGCGCCAACAGCCGCCGCACCGGCTCCCACGAGCGCGCCTCGCAGGATCTGGCGGCGAGTCAAACCGCGTCCTCCAAGTGCCATCGTCTACCTCCTCTAACGTGCTAAGAAGCGGAATCCGCCATAGGAGAGATTCTATCCCTTGACCCCGGTGATCACGATGCCCTGAATGAACAGCCTCTGTGCCGCGAAGAACAGGATGAGACAAGGTAGTAGAGCAGAGAGCGAGGCTGCCATCATGAGCTCCATGTTGCCGGAGCCTTGAGCCGAACCCGAGTAGAACTGTAGACCGAGTGCCGCCGTGAACTTGGACCAATCGTTGAGATAGATGAGTGGGCCCATGAAGTCGTTCCAGTTGCCCATAAAGGAGAAAATGGCAATCGTGGCCAAGGCCGGGCGAGCCAAGGGCAGAATCAAGCGCCAGTAGGTCTGGAAGAAGCCGCAGCCGTCAATCTTGGCGGCATCGTCCATCTCCAGTGGAATGGTCATGAAGAACTGACGAAGAAGGAAGATCGAGAAGGCGCCGCCACCGAAGTAAGCCGGGACGATCAGTGGTCGATAGGTATTGACCCAGCCCAGCTTGTTGTACAGCAAGTACATCGGGATCATCGTCACTTGCCCGGGCAGCATGAGCGTGGCGAGCAGGATGAGGAAGAGCACTTCCCTCCCGGGCGCGCGCAACCTGGCAAAACCGTAGGCGACTGCCGAGGCCGACAGCACCTCCCCCGTCATGGCGGCAAAGGTGATGAAGGACGTGTTGCGGAAGAAGCGGCCGAAGGGCAGTGCTGTCAGAGCCTTTGGGAAGTTGCTAAACATCGGCTTGGCGGGGATCCACTTGAAGACGTAGGTCTCCATGTGAGACTTGAGCGAGGTGGAGACCATCCACATGAACGGGGTCAGCACGGCGATGGCCCCGAGGAGGACCACCAACAGCGCTACGCCGCGCCAGAAGTACTCCTGGAAGCGCTTGCCGCGCCACCAAGTGCGGGCGCGTGGCCTGGCGAGAGGGCGGCGCTTGTCCGCCGGCGACAATCTAGCTACTCCCTCTCCCATCATCGCCTTCGCACTCCTTCATAGTAGACCCATGCTGATGAGGATCGTATCACCAGTAGCGTGACGACCATGGTTATGCCGAAGGCTATCCAGGCCAAGGCGGAGGCGTAGCCCATCTTGAAGTACTTCCACGCATTGTTGTACAGGTAGAGCAGGTAGAAGAGCGAGGCGTTGTTGGGGCCTCCTTGAGTCATCACGTAAGAGCTGGTGAAGACCTGGAAGGAGCCGATGATGCCCATGACCAGGTTGAAGAAGATAACGGGGCTGATCCAGGGGATGGTCACGTAGCGGAATTTCTGCATTCGGCCCGCTCCGTCAAGTTGGGCCGCCTCGTAGAGCTCTGTGGGCACGCTCTGTAGCCCGGCGAGATAGACGATCATGCCACCGCCGATGCCCCAGATACTCATCACGATGAAAGCCGGCAGTACCCAGGTCTCGCTGAGCAACCATGTCGGCCCCTTCACGCGAAAGACCTGCCACAAGATCGTGTTGAGCACGCCCCATTGGCTGTTGAAGACGAGCGTCCACAGGATGGCCACCGCCACGCCTGAGACCACTGAGGGCATGTAGTAGATGGTGCGGAAGAGGTTCATGGCCGGGATCTTCTGGTTCATGAGCACGGCCACGAAGAGGCCAAGAGCTAGGGTGAGCGGCAGGCTGAGCGCCGAATAGGACATAGTCACCTTCAGCGACTGCCAGAACAGCGGGTCCTCAGCCGCCTGGACGTAGTTGTTGAACCACAGCCACTGCGGCGGGCTCATGATGCTCCAGCGCGTCATGCTGATGACGAGCGACGCGATCATGGGGCCGGCGGTGAAGATTATCAGGCCGAGGACCCAAGGGAGGATGAAGAGATAACACGCTATCGCCTCCTTGCGTCCCAGACGGCTCATGCGCCGCCACGATGCGAAAGCCACCACCTGAGTGCCTCCTACGAACTCACCACCGAGACACAGAGGACTCCTGGAGCGCCCTCTGTGTCTCGGTGTCTCCGTGGTTCAGCGTCCTCACAGCACCTGCTGGGGGCGCAGGCCGAAGCCCTGCCCGAAAGCCATCAGCTCCTCAACCGCCAAGAGCCAGATGTCGATAATCTGGTCGAAGGTGAAGGGCCAGAGCGTCATCCCGTGCGGCAACTCGAGCAGGACAGACACGCAACCGCTGACGATGAAGAGCGCCGTCTCCTGGCTGAACCAGCGCTCGGGCGCCAGATAGGGCGCCGGTATCGGGTAGCCCTCCTGGCGCAACCGGTGGAGGCATACGGCCTCGAGGTGATCGGCCCGCGCCTGGTACGGTGGCGAGAGGATGGCCTGAGCGCCGACGAAGACGGGGGCGTGACCGCAGGCGTGTAGTGACAATGCCACGTCGGGCAGTTCTTGCCCGGCGAGGGAGAGCAGCGCCGTAGTCTCCGGCTGTGGGCTGAGGATGAAGTCGTCGTGGTAGAGGTCAACGCCGGCATCGTTGTAGTAGGCGCCGAGCAGGCTCACCATCTCACGTGGTATCGGGTTCCACTGCTTCACGTCCGGCCAGGTCAGTATCTGCCCCTCTTTGGTGACGCCCTGACCGTAGTAATGGACATCATCGATGTCGGATCCTCTCAGGTTGTCTATCGGTATGCGCTCCCGCCCGTCCGGGTTCATGAGGGGCACTACCACCGTCCGGAAGCCTGTCGCTAGCTGGGCGATCCGCGGCCAGGCTCTACCGCGAAGATCCGAGCCGCGCTCGAGGATGCTGAGCAGGTTGAGGCAGCCGGCTACTCCCTCCCCCTCCTGGCCGTGCACCGGCTCAACGATGAGAATGACGGGTTTGCGCCGCCAGGCTGGGTCGAAAAACGACTTCGGGTTGCCGCTGGCGATAGCCGAGGAGAAGGTTGCGGTACCCCTGACCTCCTCTCGTTCTCCATATGCGAAGCAGTGGATCGGCCTGCCGCCAGCCGAGTGGCCGATAACCACGTGCTCGGCGCGTTCTAACTGGGGTGCCAGCGCCTCGATATCGGTAAGCCGCGTGCACCAATAGTCCGGCGCCTCGAGGAACGACTGCTTACGAATCGCGAAATCCATCTATTCCCCCCTCACTTGTATCTTACCTACTCTGTGGGGCCTAACGCATTGCCCCACCGCCGCAATGGTGACAGAATGGTGACATGGAGGCCGGTGAATCCGAGGTTCCCCTCAAGGCTGGCGACGAGACTCCGGCTGAGTTCGTCGGCCACGTCGCCGAAGCGCTGCGACTTCTCTATGACCCCTCAGCGCTGCTTCGCAATCCATTGGCGCGCCTGCTACTTGCCCCGGACCTCTCGCCCCAACAGCGCAGCCGCGCCCTGCGCGCTCTGCTGCTCGAGGCGGTAGAGGCGCTGAATCCCGGCCCCGGCGTCGCCCTGCGCTCGCTGAGTGGGCGCTCGTACCAGGCGCTGAACCTTCACTACGTCCAGGACCACACCATCGTGGAGGTAGCGCATTACCTGGCGCTCTCAATGCGCCAGACCTATCGCGACTTGCGCAAGGGCGAGGCTGACCTGGCAACTCTCCTGTGGCAGCGGCGCAGTTCGCAGGCTGACCCCCAGGAACATGGTGGGGCGGCCAGCTTACGCCAGGAAGTCGAGCGGCTGCAGAGGCATCCGGCCAACGTCTCTCTGCAGGAAGCGCTCGACTATGCCAGCGCATCGCTGGCGCCGCTCTCGAGTGAAGCCGGCGTGGCGCTTCGTTTGGCTCTGCCAGAGGACTACATAGTGCGCGCCGATGCCACCGGCCTGCGCCAGTGCCTGACCGCCCTGCTCAGCTACGCCGTGCAATCGGGCGCCGAGCAGGTGAGCGTGGAGGTAACTCAAGAGGATGAGATGCTCTGGCTCCACTTCCTCTGCGACGGCACCGGCGGCGTCGAGTCGATGGGTGGCCTGCTCGCCACCGCGGCGACGTTGGCCAGGGCGATCGCCGCCGAGTTACGCGCCGCCCACGCCGCCGCGCACGCGCGCCTCAGCCTGCGCCTGCCCCTGGCGACGTCGGCTACCATCCTGGTCATCGACGACAACGAGGGCCTGGCGCAGCTTTTCCAGCGCTATCTGAGCCACAGGAACTGCACTGTGGTGGGCGCCACCAGCCCGGAGGAAGGCCTGAGGCTGGCGAACGAGCGCGCTCCTGACGCCTTGTTCCTGGACATCATCATGCCCGGGGCCGACGGCTGGGCTTTCCTGGCCCAGTGGAAGTCAAGCCCGGCAACCGCGAGAGTGCCGGTTGTGGTCTGCACCGTGTTCAACGATCCCGAACTCGCCCGCTCCCTTGGCGCAGCGGCCTTCATCGCCAAGCCTGTCAGCCAGACGAGCCTGCTCCAAACGCTGGCCGCCCTGGGATTGGCGTGATGAGCGCGGCAGGACGAGTGAGGAGGGCGAACACAAGGTTCGCCCCTACACAATCCGTCCGTCGCCGTAGGGGCGAACCTTGTGTTCGCCCTAACCTTGTACTCGCCTCGTCTCCGATCCCCCTAACCGGCAGCCTCGATGGTCGGCGCGAGTTGGCCCGGCGCCTCGGCCGGCTCGGCGGCGTAGCTTGGCCGCGCCGCTCGGAGCAAGACGTCGAGTGCCTTCAGGGTATCCTCTAGCCGCCAGTCGGCGCGCTGCGCCAGAGCCACCAGGCTGGTATCCAGGCTGCCTGCTTCCTCCTGCACGTCCATGGCCGATACCACGATGACGGGCACACTCTCGAGACTCGGCTCGGCGCGCATCGCGGCGAGCACGGCCTCTCCGTCCATGTCGGGCATCCGCAGGTCGAGAAGCACAGCGTCGGGCACGCACCGCCGCATCTCCTCTAGCCCCTCCGCGCCACTCAGGGCCGAGCGCACACGGTAGCCCACGTTACTGCCCTGTAGGATGCGGGTGACCACCTGCACGAAGCCCAGATCGTCATCGACAACCAGCACATCCCGCGCTCCCTGCAAGCCTGCCAGGAGCGATAGCAACTCCTGGCGGCCTACCGGCTTCAGCAAGCTGCCATAGACCCGCATGATCTCGGCCCGCCAGGAGCTGCAAGGGATGGCGCAGTAGAGCACCGGCACCGACTTGGGCAGATCCCGGGGCAGGAGCTCCGACGTCAGTGCCCTCATGTTGGCCAGCGACAGGTTGCAGATTACGGCACGCGGATGATGCCCGGCGACCAGGCGCTGGGCTTCAGCGACATCCGCCGCGCAGGACACCTTGCAGTTGCCGAGATGTCTCTCCAACAGACGGGCGACGTCAGACTGCGCTCCTAGCAGCACTACGCTTTCGCCATAGGGGTTGGCCGGTAGCGGGCCTGCCCTCGAAACGCGCAGGCGCGATGTCACGGGCCGGTTGGCGTCGAGCGGCAGCGAGATGCGGAACGTTGAACCGACGCCGAGGGTGCTCTCGGCCCAGATGCGCCCTCCGTGCATCTGCACGAAGCGCCTGCTGATGGCCAGGCCAAGCCCCATGCCGCCGCTCGGCCCCCTAGCCGCCGCATCAGCTTGGTAGAACTCGTCGAAGACCTTCTCCAACTCGTCCGGCGCTATGCCCACTCCCGAGTCTTGCACCGAGATGAGAACGTCGTCGCCGGTGCGCTCTGTTCGCACGAGAATCTCGCCCTGGTCGGTGAAGCGAACGGCGTTGTTCAGGAGGTTGAGCACCGCCTGGCGGATGCGCGTGCCGTCAACCAACAGACGGGGCACGGTAGGGTCAAGCTCGGCGTGGATCTGCACCGGGTGGCTTCGCGCCAGTCCCTTCACGGTGGCGACCGCTTCGCGGATGATCTCTTCCAGGGAGCACAGCTCCTTACGTAGCGGCACCCGTTCGGCATTGAGCCGAGAGAGGTCCAGGACGTCATCCACCAGTTGCAGCAGGTGCCTGCTTGCGGAGTAGATCTGGGCCACGTCGCGGCGCAGCAGCCCCGTCCAGTTCACATCGGCATAGATGTCGGGCGAGAGGTGCATCATCTCGCTGAACCCGAGGATGAGGTTGAGCGGCGTACGCAGCTCATGACTTATGCTGGCGGCGAACTGCTCCCTCAGGCGGCGCGCCTCCTCCGCTTCCAAGCGTGCCTCGGCCAGCTCGTGGTTGGTGCGCTGTAGTAGCCGGTAGGCCAGGTCGAGCGCCTTGACGGTCGCGTTCAGCTCGCCCTGTCTATCTCGCAGCTGCTCCGACAGGCAGAGGGCATCGGTATGGCGTTGCCAGGACCAGAGCAGCAACCCGTGCAGCGGCCTGGCGCTCTGGTACAACAGCCACCCCAACAGGAGGTAGATGAGAAGGAGCAGCTCGATCCTCGGCTGGGGCTGCACGAACCGGTGGGCAGCGTACTGGATCAGGCAGGATGCGATCGCTATGCCGACTTGGGCGGGAGGCCAGGCGATCGCGGAGGCCGATACGATGGTGAGGCAGAGGATCAGCACCTCGGCGCCAGGCAGAAGCCAAGCCGTCAACGTGGCGAGCAGGCACTCGCCGAGCACCAGGGTAATCGCCCCCGCCAGGGGGCTGGAACGACCGAGCAGCCAGGCCGCCATGCCCAATAAGGCCAAGGCGGCGAGCAGGAGGCTTGGCTGCCACTGGAACTCGCCCGCCGGCAGGTAATACCAAGCCCCCACGGCGCCGGCGACTGCCAACGATAGCGCCATGGAAGGAAGAATCCGGGCGCGAAGGTCCGCGAGATCCAGCGCGGCGGCGCCGTACGTCTGCGCGACTGCACTCCGGCTCATAGGCCGCTCCCACTCTCTGCCGTTACACCGCCCCAGTCTAGCCCAATACACTGTCATTGCCACTGCGCTCGCGAAGCGGCACCCGGCGTCGCTTCTGCGTCCTCACCAAGGACATCATATAATGCTGCGGTCACCTTGGGCCCCGGGAGCGCCGCCATGTCAGCCACAAGTGACTTCGTCCTCGCGCAACCGCTCTTCTGCCATCACGACCATCACATCTCCTACGCCGACTTGGACGCCCAACGGGAGAGCTTCGGCTACGACAGCCTGCTCAGCTATGCGACGGCCGATCTGGCAACGGCAGAGGGGCCTCGGGCGCCCCAAGGGCCGATGACGCGCGAGCGCATCGAGCGCCTCTGGCCCAAGATGCGCCTCACCGGCTACGGCCGCGCCGTCTCCCTCGGCTGCCGCGAACTGTTCGGACTGGAGTTCGCCCCGGAGAACTTCGAGGCCATCAGTGAGGCGTTGCAGACAGCGCTCGCCGGCAGGACGGCCGCGGAAGTATGCGCCCACTTCGTTGCCGAAAAGGCGCGCAACCTTTGGACGATCCATGACTACATCGACGACCGCTACGGCTACCTGCCGAGCGCCAGCGCCCTCAACCCCCACCTCTACCCGAATAGCTACCGTTTCACTCTGCGCCTGGACCACCTGCTGGACATCGCCGACGATGCGCCGATCGCGGAGATCGGGGCTTTCACCGGCCGCTCCGCTCACAGCCTCGACCAGTTGCTGCAGCGTTTGAACGAGGTGGTGACGACCTTTCTGGCCACGGGCAAGCTGGCCGTCATCAAGATCGCCGTCGCCTATCTGCGCGACCTCTCGGTGAGCGAGCCGACTCGCCACGAAGCCGAGAATGCCTTCAACCGGATCCGCAACCGCACCCTAGCCTGGGGTGGCCTGCGCCAGGACAAAGCCGCCGTGGACGCTACCACCTCGCGCGCCCTGAGCGACTTCCTGTTGCACGCGCTCATGGGTCGGGCGAGCGACGAGGATCTGCCGGTGCAGGTGCACACGGGCTACCTCGAGGGCAACTGGCGGCCGCTGGACGGCACGCAGGCGTTGCGCCTGCTGCCGCTCTTCGGCCGCTACCGTGACGTGCGCTTCGATGTCTTCCACGGCTCCTGGCCCTTGACGGCGGAGATGGGTGCCATCGCCAAGACCTACCCCAACGTGTGGATCGACATGTGCTGGCTGTGGGCGATGAACCCCGGTCAAGCGGCACAGGCTCTCTCACAATGGTTGGACTGCCTGCCCTTCAACAAGATCTTCGCCTACGGGGCGGACACCTGGCTGCCCTGGGGCAACGTCGGCTACTCGCTCCTGGCCAAACAGGGAGTCGCCCGCGTGCTCGAGGAGAAGATCAGCTCTGGCGTGATGAGCCAGGCCGATGCGCGTGAGGTAGCCGAGGCGATCATGCTGCGCAACGGCCTCGAGTTCTACGGGCCAGAGTGATGCTCACCTTCTTCCTATCCGCCTTGATCTTGGGGGTCGCCTTCTGCGCGCCACCAGGGGCGGTGAACGCCGAGTCGTTGCGGCGAGGGCTGGGGCGCGGTTTCTGGCCGGCCTTTCTCGTGCAGACGGGCTCGCTGATCGGGGACATGGCTTGGGCGACGATCGCGCTCATCGGCGCCACCGTCCTGGTGCAAACCGGCCCGGCGAGGCTCGGGCTCGAAACGCTGGGGAGCGCGCTTCTACTGTGGCTAGCCGTGGGCGCTCTACGCGATGCGCACCGCGGCACCTTGCCTGGGATCGCCGCTCCAGGCACGCGTGGCGACTTCGCCACCGGCGCGCTGTTGTCACTCAGCAACCCCTTCGCCGTCGCCTTCTGGCTGGGTGCCGGCGGTGGCATCGTCGCCGACAGCGCCTCCAGCCCGGGGCCGGCACAGTTCGCCGCCTTCCTCGGCGGTTTCTTCCTCGGGGCGTTGGCTTGGTGCCTGGCCATCTCGCTGCTCGCCGCCTGGGGGCGCCGCTTCGTCTGGGCCGGCTTCTTCCGCTGGCTCAACCTCGCCTGCGGCCTCGTGCTCGGCTACTTCGGCCTGCGGCTGCTGCTGGGCACGGTGGG